>ENA-UOOM01000011-UOOM01000011.1-fermentation-metagenome-genome-assembly--contig:-NODE-11-length-301223-cov-11.426709_pt1 | contig 301223 bp, 285 predicted proteins | sample MGYA00245781_ERZ724031 | MGnify/ENA primary metagenome ERZ724031 (study PRJEB28704, sample SAMN03018317) | fermentation metagenome | biome: anthropogenic terrestrial biome; feature: soil...
ACCGCGAGACCTGCCTCGGGGTCTACCTGCTCGATGAGATCCTCGACAGCGTCGAAACGGCCACGGCGGCTGAGGTGTCCATGCTGCTGAGCATCCCGCCCGAGCCGCCGAAGCGGGACTGGTGCAAGAACTGCCGGGGCTGTGTGAGATAAAATGGCGTTACTATGAAACCAATATATTATACAAGATAATTTAATATAATGTATATACATTCCACCGGCGGGAAGAAACAATGGGCAATCTGCTAGAGGCAGATGTAGAGGGCATCGTTTCAGAGAATAAGTTCATCACCGAGCCCATACTATGGGTGAAAACTGGCAACGAGGAATATCGAGTCGTTGTGCCAGTTGAGAGCAGGATAGTAACGACGTTGCATATCTTCGGACGAAGGAGCCGCGGGACGTCATGCCTCATTCTTCAGGATGGAACTAAACGTGCTCAGATTCTACGGAAATGGGATAACGAGCCGAGCCATCGCAATCCAGGTGAGAAGGTCCCCCTAGGAAAACCGCATAAACACACATACACAGATAGATACGGAAACGACTGGGCATACATACCTCCAATTGAAATCGATCCGAAAGATATTAACAAAGCTTTATTAGGGTTTCTTGAGGAATGTAACATCGAGGTGACGGGACACGTCGGCGCATGCCCGCCGTTGGTCGTACAAAGGTCATTGTCCCCAACTCTAAAACACCTAGGTGATATTGATGCAGAGGAGGTCGATCCTGATGAAGACGAAGACGTGTGAGGACATGCTCTATTCGTTCAGGAAATATTTCTCTGACCAATTCATGATTGGAGAGACGGAATATGGTTGTACGATTATGACTCCATTCCTCAAGGCAGACAACGATCTCATCAATATCTATATCCAGGACATAGGCGGAGGCAAGCTCAAGATCACTGATTATGGTGACTGCATCTTTGACCTTGAGCGATTAGGGTATGAGTTCAATTCCGATCGCAGAAAGGACATTTTAGACCGAATTATACGCAAGGGCGATGTAGCAATCGAAGATAAGGCATTGGTCTTGATCACCGATGTGGCATCTGCACCAGATGCTATCCAGAGAGTGATGAGCGCAGCGATGGACCTCTGCTCACTCAGCTATCATGCACGAGCGCCTCAGATCAATGACTTCAGCAAAGAAGTCCACGAATATCTGTTTCTGAAGGGCATTGATCACGAATATTACGAGAGGGGCGTCCAGGTAGAATATGAAGGAGTGCCGTTCTTATTCAGTATGAGGAAACCCGTAGCTAGAGAAGGCGATCTCGGTGCATTGATTCAAGCAATGAGGGTAGAAGAAAAAGGACAATCGTCTGAACTGGCCCGCCGCAAGGTCTTCGGCTTTTTGTATCTGCGGTCACAGAATGCCAAATTCTCTGGCATATCGGTCATCGATAATCGAGAGGGTTTCTTTTCAAAAAACTCTCTCAAACTAATCAAGCAGGCCAGCCACAAAGTCTTCGAATGGGAAGAGCGTGAGGAGCTACAGGAGTACCTGGTTAGCGGTTTATTGTGACTCGCTCACGTCTTCCTGCAATATCCCCTCGATCGCGGCGAGGTGTTCGGTCACCTGCCGGCCGCGGATGTACTGCACTACGCCTACATCGGCGGCGGGAAGGTCCACTTCACCGACAGGTGAACGATCTTCGGATGCCTCCCCCGAAAGCTATATCCTCATTGACGGATACGGAATAGAGGCGGGGGTGGTGTTCTCCAACTTCCCCGCATCCCGCCTCCTGCTTCTTTTCTATTTCTCTAAAAAATAAACACGCAGGCATATGTTATAGAATGCTCTTGCCCGGCTCGGGGATGGGGGAGAAGTTGGAAAATGTCAACTGTAAAGCGAAAGCTCTTGACGGCCGTGTTAGTGATCGTATTATTCGCGACGTTCCTCGGCCCCGGAACATCCGTTGCCAGTGCTGATTGGAGTGGCCCTAAGCTCAATTATACGCCGAGCACCGCCTGGGTCGGCGATAGGGTGGATGCCTCGTTCACATTGAAGAGTTCTGATTCCAGTACAGTAGATTTCTCAAGTTGCTCGGTCAGTATTAGCTGGGGGAGCACGACCACCAACATAGACAGCATGACCGGCACGATGGCGTTGACGCCCGGAGGGGAGACGACGTTATCTTGTTCGTTCGTCGTCCCGAAGGTGGCTGATGGGACGTACAACATGGTCCTGAAGATAACAGGAAAGGCGGTCGGCGATTGGTTGCCCACAACATACACTTACACGTGCCCGCTGACGGTGAAGAACATCCCGTCCCTGTCCGTTGATGTGCAGGCGTTGACCAACTCAGGGATCGCACCCATTACAACATGGTTCGACACGACCGTAAGGGGGGCGACGGCAGATACAATTATTTCTGGACCTTCGGAGATGGATACATATCAACACAGGCATACCCCACTCATACCTACACCGCCGCCGGGACCTACACGGCGAAATTGGTTGTGACCGATGGTCATGGTAATGTGGCTAGCAGTACAGCTTCGATCACGGTCACCCCCGGCCTCTCGGCATCGTTCGACGCCTCGTCAAGCTCAGGCATCGCGCCCATGAACGTGACGTTCGAATCAAGGGTCTACGGCGGCGATGGGGTGTATACGTACGCCTGGGAGTTCGGGGACGGAACGACCTCGACCTCCGCTAACCCCGGCCATACCTACACGGCTGCCGGCACATATACGGTAAAATTGACCACCACGGATGGTGGCGGCCGCGCCGTGACCAACTCGATGATGATCACGGTCACCACCCCCGCTCTCTCGATAAGCGCCACGTCCTCGGACACTTCCGGCACGCCACCGCTAATGATCTCGTTCACTTCTACGCCGAGCGGCGGTTCCGGCTCCTACAAATATGCCTGGGACTTCGGAGACGGGAGCACATCGATGGTAAAGGATCCCAGCCACACCTATGGAAAAGCAGGGACGTACAACGTGAAGGTCACAGTCACCGACAGCGGCGGTCGCACCGTGACGGATACGATGACCATCACGGTAAACAAGCCGTCGATGCTAGACCTGACGAACTCCACCGGCGATGGCCCGTACCTCATGATCGGCATCATAGCCCTCGCGGCCATAGCGGTCATTATCGGTGTGTTAATGGCTAAGAAAAAGAAGACTCCGCCTCAGAGCCCGCCGATGCAGTGATCTAGGTACTTTCGGTCAAACCTCTTACCACCACCTTTTTTAATGCATCGGCGAAAAACCTGGTAGCCAGCATGTATTATCATCGCGGCGATTATCAAAAACTACCAGGGTGATTTTCGGCCACCTCCCCCCTCCCGACGTTTATACCTCCCCCTCGTCGTCCGCTCTGCCCTATGTGGATGGGAGAGGGCAGGAAAACAACATGAGACAGAATATATCAACAGACCTGAGTCCCGAGCAACTGGACAGCTTCGCCCGCACGTTCGGCAAGCTCTACAATGATATGCTGAGCGGCACGAAGGCGTGCACGGTCGAGAACTGCAATCAGCGGAGGGGCGACGGTAGTTGCGGTTGCATCGACATGGTCAGAGACATCGTTGACGCGATATGGGAGGCCAAGGATGGCCGGCCGGAGCAGCTTGAGCGGATCTGGAAGGAGCTCGACGAGGAGGCCGAGGCCCGCTCTGGCGAGGAATGATCATGGTGGACATACAGACCGAGAGGGTCCTGATGGCCTTCGCCGATGCCCTGTTCGACGATGCAGACACCTGCCCGAAGAAACGACAGGCATACGAGATGATGGAGGTTATCAGGCAGGCTAACAACCAGGAGATCCTAGAGCAGATGGGCCATATCAGATCGATCCCGTGCGATCCGAACTGTCCGAGGCGGCCTCGTTGAACACATCAACCGCCCGCCGTAGATGGGCGGCCAACTCTTTTCCCTTTTCTGTTAACATGATCTTGTACGCGCGTTTCCCTTCCTGTTCTATTGTCACAATGCCGAAGTCTCGGAGTCCCCTGGCTACATCCATAGTGGTCCGGCTGCTGTTGACTACTTCTTTGTAGTCCGAGGCCATGGCAAAACCTCTCTCTCTGACCTTCTCATCGGTTTTGAGCACGATCCTGATTACATAAGTTGCGTCGATAAGCTGTTCGACACTTGCAATTTCGCTCATGACGAATGACAAACGATTTTTTATTATATAGATGTAAATATGATATCCGTTTGATAGCATATGCTAAACAACGAATAACAATTTTTATATGCTCAACGATGTATTCCTATCTCGCTATTTGTTAAATAACGAATAGCTAACCAGTAGCCTCGTCAGCTATAGAACATGCCCTGTGAGCGCACGCTCTCCATGCCAGGGGGCGGGCATTTCTCGACGAGGCACTTCTTCCCCTGCCCCCGGCACCCCAATCATAGGAGGAAGTGCAAGATGAACCAGATAGACAGGAACGAGCTGCAACAGATCGTCGACGAACTGACGGGTCTGCGCGATCGTATCGAGGTGAAACAGCAAGAACTCCAGGAACGGGCGGACAACGTCCCCGAATCGTTCGAGGCGCGCCGGGAAGCCCTGGAGAACGAGGCTGACGCCCTGGACGATGCGATCGCCCAGATCGATGAGGTCACCGAGTCCATTGAAACGTCGATGGAGGGAGCCTAATGCAGATCAAGGCAGGCGACAAGCTGACGGTCAGATGCAGCCGTAAGGGCACCTATCTGGCCGTTGCCACCAAGGATTTTGACACCGAGGCCGACGAGTGGTACCATGTGACCCTGGACCAGGACGAGGTCCTGGAGGGCGCTTGCATCTGCTGGCAGCGTGGCGACAACGTGCCATGCCGGCGTGGCCTCGCTATCGTGATGAGGAGGGCGTGAGATGTTATCCACCAACCGCCTCGCCAAGAACATCCCGCAGGATCTCCTCGACATGACGGTTTGTCCGGACTGCTATCGTGAGCAGACCGAGCCAAAGGCGGCCGGGGACGTATGCGAGAACGTGGACGAGTGCGAAAGCGAGGTCTACGAGTGCAAGACCAGGGACGGCAAGACCGTATTGGTCTGGCAGAACCCGAACTGGGGGGAGTGAGCATGGCCGACTATCCCTCCGCCTGGCGCGTCATCGCCAACTACGTCGGAGGCGACGATGTGGTCTATCAGGCCTGCCGGCAGACTCGCGCCCTACAGCCCGGCGAACCGGTGCACAGCGGCGTGCTGGAGATCCGCGGCCTGTTCCACGATCGGGATGATGCCGATCAGTTCGTCGCCGTGATGAACGATCCTGTCAGTGAACGCATCGAGGCGCTGAGGGACAAGGCCGCTATCCTCAACATCGAGATATGCGCCCTGGCCGATGAGTTCATTGATCAGACGTCCGGCCCGCTGCAATGCCGCCTCGACGATGCCAGGATACATTCGTGCTGGCTGCACCGTGACCTCAGAGAGGCCAGGGATGTCGCTGCGAGGGTCGGGACCGGAGGCAAACAGTAATGCTGAACCATGGCCAGGCGGGGCTTCGACCGACTAGCGATTTCTTCCCCACCATACCCTGCCCCGCCGGCCTTACCTCTTCAGGAGGCGGCCTGACATGAGCCGCCCAATCCGTCGTTCCGGCAAGTATGCCATAACATTGGTGACGGCCGATGATCGCGGTATAAAGTCCATGAGGCTCGGCCGCTATCCCTTCGCCGCTGGCGTCCCGATGTATGTAAGGAGTAAGGTCGGGTGCTGGAACCCCGACTCCACGATGGTCGAGGAATCCCGCAAGCTCCGGCAGATCGGACGCCAGTTCGAAGCCCTCAAGAAGGATGGCAAGGTCCCATCCGCCGATCCGCGGCTCATCCGATGGGTTGACGTGCAGGAATGGATGTTGACCATCCGGTATCTCGACCCCGACGTGCAGTCCGGACAGATCATGCGTCTGAACGGCTACTTACGTTTCTTCTGTAACTATTCTATTCAACACCAGCTGGATGCTGGTTTCAGGCTGCCCCGTCGGGCGAGGCGTTCGATACGGGTCATCGATGAGGATGATCTGCCTGTCATCTTCGAGGCAGCTATACGAATCAGGGGTTGGACCGGCTCGGTCGCCAGAGGCATGATGGCACTGTATTTCGCCACCGGCGTGCGACCCAGCGAGCTGCGGCTTGCTGAGTACAATGACCTGGACATGACGAGGCTGCGATTCTTTGTCCGACACCCCAAGGGCGAGGGCAACTGGGCTTCGCCGGAATGGGTGAATATCATCCGCGGCGATGTCATCCCTCTTATCGAGAATTATCTCAGGGAGCGTTCCGCGTTCCTCGCCTCGGTCAACCGATCCGACGAGGTGCCGCTGTTCCCCAAGCAGGTCGGGATCGGCTTCTATTCGGCCAACCGCTTCCGTCAGATCAAGCAGATGGTCGTCAAGGAGTCCGGTATCGACTTCCGCCTCAAGGACTTCCGGTCGACTCTATGCAGCATGACCGTGCAGGAGGACCGGAGCCGCCTGCCCGACATGGCCGCACAGCTGCGGCATTCGATCGCCACCGCCGAGCGCTACTACGCCGCCATCGATCGTTCCCGAGCCGGCAGGCGGCTTAAGGACGCTTGGAAGGATAATCAGATTGTGATTCGCCAAACTACTGCTATTGACGATGATAATGAGGTGACTGGATGAGAAGTGTGGTGGGTCTGCCCGAATTTGAATCGGGGTCTAAGGCTCCCAAAGCCCCAAGGATGGACCAAGCTACCCTACAGACCCGTACGATGACCTGGTAACACACCTCCCGAAATAAAGCTTGCTCCTGCCCCTCGCTCATGCCAGCCGATAGCCGCCCCTTATGCTTTTTTATTCTGCGCTCTCCATTGTCCGGTGTATGAAGAAGCTCACCGCTGTCATCGTGGCCCTCATGATCATAACGGTGGCTTCCGTCGGCTACCTCGCCACCGACTCATCCTCCAGCGGCTTTGATCCGGGCGACCTTGCCGCGCCCGAGATCATGCGTGCGGATGCCGTCAACGTCTCGATGCCATCCCCGCTGACCGCGACCTCTCCGCCCACGGATATGGCCTTGAAGTGGAGGATCACCGAGGACATCTATGCCGGGGCCGGCGGGGCATTGCGGCTCAGCATTGAGAACATGAACGGCGCTGGCCGGCTGTATATCTACGGCTTCGGCCTGATATGGGACGATGGCTCCTCCACATACCGCAACTGCAGCGTGTATGTCCCTGCTGGGGAAAAAGTGTCCCTGGGCCTGCTGGTCTTCACCGCGCCCGACGAGCCCGGCCCCCACAGCTACAGGATCGCGGTCAAGGTGGCCGCCTCGGAGGTATGGCCGCCGTTCAAGGGGCGGTCGGAAGCATGGCGCGATTATGGCGAGATGGGCATCCCCGCTGACCAGAGCGCGGAGGTGGCCCCGCTCCTCGAGGAGACGCGGCCGGAAGTGTCGTACAACGTCAAGGCGTACTATTCCAAGATCAACTCCCTGGTGAGCTACGAAGCGGCGGCGGGGACGGCCGATGAGATCAGGGCGGAGCGGCCCGGGGCGTACAACATCCTGCAGGTCGTAGAGGCGTACGAATGGGTTCGAGACGTCATAAGGTACCAGGAGGATGGTGCCATCGACTACTGGCAGAGCGCCGGGGAGACGCTGGAGCGGGGATGCGGCGATTGCGAGGACCACGCCATACTGATGTCAAGCATCATAGGCGCCCTAGGCGGCAACGCCCGGGTGAACATCGTGAAGGGGCATGCGTTCCCCACGGTGTTCGTCGGGACGACGCAGGAGCAGATGGAGCAGGTGGAGGCGGCCATCGCATCGTACTACGGACTGCCGGACGGGCAGCTGACAGCATCATACCTGGTGGATGAAACGGGATACTGGCTGGTGGTCGACACCACTGGGTTCCCGTATGCGGGCGGCATACCGGCGCAGTCTGGCTACTCGGCCGATGGCGGCTGGAGCATGGGCTCCGATTACCTCTATGCCATCGATGCCACCGGCGTCGTGGCCGTAGGCCTGTTCGATCTCTAGGCCAGGATCTCCTTCACCGCGCGGCGTATCGCTTCCTTGGAGCTCATCCGGGGTGCCCATCCGACCGATGCCAATTTGTCCACCGACAGCAGCATCTTCCGCACGTCCCCGACCCAGCCCCGGCCGCCCATGACCCCCCCGGTCCAGCGATATTCAGGACTGAGGTCCATCTCCTCGGTGACGATGTCGGCGATGTCCCTCACAGTCATCCAGTCCCGGGAGCCGATGTTGAACACCTCCACCTGATGGCTGGCCGCCTCGGCGCCGGCGATCATCCCGCTGACGCAGTCGCTCACGTGAACGTACGATTTCGACGTGCCCGGCTCCGCGCCCAGGATCTCCAGGGACGAGGGGTCTTCTCGCAGCTTCCGTATAAAGTCGTGCAGGACATTGTGGGTCGACCTCGGGCCAACGACGTTGGCGAAGCGGTACAGCACGGCGTTCTGCTGGAAGGAGTGGCAGTACGAGGCGATGAGGGCCTCGCAGGCCAGCTTGGAGGCCCCATACACTGATATGGGCAGCAGGGGGCCGTAGTCCTCGGGCGTCGGGATGACGTCCGTTTCGCCGTACACGGTGGAGGTCGACGGGAACATGATGTCCTTCAGCCCGCTCTCCCTTCCCGCCTCCAGAAGGCGGTACGTCACGGCAATGTTCTGATCGAAATGCACCCTGGTATTGGTCGCTCCGAGCCGCACGTCCGGGTTGGCGGCCAGGTGGCAAAGCACGTCCACGCCCTTCAGCGGTGCGGAGAGGTCCATGGTGAGCAGGTCGCCCTCGATGAAGCGAAAGTCAGGGTTGGAGAGCATGCCGCTCATGAACTCCCTCTTTCCCGCCGAGAGATCGTCGACCCCCACAACGCGATTGCCACGCCTCAAAAGTTCCTCGGCCAGATGGCTGGCTATGAAGCCGGCGCATCCAGTGACCATGATGGTTTTGTCCCTAAGTTCCATTAGACCTTCTCCTTAAGCGATGCGGACAGCGCCTGGATGGCCCTGCCGCGGTGGGAGATACCATTCTTCACATCTATTGACATTTCGGCAAACGTCCTGTCGTATCCGGACGGAACGAATATGGGATCGAAGCCGAAGCCTCCGGTCCCGGAGGGCCGATGCGCGATGACCCCTTCGCATTTTCCCTGCACGGTGAAATCCTCGCCACGGAAGGAGCAGCCGATGCAGCATTCGAAGCGCGCCGAGCGGCCCTCCCTGCCGTCCAGCAGACGGAGTATGCCGTCGATGCCGATCGTCCTGAGGGCGTAGGATGAGTACACTCCGGGGAAACCGCCCAAGGCGTCGATGAACAGTCCCGAGTCGTCCAGCGCGTAGTCTCCCAGCCCTCTGCTGCGCAGCTGTGACAGACAGGACAGCACCACTTCTTGCAAGGTGTCGGCCTGTATCTCGTCGCAGTCCTCGTCCCCGTGCTCGATATCGAAGCCCAGGCCGCCCAGGGCGTGGCGGAACTCCACCGCCTTGCCCGGGTTGGAAGTGATGATCCTCAGCTTCATGTGTACCTCCCCCGGTGGCCGATCTCCCTGGCCTTTCGTATGATCTCATCGCCCCGCTCGTAGTTCTCCCGGTACGCCTCCAGTATGAGGGGGAACCGATCGAGCAGCTCGGGGTGGGCGGACTGGAACGCTTCCTTGAGGAGATGGATGTCCACCCCCATCTCCTCCACCGAGGCGCTTCTAGAGCCGAGGGAGAAGTCGATGAACCACATGCGGCCCTTGCTCATGATCATGTTCGACGTAGTAAGGTCGCCATGCACGATGCCGCGACGGTGGAGGTAGGCGATGGAGCGCCCCATCTCCCGCAGCAGCGTCCCGATATGTTCAGGCGCGGACCCCCCCAGCTCGTCCTTGACCCTCGGTCCGTTGATGAACTCCATGGTCACCTCGGCGTTGACGGTGTCGATGTCATAGATGATCGGGGTTGGGACGCCCGCCTCTCTAGCCTCGTGGATCAGGCGGGCCTCGTTCCTCGTGCGCGCGTTGCGGAGGGAGCGGTCCAGCTCCGGGAGCCGGTAGCTCTTGGGAACCCTGCTCTTGACTATGACGTCCCGACCCAGCCATGTGCCCCGCCGGATCTCCGCCTCGGCCCCCCGTCGAATGATGTCCATGGGGCGAGCAATGAGCAATGCGTAGATAACCTTTTCAGAAAAAAGAGAAAGGGGAAGAGGTTTGGGATCAGCCCTTGCAGTGCCCTGGGCCGATGATGCCGTTGTTGTAGTCGTCGAAGACGTCCTTCCATGCGAGGACCTGCTGCTGCTCTGCACTCGTCAGGTAATCCCAGTCTGCCGAGTTGTGGGTGGCCAGGAAGGCGTCCGCCTCTGCGAGGGCCTCTGTGATGTCATTGCTGCAGGCGCCCGCGAGGACGTTAAGCTTCGCCGCCAGCATCTGGGCGTATAGCTTGTTGATGCCATTTTTGGCATTTTCCTGGTCCAGGACGGTCTTGGCATGGGCCGCGGTTGTCACTTCGACGCTCTTCGCTCCATCTGGGGTTCCAAGCCAGATCTTGCCGCCGGCCTTCTGGATGAGCGGGGTGATCTCATCACCCTGGTTTCCCGGACCCTGCCCAGCGTGGTTCTTCCAGTAACCGATGGTCCTGGTGCAGCCACCGCATTCGCACTCTGGCGTGGTGATCACCACGCTCTCATCGTCCTCGTGCTCGGCCCCAGAGTCCTTCTCGACCAGCTTCGCAGTGTTGTTCAGGTGGTAGGTCGAGCTGCACTCCGCGTCCTTGTTGGTCACGGTGACGTCGAAGTACACGACATCGCCGCCCTCCAGGTTCCAAGGTCCGGCGTTGATGCCGTTGACCTCGAAGCCATCAGGCAGGGGGCCGAACGGGTCGGTGAGGGTGGCCTCGGCGTCGATCTCCACCGCGTTCGGTGTGGTGATGTCGAACTCCTCGGTCGCTTTCATTCCGAACTCCGTCCCCAGGTGCTCGGCGTAGTTGGTCACCATGGCGTTGGCGACGTTCTTGAAGCCGTACTCGCTCAGATCGTTGGGCAGCAGGTCGCCGCCAAGGGCCTGAGCGATCTCCTGGGTGACGTCCGCGCTGTAGTGGTAGACGAACGTCTCTCCGGAGGCCAGAACGTTCTTCTGCGAGGTCAGGTCCAGGACCTTCAGCTCGTACCAGACGCCCTCGATCTCCATGGAGATGGTGTCGATGACCTTCAGCCCCTCGGTGGCGTACGGACCGTTGTTGGTAACGGTCACGGCGCCCCAGACCTCGATCGACTCGGATGTCGACTCGATCGAGCGGGTGGCGGTGAGGGCGTACCTCAGGTAACCGGTCTCTCCATGGTCAAGCTCAAGGCTGGTCCGGTTGACCGACTTCACCAGGGTCCAGTCGTACTCGGTTGTCCTGTTCCACGCGGCGTTGACGGTCTTGCTGACGTCCAGGGTTATGCCCTTGTCGCAGTCCGGCGTCATGACCACGACCGATGCCTTGCCCGTCCGGACCTCCTTGGTGTCGCTCTCCACCAGTTTTGCGGTGTCATTGAGGTAGTAGACCCTTCCGCACTCCGCCTCCACATTGGTGACGTTCTTGCAGAACCTGATGCTGTCAGGTCCGTCAAGATACCACGGCCCGGACACGATGTCCATGTCGAAGCCGTCGGGGAAGGTCTCCAGGTCGGTCAGGGTGGCCGTTTCATCGATGTACGTCGCGACAGGCTCCGGCAGCTCGACCTCCACAACGTCATCGACGTAATGGATGCCTTCCTGCCCCTCGAAGTTGGTTATGCCCGCCTTAACGCAGTTGTTCATCTCCAGGCTGCTGTGGACCGACCGTTCGTTTCCGTTCAGTATGCCGAGCAGGAACTCGGTCACGTCGACCTTGTACCCGTATTCGTAGCATTCGCCGGGACCGATGACCGGCCGCCCCTCGGTGCTTATGGCGAACTCATATGTGTACGGCACGCCGTTGAGCTCGACCACGAACTCATCACTGATGACAAGCCCTTCAGTGGGGCAGAGTCCGGTGTTGCATATGGTGACCGTCCCGACGAGCCAGACGGACTCGGTCATGCCAACGACCTCACGGTCGGCCTCAATGACGTAGCACACCCTCCCCGTCTGTCCCTCGCCTAGGAGCAGGTCCGCGGCGATGGGGTCGGCCGGGGCGCCGTTCTGCACGTAGAAGCTCTTCTTCACGGTCCAGTCATACTCAACCGCACGCTCCCACATCAGCTCGGCGGTCTTCTCCACTGTTATGATGGTCTCGCAGCGGCAGGGCCCGGTGACCAGGCTCACGTAGGCGCAGTCCTCGCGCACCTGGCAGGTGTCCAGCTCGGTGAGCGTGGCCTTGTTGATGAGGCATCGCTCCTGCTCGCACCCGGCGTTGAGGTTGGTGACCTCGGCGCTGAGGTAGATCTGTTCGGAGCCGTAGAGCACCCACGCCCCATCGTCGGACGTGACGCATTCGAAGTTCTCTGGGCAGCGAACGGCGTCGACGACCGAGGCGGCCTCATCAATCTCGATCAGCCGTGGCTCGGACGGCATCTCGAAAGCGTCATAGGCCGGCACGTAGTGCCGGTCCCCGTCGTAACCTTCGTGGTTGGTAATGCTCACGCAGGCCATGTTGCAGTACTCCGACGCGATCGGCCCTTCAAGGTAGTACTCGAAGCAGTAGGCATGCTCCTCCCCCGGCTGCAGAACAGGGCGGGATGAGGTATCGACGCCGAACACCGCGACGTCCACGTAGGCACAGGCCTCCTCGTCGTAGACCTGCAGGTGGTCAACTATGGCGAGGTTCTCAGTGGGGTTGTCGCCGGTGTTCTTGACGCAGATGTACCCGCGCACCCCCACTAGCCCCCTCTCCTCTGCCACGAACCGCTTCACATCAAGGAGGTAATCGACCGTGACGGTCTCTCCCTCCGGGACGGTCGCGGTGCCGAGGCGGCCCGCTTCGCTGACGCTGACCCCTTCGGTCTCGATCACATATTTGTCGATGCTCCAGTCATAGATCACCCTTTTCTCCCAGAATCCTACGGTCTCCTTGCTCGTCTCCAGAGTGGTCGTCCCGCATACGTCCGCCGTGGGGCCGGCCGGATCGTCGGGGTCGGTTATCCCCTTGTTCCGGTCGCCATCCGGCGTCCCAGGGCCTTGGTCCAAACCCGAGGCCGCAGGCCCGAGGAAATATACCGCGGACCCGCTCAGGACCACCGCCAGCGCTATCGCTATGCTGAACAATTTCAATCCTTTACGCATCTCCAGTTTCTCCTGGTAGGTAATGAATTGAAACCAGGCGTTTATCAATCTATGTATCGATAATATTTAATTGGGAGATATGTGAAGGCTTTTCATAATCACTCCCTGAAAAAAGCCTCAAGGGCGCCTCCAATGTCCCTCGCCCTCTCGGTGAGGAGGTCGGCTGGCATCGCCGATCTTACGCCCGGGGTCTGGTACCTGTCGTCCATGAGTATGATGGCCGCCCGGTCCCTCTCGCTCCGGATGGCCCTTCCCGCTGCCTGCAGCACCTTGATCAGCGCCGGGTAGGTGGTGGAGTACAGCTCCCCCTTCCTGGGGCCGAACCTTCCCTCCAGATGCTCCCGGTAGGCGATGTTCTCCTTCGAGGGCGGCGGCAACGGCAGGCCGACCACCACCACGGCGGAGAGCGAGTTATTGCGGAAGTCGACCCCCTCGTACAGCGTCCCGCCAAGGGTGGCCATGAGCAGGTTGCCGCCGCTGCGGGCCAGCGCCTCCACCAGAGCGTCCTGCTCGTTCTTGCCGAAGCCCCGGCGTTCCGTCACCAGGTTGCGATCGGCAGCCTGCAGATGCTCTCTCGTCCTCTCCATCATGTCGTACGATGGAAAGAACGCGGCCACGTTGCCCGGGGTGGACCTGCAGACCTCGGCCAGCCTGGCCGCCGTGTTGCGGAAGAAGGTTTCGTTGCGCATCCTGAAGCGGGACGTGATCCCTCCCCATGTCAGCACCAGTCGGTTCTCTGGCGGGAAAGGCGATGGGTACTCGTGGCATATCGCCCCCTCCACGCCCAGGACGTCGGCGAACATGGATGGGGGGTGGAGAGTGCCGCTCATGATCAGGGCCGAGCGGACCCGCGAGAACACCTCGCGACACACCGTGGATGGATCGACCATCCTGGCGTGCAGCCTCGCCGGAGAGCCGTCGGCATAGCGCACCATGCCGTTACTGCTCCATGCGGACAGGAACGACACCAGCTCCCGATGCCCCCGCTCGCCCTTCCTCCTGAGCGTCTCGCCGATCTCCTCCGCCAGGCCTCCGCAGTCCACTCCCACGGACCTCTTCAGCGGACCGTCAAGCGCGTCGGGGTCCAGCCGGCCCCCTTTGGAGGCGTTGTCCCAGGCATCCCTCAGGATGGACAGGTCGTCTCGGAAGTGGTGAAGCGACTGGCTCGACATCGCTGCGTCGATGTGCGCGCGGTCGAGGGAGGCGCTGAAGTTCTCCATGACCCTCGCCGGCAGGTTGTGGGCCTCGTCGACCACCAGGACCACGTTCTTGGCCGGCTGGCCCAGACGCTCCGGCAGCGAGGGATTGGATGAGAAGACCTGGTTGTAATCCCCGATGACCAGGTCGGCGGAGCGGGCGGCCATCAGGGCCGAGGTGTAGGGGCATGCCCTCTCGCGGAGGCACGTGCGGGACGCCTCCTGGACGTGCAGCGGGTATTCGAGCAGCACATCGGCCGCCTGGCCGCAGCGGGCGTGGGCGAAGAAGCACGCCCGGCCATCCTGGCATGGCGGTACGGAGCGCTCCGCCAGGCACATGTCCTCTCTGGCGATGAGGTCGACGACGCCAATGCGGCGCTTCCTCCATATGGCCCGGGCGGTCTCCACCGCGATGGCGTGCTGGCTCTGCCTGGACGTCAGGAACAGGACCATGGCGCTGTCCTCCAATGCTGTCTCCAGCGCGGCCGTCAGAGCCACTGCCGTCTTCCCCAGCCCGGTGGGGGCGTGGGCCAGCAGATGGGTTCGCTGGCTGATGCACATCCTCGCATCCTCCAAGAACTCCGCCTGGCCGTCGCGAACGCAGGTGTGCGGGAACAGACCTCCTCCGTCAGACCCCATCTCATAGCGTAGATCGCATGCTTCCATGCCCGCGTCATCGCCTTGCTGCCTGGCGTTCGTTGACATTAATAGTAGGCTGCATCGGTCCCGATGGCCCGAAAGCCCGATAAACGTGAAGATGGGACATGGCACCGATGGACTCCAGGGAGCGGCAGCGAAAGGCAACCATGGTCGCAGTCCTACTGTTCCTTGCGGTGCTGATCGGCTACCTTGCAAGGGTCAGCCTGTCCGTGGCGATACCGTTCGTGGCCGAGGACTTCAACTGGACCGCCGCCCAGACCGGGTCGCTGGGAGGGCTCCTGCTGGGCGTGTTCCTGGTCGGTTACGGTCTATCGAACATCTTCCTCAGCCCGCTGGTGGACTGCTACGGGCCGCGGAAGGGGATCCTCCTGGCCGTGGCCAGCTGGTCGGTGGTCACGCTGCTCACCGGCCTGTTGGGGATGTACTACTCGGCGTTCGTCCTTCTGCGCATGTCGCTCGGACTGACCCAGGGCGTGCTCTTCCCCTCGGCCAGCAGGGCCACCCAGGCCTGGTATCCGGCGAGGCTGAGGTCCCGCATGAACTCACTGTACCACTCGTCGGCCGGTATGTCCAATCTGCTGTCCCCCTTGCTGCTCATCCCTCTGATCCTGGCCACCAGCTGGAACCTCATGTTCATTGTCCTGGCCGCGGCCGGCCTCATCATCCTCATCCCCATCTGGAAGTATCTCCAGGACACTCCAGAAGGGCCGGTGCCCTGCGAGGAGAGGCGCCTCAAGGTCAATATCAAGAGGACGTGGCGCAACCTCCGCGACGCGATGAAGGTAAAGGGATTGGTGACTCTCATCGCCGCCCAGGCCCTGGAGGCCCAGGTGTGGTGGGCCCTATCGCTGTGGCTGCCCACCTTTCTTATCATGGCGAGGGGGTTCACCAGCGATGAGCTGGTATGGGCGGCCAGCCTTCCATACCTGGGTAGCTTTGCAGGACTGGCCGTCGGCTCCTATCTCAGCGACCGCACCGGCCGAAGGGCCACCGTGACCGCCGCATTCCTCCTGCTGGCCGCGGTCTCCATCCTCGCCGTGACGCAGACGCAGGGAAAGATGGGGGCAGTGATCGTCCTGGGCATGGTGTTCTTCTTCCTCTCGGTCATGGGACCCAACGTGTTCACGATGCTGCAGGGCGCCTGTCGCTCCCGGCTCACCTGCACGGCCACGGGTCTGGTCAACGGCATATCAAATGGAGTGGGCGCTCTCGGCTCCATCCTGTTCGGGAGCATGGCTTCGGCCACTGGCTCCTACGATGCGTCCCTGCCGCTCATGATCGCCCTGCTGGTGGCCAGCGCCCTGGTGGTCTATCACTTCCGGGTGTATGAGGCGCCCCTGCGCGGTCCAGGGCAAGGATTATGACCAATAATCGCCTACCATCATCGCATGGACAGGTTGGCGTTCGGATGCGGCACCATAGACGCCATGCTGGATGGGGGCGTGGAGGCCGGATGCCTAACGCTCCTGTACGGAGAGGCGGGCACGGGTAAGACCACTCTGTGCTTGCTGCTGGCCGCGGAGGTCGCCCGACAGGGCAAGAAGGTCATATACATCGACACCGAGGGCGTGTCGATCGAGCGCCTGCGGCAGATCGCCGGCGACGACTTCGAGACGGTCGTCAAGAACATATTGTTCTCCAACATCGGCAGCTTCGATGAGCAGGAGAAGATGGTGGACAAGGCCATCAAGCTGGCCCAGAGCAACGTGGACGTAGGCATGCTGGTCATCGATTCCATCAGCATGCATTATCGGCTGACATCGAGGGAGGAGGACAGGGGCGAGCGCCGCTCCCTGGCAGGCCAGTCGACCAAGCTCACCAACGTGGCCCGGGAGAAGGGGTTGCCGGTGGTGGTGACCTCCCAGGTATACACCGACGTTGAGACCGGCACCTTTGAGGCGCTGGGCGGGCATGCGCTCCACCACAACGCCAAGGCGATCGTCCGCATCGATAAGGCGAGCATGGGCCGGCGGAGGGCGGTGCTGATGAAGCACCGCAGCCTCCCCGAGGGTCTGGCGGCTGACTTTCAGCTCACCGCCGACGGGATCTCCTGTTAGATCTTCCGGTTGACCGCGTAGTCTATTACGGCGGCCAGGAAGTCCTTCTCGGCGCTGGGTTTCAGCACCTCGAGGTGCTTCTTGCCCTTGTCGGCGTGGCGGCGGGCCGTCTCGCGCGCGTAGTCGATGCTGCCGCAGTCCTGCAGCGCCTGGGTGGCGGCCTTGATCTGCTCCAGCGTGGCATCCTTGTTCCCTAGGGCCTCCAGCAGGACGGCGCGACGGGGGTCGTCCATGGCCAGGTTCTGAAGGGCGTGAAGGACGATCAGTGTCCTCTTGCCGTTGCGGATGTCGTTCCCCACCGGTTTTCCGGTGGTCTTCTCGTCTCCCAGAAGGGCCAGGATGTCGTCGTGTATCTGGAAGCCGGCCCCCAGGCTGCGGGCGTAGTCGCGCATGGCGTCGAGCTGCCCCTCCGTCCCGCCGGCGATGATGGCGCCACCCTCGGCGGCGCATTCGAACAGCACGGCGGTCTTCTTCCATATCATGCGCTCGTAGTCGCCGATGGCCAGCTCGGTCGGGGGTATCCTCTCGAAGTCCATGTCCTCCTGCTGGCCCTCGGCGATCAGCCACACCGCGTGAGCGGTCAGCTTCAGCAGCCGGCGGGTGGCATGCGGCGGCACGTCGACCTCGGACAACACCTCGAAGGCGCGCGCGAACAGCGCGTCGCCGGCGATGATGGCGGTAGGCTCATCGAACAACACATGGACGCTGGGGCGGCCCCGCCTCATGCTGTCATTGTCCATCACGTCGTCGTGCACCAGGGTGAAGTTGTGGATCAGCTCGATGGCCGCCCCGAACGGCACCGCTTTCTCTCCGGCCCCGCCAACTGCCTGGGCCACCACCTCGGCCAGCACCGGCCGGAGGCGCTTGCCGCCGGCGGAGGGATAATGCTGCACTGCCAGTAGCAGCTTCTGGTTCTCCCCATCCTCCAGATAGGACATGATCGCCTCGTTCGTCCGCTTGGCCCTCTCCTCCAGTTGTGCAATTACATCCATGTTTAGATCACCCCTAGTTCAAGGCCCCACTCTCTGGCGAGGCCGGTGAATATGACCCTCTTGCCGGCCAACTGCTGAACGTTGGACGAGCCGGTGAGAAACATCGCCACCTTAAGCTCCTCTATGATGGTGCGGATGCGCTCCTCCGCCGCCTCGGCCGAGGTCATGGCATCCCTCAGGACCGCCCTGGCCATGCCGGCGCACTGCGCTCCCGTGGCAATGCTCTTGGCGGCCTGCAGCCCGTTCGATATGCCCCCGCTGGCAATGATGGGAAGCCCCACCTGGGCCATCCGGACGGAGATGGGCGCCGGTATGCCCCATTCTCCGAACGTCCTGCCGATGGCCTCGCGCCGCGCGTTCTTCATCTGGCGGGAGCGATATGCCTCCACCTTGGAGAACGACGTGCCGCTCGTTCCGGAGATATCGAAGCCCATCACCCCGGTGCCCTTGAGCCGCAGCGCCGTCTCCCTGGAGATCCCCGCGCCGGTCTCCTTGGCGATGCAGGGGACCTCCCTGGCAAGCGCCTTTATGGCGTCCAGGCAGCCCCGGGCCCGGGTGTCGCCCTCCGGCTGTGCCACCTCCTGCAGATAGTTCAGATGCACGGCCATGACGTTCGCCCCCACCATTTCCATGGCCTGCCGGGCCTGTTCCAAGCTGAACGCCTCCTTGTGCGCCTGAGGTATCAGCTGAGGGGCGCCAAGGTTGCCGACCACGAGAGGCACGCCAACATCGCGTATGACCTCGTAGCTGGCCCGGTCGCCCCGCTCCATGGCGGCGCGCTGGCTTCCCACCCCCAGGGCGATCCCCAGGGCCGCGCAGGCCTTGGCCAGGTTGCGGTTCACCCTTTCCGCCTCGGCATACCCGCCGGTGATGGCTGTGATCATCAGTGGAGCGGAGAGCTTCTTTCCGAACAGCACTGTGTCGGTGTCGATCTCCTCGAGGTCCACCTCGGGCAGTGAATCGTGAATGAGATGCAGGTCGTCCCAGAAGTTATGGCCGCTGCTAACGTCCTCTTCCAAACTCACCTGGATATGGTCGGCCTTTCGTTTCTCGATATCCTTCATGTCGCATCGCCTCTGACCCTGGTACCCTTGACCGCTTCTCCCCGCAGCGCCGCCTCCAGCCGCCCCGGGGCGTGGCCGTTCAGGACCACGGCGTCCCCTCCACAGGACGCTATCCTGAGCATCGTCTCGATCTTTCCGAAGATGCTGCCTGTCACGTCGGCGCATCGCTGCGTCCGGGGCAGGGAGTCCAGCGTCGCCCGGTCCACGGTCTCCATGAGCGTGGCGTCGGGATCGCTGGCTGGATCAGCGGTGAACACGCCGTCGATGTCCGACACGAAGATCACCCGCTCCGGGCGGAACTCCCTTGCCAGGCGCTCCATGAGCTGGTCGCCGGAGCATATGCCGAACCGTCGCTCGCTGTCCAGGGCGACGTCGCCGAACGTCACCGGGCTGATGCCAACCTCCAGGTAGCGGCGGAACAAGTTGACGTCAAGTACGTCCAGCTTTCCGCTCTTCAGCGTGGCCACCGCGCTGGGGGGCAGCGACGCGCTCGGAAGCCCTCCCTCGTTCAGCACCCTCATGACCCGGAGGTTCAGGTCCCTAACGTCCTCCATAACCTTGGCCGCCGCGGGGACCTGGGAGTCATTGGTGTAACCGTCCTGTATGCGGTGCTTGGACGCCAGGACATGGCCGAACGAGCCTGCTCCGTGGATGAGGACCACATCCTGTCCGGCGGATACGATCTCTTTCACCAATCGTGTAAGTATGTCAACACGGAACGTAAGGTAGCGGGTCTTGTCAGTGATAACGCTGCCTCCGAGCTTGACCAGCATCATCTATATCAGCGGAGCATGGCCTGGACCATATTAAAACAATTAGTCGCTCATCTCCCCGCGGGGCGCCCGCCCCATCGACCACCGTCGATTCTTACAGCCTGGCGCCGCACCTGCGGCAGAACATGTCGCCCTCGATGAGCGCGGCCGAGCAGTTGGGGCAGGCCCTCGCCGCGGGAGTGCCGCAGGCGAAGCAGAAAGCGTCGTCCCCGGACATGGCGGCCCCGCAGATGGCGCACGCGATCACGTCTTTGGCAGGAGGCGCGTCGCGCTCCTTCACTGCCGGCGCGGCCTCCTCGCAGCCTTCCAGAAGTTTCTTGGCCTTCACCGCATGCCGCAGGGCATCGGTATAATCGGCCTCCTCGAAGCGGGCATCCGCGTCATCAAGCATGCACCGCGCCGCCTCTCGCCGCTGCTCCGGCGCTTCATCAAGCATGCTCCTCGCGGCCTCTATGACGAATTTGGATTCCAGGTAGTTGCAGGGCATCTTCTTGGCCTTTAGCGAGGGAACCTCGGACGGCGCGGCCGCCTCGTTCGGCATCGTCCGAGGCGTCGATGGCGGGTCGGCCTGAACTTCGGCCGGCTCGCTCTCCTGCATGATCTCATTGGGCTGGGGCGGAGGGGCCGGCACCTCCCTTTGGGGAGCGTTCCGAAGGGCGGTCTTGGCCCGGCCGGAGAGCTCCTTGCAGTCCATATACTGGCCGCGCCTGTAGGCGCTCTCGGCCTGGAACAGCAGAATGTCGGCATCGGTGGTGTCCCGGCCCTGAGCGCGGAGGGAGTCCGACACCGCCCTGTAGGTGGCCAGGGAGTTGTAGACATGATCCTGCTCCACCGTCACGTCGGCGTCGACGCGGCGCCCTTTGATGTACCTCAGCTCAAGCCAGGCGATCACGGAAAGGGCGATAAGGGCGGCCGAGATGGTCAGAACGTTATATGGGAACTCCATGCCAGCACCATGATTGGACTGGAGAACGATATGCCTTCGATAAAACCCTTCGTATTACAATGACCCCCTTCGCTCCGGAGCACCATGAGAGGGTTGCGTTCGCAGAATGAAAGTGAAAAAGTGGCTGACAGCGCCTCGTGGTTCCCGCGGGCTCGCGCACCGCAGTACAGCACGAAACGCGGGCGGGCTTAACTTCCGGGTTCGGATGGGACCGGGTGTATCCCCGCCGCTGTGGCCGTCACACCAATCCCAGGAAAGATGCCTCCATATATAATGATTTCTGCAGCGCCCGTTTCAGACGAGGAGCAGGTACAGAACGATCGACAGCACCGCGCCCAGGCCCATGGTCATCATGTTGTTGCCCAGCTTGGTCACCACTCCCTTACTTTCCAAAGTGGCCCCTATCACGCTGTCCAGCATGCAGCCCGTTACTCCCATGGCAATTGGGATGGCGATCACCGGGTCCAGAGGGTTCGGCCAGAATATGGCCATCCAGCCCACCAGGGAGGCCACTGCCGAGGCGGCGACGCAGCTCGCCGTGCCGATGACAGAGACGCCTCCATCGGTCCCAGCCGGCACCTTCCTGCCGGTGGTGATCAGGTATGCGTTCCTTGACAGCACCCCAAGCTCGCTGGCGGTGGTGTCGGCGGCCGCCACTGCCACCGATGAGATGAAGGCTATGCCGGCGATCTCGCTTCCCTGCTGCCCCAGGGCGAAGGAGATGACCGCCACCACCGCCGGCACCAGGCCGTTGGCCAGCACGTTCTTGTGGGTGCGTTCCCCTCTGGCGCCTTCCTGGACATGGAGCCGCTTCTTTGCCTGGAAGCGGAACTTGGTAACGAAGAAACCGAGGAAGGTGAACGCTAAGAGCGTGATCAGCCAGCCGATGGAGCCGAGGCCGCCTATGACGGCGCCCACGACGAAGGAGGCCGCCGCTCCGCTGCCGCTCAGCAGTCCGAACCAATAGGATAGGACGGAGAGCACGGCGCACAATACGAGGACCAGGGCTATGTCTCCCGGGTCAATCATGTAACTGCCTGAGAATATTCAAATATTTATATTCGGAGGTGAAGAAGTTCCGACCGCTGACAGGTGCCCCAACTTTGTTCGTATAGCGCGTTGCGCGGACCGTCCAGATGTCTTCAGCCCTACTCTAAGGATTCCCGGGACGGTTCGAGAACGGCGTAGGCGGCCTCTGCCACCTGGCCTGCTTCCTCCTTGCCGTCTATGCCGGCCACCACCATGCGGCCGCTTGAGTAGACGGTGATCTCCCTCCCGTCCGCCACGGCGGTGATCATGACCCCCTTGTCATCGACACTGTAGCCCGCCTTACGCAGGAGTTCGGCCGCCATCTCAAGATCGTATCTGGCGATCTCGGTCGGCACGATCGTCATGGCCTCTTCCTTGCACAGCCGGACCACTTTGAACTTCACCATGGGCCGTCAAGCTCCTCCGCCACCTTGCGGTGGAACTCGTCCAGCGTGCCCTCGTTCTCGATCACGAGGTCGGCCTGCGCGATCAGGTCGCCCAGCCCCCACCCCATTTCTCTCTCGTCCCTCTGCCGGAACTCCGCCTCATTGCGGGGCGCATCGGAGCGATTGCGTCTCCTGAGCCGCAGGAAACGTTCCGAGGGCGATGCGTGAATGGCGACCAAGCGCATCTTTCCGCCCAGCTCCTTCCTGAACACTTCCAGCTCGTAGGTGCTGCGCGAGCCGTCTATGACGGTGTCCCTCCCCTTGATAAGGGGAACGCAGCGCACAGCCCAGATCCCCGGGCCGTGCTCCTGGCGCTCCGCTGAAGCGAATCCGCCGACCTCTCGATCTGACATGACAAGACCGCGCGCCGCGGCCTCCTGGCGGACCACGTCCCCCATGCGAACGACCTGGTATCCTCGTCCCAGGGCCACCTTGACGAACTCTTCCTTGCCTGCCCCGGGCATGCCAGTAAGAACGTATATCCGAGCCATCACGTACATTCCCGATGTTCACGCGCATGTTGTTCCCGTATAAAAGGGGAGTCACCAGCATCGGGCGCGACTGGTAACTATGATCAATGTAAGTAAACGATATATCCTATAATGCATTAGCTCTCTGGCAGTAATGATCCAACGTTTTGGGGGAAGGAAAAATGCATGATGCTAGATCGGTGGAGAACATCCTGGATAGCATAATAAACGATGAGTTCCCGAGGGGGGAGGGGATACAGAGCATTTCCATCGTGTCGAAGACCGGCCTCATGATCGCCGGAAGGTCCGCCTCCGCGGCCCGGGCGGAGACCTTCTCAGCCATGGCGGCCATCATGTTCTCGGCCGCCGAGGCCACCAAGCAGGACATATTCAAGGACCGCATCGAGCACGTGCTGGCGGTCTTCCACAACACCAAGCTGTTCATCGCAGAACTGTCATCCAGTATGCTTATCGTGGCCACGGTGGATCGCGAGATGGACGACCAGCGGATCCTGGCATCCATGAACAAGATCGTCATCATGACCAGGGAAGAGCTGCCCTGGCTCAGGTGAAGCGTCGGCCGCAGGCGCTCATGGCGACAGGGCCGATCGTTCAGAGCGGACGATCAGACCAGGCGCTCGGCCACGTCCTCCTGGATGCGGTCGCAGTACACACACCTGAGCAATATGGGCCTCTTCGACTCCACGATGAACTCGGTCTCCACTGGCTCGTTCATGTTGGTGATGCAGTTGGGGTTCCCGCACCTAACGATGCCCTTGGCCACATCGGGCAGTTTGACGTTGAACTTCTCCGCCACATTGAAATCGCGGATGATGTTGATCGTCGCTCTAGGGGCGATGAGCGATATCTTGTCCACCTCCTTGGTGTCCAGCTCACGGTCCTCGACCTTTATCACATCCTTCCAACCATCCTTTTTTGATGGCACGTGAAGAAGCACCGATACGGTGGAGCGCACGCTGTCGGTTATGCCTATGATGCGGAGCACCTTCAGGGCCTGGCCGCAATCGATGTGGTCGATGACGGTGCCGTTGCGGATCGGAGTGACTCGGAAATCCTTCATTTAGAGCTCACCTCCCAGCACCAGCATGATGAGGGCCATCCTCACTGGAACGCCGTTGAAGGCCTGCTGGAAATACTTGGCGTTGTCCGTATGATCCACCTCCGTGGCGATCTCGTCCACCCTGGGAAGGGGATGCATGATGGCCAGGTCCTTCTTGGCTTCGCGGAGAAGGACGTTGTCCACGCGGTAGGAGCCGGCCACCTTGATGTATTCCGCGGGGTCGGGGAACCGCTCCCTCTGGATCCTGGTGACGTACAGGACGTCGGCGTCGGAGATGACCTCCGACAGATTGGACGAGAGCCGGGGGACCGTCCCGCTCTTCTCCAAGTGCTTGATGGTCTCCTTGGGCATCTGCAGAAGGGGCGGCGCCACGAACGTCAGGTTGGCGCCGAACATGCACAGCGCCTCGGCCAGGGAGTGCGCCGTTCGTCCGTATTTAAGGTCGCCCACCAGGACGATGTTCTTGTCGGCTATTCCGCCGGCCTGTTGCCGGATGGTGAAGAGGTCGAGGATCGTCTGGGTCGGATGCTGCCCTGCGCCGTCGCCCGCGTTGATGACCGGCTTGGTGCTGTACTTGGCGGCCAACCGGGCGGCGCCCTCATGGGGGTGCCTCAGCACTATGGCATCGGAGTATCCTTCCACCATGCGGACGGTGTCGGCCAGCGTCTCCCCTTTGACGATCGAGGAGCTCTGGGGCTGGGCGATCTCAATGAACCGTCCTCCCAGCCTTACCATGGCGCTCTCGAACGAGAGGCGGGTCCGGGTGGAAGGTTCGAAGAACAGGTTGCCCAGGATCTTGCCATCCATGGCCCTGGTGCTCCTTTCCCCGGTGGCATAAGGCACCAGTCTCTCTGCTAGGTCCATCACCTGCTCGATCTGTTCCCGAGAGAGGTCCCGGATCGAGACCACATCCGTTCCTTTGAAGCTCATGGGAGTCCAAAGACAATATCTTGGGTTGCTATTTATACCTGACTTGAGGGGCCTGGACCGCCGGAAGGGTCACATGTGCTCGTCGAAGCGGTCGAGCGCTTCCCGCATCCTCTGGGTCCAATCCGCCACGCATCTCTCCAGTTTAGTCCGCAGCTCCGTCCTGCTGATGCCGGTGTACACGTGGAAGTAGCCTCCTTTGTCCAAGGACCGCGTCTCCCGGAACACCATGCCGCAGGTCAGGAGGCGCTGCAGAGCCCTGTACACAGTGGAGCGGTCCCGCCCCATACGGTCGGCCAGATCGTCCGCCCTGATCGGGCCGTGAGCGGCGGTGCTCTTGTAGACCTCGATCTCGAACTCGTTCAGCGAGAACGCGCACTGAATAATATCCTTGCAGTCCGATATGTTGGCGAACGATTTCTGAGGCTGCATGGTACTGACATCCCTTCTATGGCCTATAACAAAGCTTTATAAATCAGCGGTTATATATAGTTGTTGCACAACCGTGCAAAACCGAGGGGGAGCAAGATCATGACGGAGACACTGGATTGCAAGGGAATGATGTGCCCAATGCCCATCGTTCAACTGGCCAAGAAGATGAAAAGCATGAAGGTCGGCGAGGAGGTCGTTCTGCTGGCCGACGACGTGGGCTCCAAGGCGGACGTACCGGCATGGTGCCAGAGGACCGGCAACGAGCTGGTGGAAGCGACCGAGGCGGGAGGGGTGTTCTCCTACCGCATACGAAAGCTGAAGTGAGGCCGGGGCCGGGAACGCTTGCATCTGCGTAAGCATCCCCGTCCCTTAGTAAAACATCTGGTAGGGTAGGTTCACATGGACGAGAAAAAGAAGCTAGCGATCGTGGTATCGGAAGGTACGTTCGACAAGGGAATGATGGCGATGATCATCGGCAACACCGCTGCCGCCATGGGCATGGAGGTGAGCATATTCTTCACCTTCTTCGGTCTGAACCTCTTGAAGAAGGGGACGAAGCCCAAGCTTCCAGGGATGTATCGGTTGTTCACCGGCATGTTCGAAAAGAAGATGGCCAAGGGCGGGGTGGAGAACTTCCCTCAGCAGCTGGAGACGGCCAAGGAGCTGGGCGTCAAGCTCTTCGCATGCAGCACCTCCATGAACCTGATGGGCATCGGGAACGAGGACATGATCGACGGGGTTGAGGTCCTTGGCGCTTCTGGTTTCCTCAACATCGCCGCTGACACCGACATGCAGTACTTCATCGGCTGAGGTGATGACACGCCTTCGAAGCTATTCATCATGCTAAAATCGCCGCATGAATATCGCGGCCTGGACGCCATCGCCGCTCTGGGAGGCGAGGACCGCGTAGGCGTGCTCCTGTTCCAGGACGCGGTGATGTTCCCGCTTTGCAGCGACATGAGGGACGAACTGCTGGAAGTGGCCGACGAGGTGTACGTCATGAGCGAGGACCTCGAGGCCAGAGGGTTCAAGGGCAGGATCGGCCCGGAGTTCAGGGAGGTCGACTATCCTGAAGCGGTGGACCTGATCATGGACGAGTACGATCTCACGATCACGGTGTGAGGCGATCGGATGGGAACACTGACGATACAGATACGCTCAGGCACAATGATGAACATGGACACCAACGTGGCGGTCAAGCTGGCAGCGGCGGCGCTGGACAAGGGACATGCCGTAAAGATCTTCGGTTACGGGGAAGGCGTCACGCTCATCAAGGACGGCCAGGACCCCAAGAGGTTCCCTAACGTGGGGGCGGCGATCTCCGAGCTGGTGGCCCGCGGGGCCGAGGTTACAGTATGCAACACCTGCACCACCGCCCGGGGGATCAAGAGGGGAGAGGAGATCGAAGGAACGGCCATAGGGAGCATCACCAACGACCTCTCCCGGTTCGTCTCGGAGAGCGACCGCATGGTGACACTGTCGAGGTGATGGCATGTCCAACGATCTTCTCACGATCATAACGAAGCAGCCCTACGGTTCCGAGGACGCCTTCGCCGGCATGCGGCTGGCCCTGGGCAACCTGGTGAGCGGCCTGGTGCCCGATGCCGCGGTGCTGCTGATCGGCGACGGAACGCTGAACGCCGTGGCCGCCCAAAGGCCGGAGGCGGTGGGTATGCCGTCCAACCTGGGGGCGCTTCAAGACCTCCTGGATATGGACGCTCCGGTGTACTGCGTGGAGGGTGACCTCCGCGCAAGGGTCGGGAACGCCGAGACGCTGGAAGGTGTAACGATGATCGATTGGGACGGGGCGAGGGAGCTGCTGTCCCGCTACCACATGGTGACCACCTTCTGAAAACGTTTTCCACATCTTTTTATTAGGTCTACCCGCATGGCCATGGCATGCTTGAGGTCGCCGACCGCGCTGGCCTTGCCCGGACCGTCAACTGGACGGTCGGTGGCACCAAGGTCCTGCTGCCGAATATCCTGTTCCATTCATCCGCGCTGTTCCCCGCTCCGCCTTACGCCGAGATGTCCATCACCCGATCGGAGAGGGGCCTGCGTGCCGCGGTGGGCGGAGAGGAAGCCTTCGTCATCCAGGGCGGCATCAACCCTCCCCTGTCGTACCGCAGGGAGCCGTCGACGGAAGAGGCCGAAGGCGCCGTCATCGTTCAAGGCGAGGCCGGCGATCTGCGCTCCTGGCCGCAGGAGGTGTTCATCATGGGCAATGCCTTCGAGCTCAGGCGCGACGCGAGGGCGTTCGCCGCGTCGGTGGCGTCCCTTCGGAACTCCGTCGGCTACAACCGCCTGATCTATGCACCCGGCATCATGGAGCCGTCCAACCTTGCTTTGCTGGTGTACATGGGCGTGGACCTCATGGACTCCTCCCTGCTGGTGTACCAAGGCTCTCGCGGGCGCCTTCTGCTGCCGGAGGGCGTGCTGAACGCCTCCGACGCCGAATGGCTCTCCTCCCCGCAGGAGGCCGTCCGGCATAACCTCGACGCTGCCTGGAAGGAGCTGCGGCTTGTCCGGCACATGGTCCGCGCCGGCCGCCTGAGGGAGCTGGCCGAGAATCGCGCTCACTCCACCCCATGGGGAGTGGCCGCGCTGCGTTTGTTCGATAGGGAGCACTACGAGCATCAGGAGAGGTACGCGTCGGTGGTGGGCCCGGCATTCTACGCGAACACCAAGATGGCCATGTTCCGCCCGGACGTATGGCGCTTCAGACGAAGGATCATGGAGCGCTGGACCCCGGCGCCGCACAAGAAGGTGCTGCTGCTTATCCCCTGCTCGGCGAAGAAGCCGTACTACACGTCGAAAAGCCATCGGCTGTTGGAGGAGGTGATCCTTTCAGTACCTAACTCCTGCGCGGTGCAGGAGCTCGTCATCACCTCTCCGCTGGGGGCGGTGCCGCGGGAGCTGGAGCTGTTCTACCCGGCCGCCCAGTACGATATTCCGGTCACGGGCCACTGGGACGGCGAGGAGCGTGCCATGGTCAAGGAGCTGGTCGCGCATGCCGCTAGCTTCGGGTTCAGCACAGTGATCGACCACCTGGGGGCGGAGAGCGAGTTCGTGTCCGAGGTCGTTGATGCGATCAGCACCGCTGGTGACGGGACCACCGGCAGGGAGTCGCTCGAGCGACTGAGGGAAGCGCTGCTACAGGCGTGCGGCGAGGTGGAGAAGGCGCCTCGCGCCCAGGACCGCGTCGAGATGCTCCGCTCCGCCGCCCGCTACCAGTTCGGACGGGGGGGCGGGGCCCTGCTGGACGGCGCCACGGTGGTCGGCAAGTATCCCTACCTCAAGGTCATGGACGGCAAGGAGCAGCGGGCCATGCTGACCCCTGATCGCGGAATGCTCTCCCTGACCCTGGAGGGCGCTGAGAGACTGCTCGGCCACGGCCTGGGATGGGTGGAGATGGGCGACTTCGACCTTACAGGCAGCCTGTTCGCCGTAGGCGTGAAGGGGGCCGACCCTGCTCTCAGGCCGGGCGATGAGGCGGTCATCCTCCGCAACGGAGAGGTGGAGGGCGTGGGCGTGGCCGTGATGTCCGGTGCGGAGATGGCGGACAGCCGGCGGGGAGAGGCGGTAAGGGTGCGGCACAAGCGCCGCCGAAGGTGAGGTACTTTCGGAACGTCGTTTCACAATCTGGCTCATCCTTTCTCACGTCCGATTTTCGGTCACCTCCCCCCGTCTAGGCTTTAAAAGGGGGCGGACATCTCGATATCGGTGATGTCCAGTGCATACCGATGAGAACTGTAGCTGGGAAGAAGTCTACCGTTCATACGGGGTGCGCTGCGACATCGACGATGAAACATCATCCCCAGGTGTTGAAGGGATCTGCCCGATCCCTCGCGCCAATCCCTTCCTCTCCAATTACAGATTGGAGAGATGGATGGAGGCCGACCGCATCCCAGAGGACGCCTTCGCATGACCGTCATCCCCGGTCTGAAGGCGCCCTGCGTCGCCCCCATCCTCCCGTTTTTCTCTTTTTTTGCTATAAGGGACGATAGTGCCGAACGACATCCGAGAAGGAAGGAAAAGGAGTGCAGGTGCCGGGATTCGAACCCGGGCGGTCAGCTTGGAAGGCTGAAATCCTAACCAGCTAGATTACACCTGCGCCCCGCCCCTATCACACTTCCCCTTTAAAAGCGTTGTTGAGGGGCCAGTCCAGTCGGCGAGAGCACGCGTGGCCGAGAAATATAAGGGGGGTGAGGGGGCACTCCCATCCAATGCCCCCTCCGCGGCATTGTCCGTCGGATGACGGCCGCTTTCCGGCACCTCCCATCCTGGCGTCGGATAACGGCCGTCCTCCAGCGTAAAGGCCGGAAGAGTTTGAGTTTGCATCCCATCTTTGTCCGACCTGTGTCAGACGATATCCGGGATATCGTTCATTACTATATAATACATCCTATCATGGGCCAACCCTAGCGGGATGAGGGCATACCAGCATGCATTTCTCGCGACCCTCTCATCTTAATGTCCGACGCTGTGTCCGCGTTCGTATTTTTATCTGCCTGGGAGAAAAGGTATTTGTGCGACTATGGCTATGCGCTGTCCAGGTGACGGGATGGGATTTCTAGAATCGCTTCGGGACAGGGAGCTCAGAGGCCTCTACAAAGCCAGACGCATCGTGGAGAACGCCGACCTGCGGCTGGCCAGGACGCCTGGTCAGAACGTCCGTGATGACCTGGACAAGGCCAAGGAGATACTGTTCGCCGATCTTCAGAGGCGCAGCCCCCACTCTCGCGACTTCGCCGACGCTCTGGTGCTTCTGAGCGTGGTGCAGCTCAAGACCGGGAACGTCCACCAGGCCATGAAGGCGGCGGACCGGGCGCTGGAGCTGCAGGACCGCTACCCGCCGGCCATGGCCGCACGCGCCGACGCCCTTGCGGCCTGGGGCCAATTGTCAGACGCCCTCACCATGCTCGACGGGGCCATTGAGCTCCGGCCCTCGGAAAAATCGTTCCATCTCAAACGGGCGGCGGTACTGGAGAAGTGCGACCGCATGCCCGAGTCCATCCAGTCACTGAAGAGGGCAGAGGAGATCGACCCGTCGGACGTTGAGATAATCGATATGCTCATCGAGAAGGACGACACCTACCGCTGGACGCTGCGCAAGGCGGAACTGTTCCTGCACACCAAACGGTTCGACGAGGCGGTGGCGGCGCTTGACGAGGTCATCGCCCAGGGCAACCGCAACATCGATGTCCTCCTCGTCAAGGGCCGGATCATGCTGGAGGCGGCGAGGTGGGAGGACGCCTCGGCCGTATACGATTCAGCACTGGCGATCGAGCCCGGGTCCTACGACGCCAACCTTGGGAAGGCCAGGGCGCTGCGGGGGAGCGGACAGCTCGAACCATCGGTCAAGCACTACAAGGAAGCCCTCCGGGCGGACGTAGAGAGGAAGGAGACCTGGCTGGAGATCGGCGCGGTGCTGGAATCCCTGGAACGTCTGGATGAGGCGGCCAAGGTATACGAGCAAGCGGTCTCGCTGGACTCCAAGGACCTGAAGGCCGCGGAGGGCCATCTGCGCGCCCTGAGCGCGCTTTGCCGATGGTCCGATGCCGCCGATGCCGCCAAGGTCGTCATAAGCATCACGCCCGAGCTGCCCGCCTACAAGGCGCATGTCTCCTGCCTGCTGAAGGCCGACCGGCCGAGGGATGCCATGGACGCGGTGGCCGTCGCCCTTGGGAAGTTCCCCAGGGAGTCTGACCTGATGATCATGCGCCGTGATGCCACCATCGCCCTGGGCCTCATGGACGACACCGTAAAGGAATGCGAGGCCCTTCTAGAGCAGCGCCCCAATGATGGCGAGACCCTATATGCGCTGGGCGTGGCGTATAACAAGGCCATGCGGTTCCAGGAGGGCCTCAAGGCGCTGGAGCGGGCGCTTAAGTCCCACGATGACCGGCTGGCCGTCCTCATCGCCATCAAGGAATCGTACAAGGGCCTGGAGAAGGACCGCGACGTCCTCGCCACTGCTGAGAAGATCATCGAAATCGATCCCCGGAACACCGTCGCCATGGTGGACATGGGGGTGGCCCTGAACCGCTTGGGGCGCAAGGACGAGGCGGTGAAGGTCTACCAGGACGTGCTTCGGGAGGAGCCGGCCAACCAGGATGCCTTCCGGGACCTGACCATGGTGCTGTACTCGCAGAAGAGGCATGAGGAGGCCCTGAACAAGGCCATCTCCGGCACCCAGCTGTTCCCTCAGGAGCCTGAGTTCTGGAGCATCAAGGGCGATGCGCTGTATGCCATGGGAAGGTTCGCCGAGGCCGCCGAGGCGCTGGCGCGGGCGATATCCCTCGATCCGGCCAACCGCCTGCTGTGGTGGTCCCGCGGCCTTGCCCTGGTGTCCGACGACCGTCCACAGGAGGCGGTGGTGTCGTACGAGCAGGCCCTAAAGCTGGACCCCAACGACTTCAACATCTGGACCAGCAAGGGCGTGGCCCTGGTCCTGGAGGAACGCTACAGTATGGCGATAGAGGCGTTCGAGCAGGTCATCCGCCTGGACCCCAAGAACCGCTACGCCCATGTTCAGAGGGGCAAGGCGCTTCTGCGCATCGGCCTGTTCTCGGAAGCGGTCTCGGCCTTCGACCAGGCGCTGGCCATGGGCCCCAAGGACGTTGACGTTCTGGAATCGAAGATGGCCGCCCTGAAGGGCCAGGGGAAGTACGAGGAGATGATCGCCGTGGCCGACCAGGTCCTGCGACTGGACCCGCGCAACAAGGGGGCCTTCATGGAGAAGGCCTCCGCGTTCCGCGAGATCGGCCTTAACGACGATGCCATCCGAGCGTACGATCGCGTGCTGGATGACGAGCCGCGCGACATTGAGACGTTGAACCGCAAGAAGGATGTCCTCATGGCCAAGGGCGATCACGAGGAAGTGATCGCCATCTGCGACCTGCTGCTGCAGATCGACCCCCTGAACAAGGATGCGCACGTGGACCGCGGGGGCGCCCTCTCCGCATTGGGAAGGATCGAGGAGGCGGCCACCGAGTATCAGTATGCCCTGCGGACGGACCCCTCCGACCGTGCCGTCCTGAACCGCCTTGGACTTGCGTTAATGCAGCTGGAGCAGTACTCCCAGGCGGCCCAGGCCTTCGACCAAGGCTGGAAGCTCGACCCCTCCGACCTGATCATGCTGGACAACAAGGGCCGCGCCCTGCTCATGGGGCACGATCCCGCTGGCGCGCTGGCGGCGTTCGACCAGGCCGCCACTGGCGATCCGTCCAATGCATCGTTCCACATGGACCGGGGGCGAGCGCTGGCCACCCAGGGCCGCTACGGCGAGGCCACCAAGGCGCTGGACCGGGCGCTGGAGATCGACCCGCAGAACGGAGAGGTCTGGAAGTACAAGGGCAACGTCCATTTCAAGACCGGCGACAGGGTCAAGGCGGTCGAGTGCTACAACCGGGCCATGGAGCTGGGAGCTGGCACCGCTACCCTGCTGCGCTCCAAGGGCCGGGCCGAGGAGGAGCTCGGGCGGACGGAGGAAGCTTTCGCATCATATATGGGCGCTGCTGAGCTGGAGGAGGACGATGCGGCCCTGTGGATGCGCATCGGCATCGTGCAGGCCAAGATGGGCAAGGTGGAGGAAGCGGTCCGCTCGCTGGGCCGGTCCATCAGGCTGGACAGCGCCAACAACCGCGCATGGCTGAACCAGGCCGCCCTGCTGGAGAAGCTGGGCGAGGACGAGGAGGCCCTCCGCTGCTTCGACACCGTGCTGGCCAACGAGCCGCAGGATAAGTTCGCATGGAGCGGCAAGGGCCGCATCCTGATGCGCATGGACAAGCTCGACCAGGCCAAGAGGGCGCTGGACCGGGCGCTGGAGATCGACCCCGCCCTGCCGTCGGCCCAGGAGAGCATGGCCACGCTGGCGCAGAAGCTCAGGGAAAGGGACATAAGCATCTATGCGGCCAAGGTGCTGGAGTTCGAATACCGCCAGAACCGCAGGGTGACGAGGGAGGAGGCGTTCAAGGAATGTGGTCTTCCCTTCTCTTCCCTGGATGCCGTGACAAAGTATCTGCAGACCAAGGAGGCGATCGACATCGATTCCATGGATGGCGAGAGGTTCCAGGCCTATGAGGAGCTGTCCAGGGACGTGCTGCTCGCCACTCTTGGCAATCCCAATTATACCAGGCAGGGGCTGCGCCTCGCCGAGACCTACATGTGCATGCCCGACCGCGATGTGCAGAGGGCCAAGAAGGTCCTGGCATACATCGAGTCGGTCAATGCCATGGACTTTCCTGGGGAGCGTCCGGACAAGCGGACGGAGAAGCTGCTCCGTTCGGCCATGGCGCTGCCCTCCGGAAGCCGCTCCACCCTCGCCCTCATGGAGAACCTGGGCGTCGGGCTGTACACCGCCCGACGCCTGGTCACAATGATGAATGCCGTCGAGGCGCCCATCGCCACCTCGAAGCCGTCGCCGCCTCCCCGTCCAAGGGTGCAGGAGGCGGCCGGGCTGGCGTACGAGCCTCCGGTTGAAACGCCAGCGGAACGAGCATCTTGGGCTCCGACCAACAAGATGGAGAATGAAGAGATGGGACTTTTCCGAAGCCGAAGGAAGGCCGAGGCCGCTCCGCCCCAGGCGGACCGCTCCAAGGCCGTCACCGTGAAGTACTACCCCAACACGGACAGGTACAACCGACGCAACTGCCTCTTCCACGGCGAACCGGCCGTGACCGTGTGCCCCAACTGCGGCACCCTCTTCTGCATGGAGTGCACCAGGGTGCTCGAATGCCCCCGATGCCATACGCCGCTGAGCTTCGTCGACGGATCGAAGGAGGCGGTCGATGATTCGGATGTCATCGAGACCGAGGAGCAGCGCCTTGCCATCCAGAAGAGATGGGCGCAGAAGCGCCTGGCGGATGCGGAAAAGACCGATTCCCGTGCCAAGGTGAGATCCAGGCCGACCAACCGCGACGCCATGTCGGAGCGGGCGATCAGGATCGCCGAACAGGTCATGAAGCCCGACCGTCCGGCCGAGCCGACCATACAGACCTTCCAGTCCACCCCGGCGGCCGAGCCGGCGCCCATGCAACGGACGTCGGAACCCGCGCCCAAGAGGCGTGCGGCCGAGCCGGCCACCGCGCCCAAGAGGAAGGGCGCCAGCTCCCTGGTGGCGGCCGCCATGGCCTACGAGGCTCCTCCCGCGGAGGGGCCGAAGGACGAGCCGGCCCCTGAGGAGATAATATCCCAGGAAAGAGAGAACGGCGATAAGGAGAATGGGGAGAAGGACAAGATGGAGCGGCTTCGTGCGCTGCTCGACCAGCCCGAGGAGGAAGAGGGCGGGGCCACCAGGGACCTCAGCCGACTGTGATCCCCTCCAGCTGGAGGACCGCCGAGCGGGCGGCCCTCTCCGCCCCCTCGTCCGGGGAGCTTATCTCGCAGGTCACCGAGCCGTTGCCGCCGTAGGCCAGGACGAAACCGTTCGAATCGAGGATGGAGAGGCAATCGGCGCACCGCCGCAGGTGCCCGACGTCCACCGCCCCTCCGGGAAAGAGGAGGACCGTCAGCTCAAGGAACCCCTCACCTTGCCGATGGCCCGCCCCCATGCGATACGCCCACCCTCTGGTCAGGGTGATGAAGCGCTCGTCGTCCGCCTCCGCCCCCCTCATCGCCTGCCTCCGTACCTTTCGAACAGCACCGCGCCGACGATCATGGCCGCGATGCCGAACACCGCCACCACAATGAGGTCCACTAGCACTACCGTTTCGGACGGCGACGCCCCTTCAAGCAACAGGGCAGTGAGGCCCTCCGTCACGTAGTACGCGGGCATGGCCAGCCCCGCCGCATGGGCCTCAGGGGAGAGGGTCGCCCCCATGAATGTTCCCAGGAACATCTGTGGCATGATGAACAGGAAGGCGATCCCGGTGGCCTGCCCCGAGGAACGGGCCGCCGCGGCGGTGATGAGGCCGAGGCCAACCGCGCAAACCGAGAACAGCAGCACCAGGACGATGGCGGCGACCATGCCCTCCAGGGAAGCGGAGAAGCGGAAGCCCAGCGCGGCCATGATGATGAATATCAGGGCCACCTGGAGGGAGGCCAGTACCATATTGGACAGCAGATTCGAGGCCATGAACTCCAAGGGGGAGGTCGGGGTGGTGCGTATGCGGCGCAGGAGTCCTCTCTCGCGGTCCTCGGAGAACGACTGGCCCACGATCATGGTGAAGAAGATCGCGGAGAAGGTGATCACCCCGGGCGCCATCGTGTCGAAGACCGAGAGCCGCTGGCCAGGGGCGATGTCGTCGGCATTCACGGTGACCGGCAGGGCCGAGGGCGCGGCCCCGAGAACGTCCAGGAGGACGCTCTCCACCAGAGGGGGGACGCTGCTGGACGCCACCGCGGACGCGGGATCGATGTACAGAGCAATCGATGAAAAGGTCCAGGCGCCGCTGTTGTCGCCGTTCTCGACGTACGAGGAGCAACTATCTCCGAAGCCCGCCGGGACCACCATCACGGCGGAAAGGCCGCCCTGGGACAGCGATCCCTGCGCGGCATCAAGTTCATCGAACCGCTGCAGTGACACCGCGCCGGTGGCCTCCAGGGACGAGGCGAGGTCCTCCGACCACTCCGAGCCGTCCATGTCCACCACGCCCACCTGGTATGGCGGCGCGCCCCCCATGGCCCCGAAGGCGGTGCCGAAGAGGACGGTAAGCGCCACCGGGAACAGCAGTACCAGGAACAGGAAGGCCGGCTCGCGGTAGGAGCGCTTGAGGTTGGAGGCGGCCAGAGAGACCACTCGCCCCATGTTCATTCCCCTCCCTCCCTGATACTGCGGCCGGTGAGGTGCAGGAACACCTCCTCCAGGTCCTTCTTTCCCATGGACCCTATCAGCCGCTTCGGCGCATCGAGGGCGATGAGGCGGCCGCGATCGATGATGCCCACCCGATCGCACAGCCTCTCCGTCTCCTCGATGTAGTGCGTCGTCAGGACGATCGTTCTCCCCTCGTCCCTGAGGCCGCCGATGACGTCCCATACGGCCCGGCGGGACTGGGGGTCCATGGCCGCGGTCGGCTCGTCGAGGAACAGCGTCCGGGGTGACCCCATGAGCGCCATGGCCAGGCTGAGCCGTCTTCTCATCCCTTCGCTGTACTTGCCGGCCGAGCGGTCCATGTCCGACGACAGCCCCATCAGGCCCAGCAGCTCCCTTGCCTGCCCTGACGCCTCCCCCCGCGTCAGGCCGCGCAGACGGCCGAACAGCTCGGCGTTCTCCCTGCCCGTGAGGTGATGGTACACCGCCCCGCTCTGCACGCACACGCCGATCCGCTCCCTGACGCTGGCAGGGTGGTTGACCACATCGAGCCCGCCGATGCTGGCCCTGCCGGCCGTGGGGCGCTCCAGTCCGCACAGGATGTTGATGGCCGTGGTCTTCCCGGCCCCGTTAGGGCCGAGGAGGCCGAAGGTCTCTCCTTCTAGGATCGAAAGCGACAGGCCGCCCAGCGCGACCAGGTCGCCATATCGCTTGACGACCCCGTCGAGCATGATCTCGTGACTATCGGTCATGCTCCGAGCATGGGGGACGCCCACTCATCTTGATATGTCAATCGTCCGGTTCACGTCCTGATACTGGCCCACCGCCAATAGTGCCGCATCGTGAACCAGCTGGTGTGAGAACGGGAAGGGGTCCGCCTACTGGCCCTTCCCGGACGCGGCGCGCCGGACCGCCTCCTCCCTCCACGTGTCGAAGACCTCCCCGGTGATGAGGATGTGAGGCACCACCGTGACCATCTCCTCCCTGGCCTCCATCGCCCGGCGGAGATCGTTCACCTCCTCGATGGTGCGGCACCATGCCGTCAGCAGCACAGTATCGGGCAGGTTGCTGAACAGGAAGAAGAACAGCATGTTCTGGGGATAGCTCTGCACCAGCCCCATGGCGTAGGGAAAGCGGTCCACCTCCGGCCGCAGCTGTAGGTGGAAGATGCAGACGATATCGTTGCTCTTGTCCGGGGTCCAGTCCAGCGAGAGGAAGACCGCGCCCTCGTCGATCAGCCGGGACAGATGCCGCCGGACCGTCTTGGCCGAAGTGGACAGCCGATCTGCCAGTTCCGAGACCGATCGTCGGGAATCGTTCTCCAGCGCCGCGATCAGTCGGTGATCGAGCCGGCTCAGCTCTCCCCCCTGGCGAGGGGGAGGGCCGCTCTGCAGGCCCATCTGGGGGGACGCCATCCCTGCCCTCTGGCGCACCGTGGTGATGAAGTCCTCCAGGTCCCCGATGCCGCGCAGATATCCTCCAACGTACATCATCCCCCCGCTGGCGTGGGTGACCCAGTACACCCGCTCGTCCGAACCGAGGGACGCGGTGGCCTTGTCGGGCCGGGCCGAACCGATGCCGTAGACCAGTACGATGACGCCGTCCAGGGCGGTGAACGATATCTTGGCGGTGAACCGCCTGATGACGCCGCTGTCGATCAGCCCCTGGATGCGCTTGTGGACCGCGTTAACGGAAATGTCCAACTGCTCGGCCAGCTCCCGGTAGGGCGTGCGCGAGTTGGCCAGCAGCTTCTGGATCAGTACAATGTCGGTGCGGTCCATGCGCTGTCCGAATCGCCGCTGGCGTTATTAGCGTTGACGGCTAGTAGTCCATCAGCCCTTCTTTCTTGAGAAACTCCCTCAGGAGCGAGGTGGCGTAGCAGCCCTTGTTGAGGGCGAAGGAGAAGGTAGCGCTGTCCTCGCCGGCCTCGTAGCGGAAGTCCCTGACCGTTCCGAGCAGCTCCCTCCTGGTGCCCTTGGAGGAGCACTGGTGCAGCGGCGGGACCATGAAGTCCTCTCCGCTCAGGCCTTCCTGCTCGATCACCGACCGCTCAATGTCGCCCATCTCCCCTTCCGCCAGCACCGACTCGGTGCCGAACAGGACCCCGCTGATGAACGCCCTGCCCTGGCGCACCTGCTTCTCCACCAGGTCCAGGTTGTTGTCGGTCACGGGCACCCCGCCGTCGTGCTGGGGCAGGCCGTTCCGATCGGCGGGGAGGACGACGTCGCCCACCAGCGGGCGATGGAGCGGCAGCCCTCTCCTGATCCGCTCGCTCAGCATGCGGTTGAACAGGAACGACTGGTAGGCGTGTACGAACATCATCTGGAGGTTGGACGGCAGGGTGGCGATCGCTCCCGCGTAGTCCCCGGGATTGCGGGACAGGTGGCCGATCATGCTCCTCTCGAAGGTCATGATCCTGGGGTAGTAGTCCAGCGCGGCCTCGAAGTCCCTCTCCTCCTGCAGTCTCCTCCTGGCCTCCTGGCCGTCCTCCCGCTCGTGGGGAAGGGGGTTGGCCGCGTACGTCATCACCGCCCGCTCCAGGTCGCCCCTGACGATCCACCGACCCACCTCGTGCGTGATCGGCCGCACCGCGCCGAAACGCTGTACGCCGAAGAAGTTGGGGAATCCCCCCAGCGCCTCCAGCTGCTCCGCGGTCCTGGCGATGGCGTCCGACAGCTCGCTGCCGCGCAGCTCGGTGCCGGTGACACGGATGGTGAAGGCGTTGCCGATGAGGTCGCCAATGGTGATCCCCTTCCTGGCAGGATATGGCTCGGAGATCTCGATCTGATGAAGGTTCAGCTCCATCAACCGCTCGGCCGGGACCGGGAAGGACATAAGCTGCGAGGTCACCGCCCTCTTGTCCTTGGTGCCGGCGAACCCGATGCGCTCCCGGCCGATGCCCAGCGATTTGGACAGCTGACGCACCAGGCGATTCATCTCCCAGTTCGTGGCGGTGACCTTGGCGATGGTGATCGGCCCGCCCTCGCTGCGTGGCGGGTAGGCCGAGACCTCCCCCACCTGAAAATCCTCTGGGCTGCGTTTCAGACGTCCGCCGGTGCCCGGGGCGTCGGTGTAGTACAGCTCCAGGCCGATGACGGCCTCCTCGGGGCCGCTTTCCATCATGTTCACTTGCTCTTCTCGAGCTTCTCCCGGGCTTCCCTGAACTCGTTGGAGACGGTCTTGGCGGCCCGCTTGAGCGCGGTCTGGGGCTTTCCGCTCTTTACCTTGACGTACAGCACCGGGAGGTCCAGCTCTGGGTGGCCAGTGTTGTACTTCACCTCGGCCACGCCATCGTCCTCCAAGAGCTCGTTGATGAGGGGCTGGATCACCGTCATGTTGGCGTCGCGGATCTGGACCGTTATGGAGTCCTTATCCTTTTCGAGGAGATGAAGTTCCATAAAGGCGTCCAATATTCCGCTCGCCTATAAAGGCTTTCATATTGGGCATCCTGGAGAATGGCCCGGAAAGGAGAGAAGGCGTCGCGGGCGCATCGTGGCTCATCATCGGTCGGCACCGGCGGCCTTCAGACGCTCTTCGAGCACAACGCTCACTTCTTCCGCTGCGCCTCGTACATGGACAACAGCTCCTGGCTGGAGGTGACGTCGCGCGGCCCCTTGTCGTCGCGGAACACGCCGGTGAAGCGCGGGAACCTGATCGCCAGTCCGGCGTCCTCGCGCACCCTGCCGAAGGCGCAGGTGTGTATGGGCGATAGAGAGAGCTCCGCCCCCAGGACCTCAAGGACGGCGGCCGGTTCGAACCACACGTCGGCGTTCATCTTGGAATCGACACGAGGATGCTTCTGCGGCAGCCGGTGGCGGTCCAGTCTCTCGGGCAGCGCGGCCAAGGTGGCGTCGTCGAAGCCGCTGCCCAGCTTGCACACCGTCTCGAAGCGGTCCGTCTCCGAGCTGTAGGTGGCCATTAGCAGCGCGCCGTATAGGCCGCCCCTCTTCCCGCGCCCGTGGAACGCTCCGACGACCACCAGATCGACGGTGTCGTTCATCTCCGAGCGGTACTCCCGCTTGTACTTGATCCACTGGTAGCCTCTCGCCCCGGCCCGATACGTCGAGTCGTGGTTGATCGACTTGGCCATCAGCCCCTCGCATCCCGCGGTCAGCGCCTCTGTGAAGAACTTCTCCACGTCCTCGACGTTGTCAAGCACCCTGGCCTCAGAGAACCGGACATCCTCGTTCACCTCGATGCAGCGCGTCAGGGCGGTCCTGCGGTCCGGCAACGGCAGTTCTGTGAGGTCCTCTCCGTCCAGGTACAGGCAGTCAAAGAGGTGCACCCGGACAGGGTATTCTTCAATGGCGGCGGTTATGCCATGCTTCCGCCCGCGGCGGTGGGAGACCTCCTGGAACGGCAGCAGCTCCCCGGTGTTGATGTCCACCGGGACGCACTCGCCCTCGACGATGGCGCTCTTTCCCCGGAACGCCTTCTCCAGCGATTTAACGACGTCCGGGAAGCCTCCCGTGAGGTCCTCCAGGCGGCGCGAGTAAAGCTTGATGCGATCGCCGTCGATGTGCGCCTGGACGCGCAGGCCGTCATACTTGTACTCGAACATGGCCCGGCCGCCCATGCGCTCAAGGATCTCCTCGGGCGACGGCAGCCGCTCGGCCAGCATCGCCCTGAGGGGGTTACCGACGGTGACGTGCAGATGCTCCAGTCCTTCCAGCCCTTCCTTGCATAGCACCTCTCCGACCATGCCGAGGTCTGAGGTGACGTTGAACGCCCGCTCCACCGCCGGCTTGTCCGCCTTGGTCGCGAACGCCTGGGCCAGCGAGTCCAGGACGGTCTGCGTCGCCACCCCCAGCCGCATGCGGCCGGTGGCTATGCGCGCCAGGTATCTCGCCTCCACCGGAGTGGCGTCGTGCAGCAGGTCGGCCAGCAGGCGCATCTTCAGCTCCTGGGAGCCGCTTCCCTCGGAGCGGGCGATCTTGAGCAATGAATCGTACACGCGGTCGAGGGTCAGCGGACTGGAGAACAGCGTGGTCTGCCGCTTGGTCTGGAACAGCCTCTCCGTTACGGTCCCCGGATCGCCTTCCTTGGTCCACAGCTGCCTGACCTCCGATTCCTTGGCGCCGGAGGCCATGGACAGGGTGCGGAGGTACAGCTTGTCGGCTAGGCCTAGTTTCTCAGGATAGAACTCGGGGACCAGATTGCCCTGGGTAAGGTACACGATGCGCCGGATGTGGGCGCAGTCGGATGAACGGAACAGTCCGGCCAGGATCTCGGTCATCTCCAGCCGGGAGGATGTGGACTCAATGGCCTCGTACACCCTCACCAGGTCCTTGTAGAGCATGTAAAATGGTTATGCCGTCGGCCTATTTAATCGAATTTAGGAAGCTCAAACGAAATCGGTCAGGGCGTTCTGGCCCTTCCTGGGGGCAGTGCTCTTGGCCTCCGAGCTCTTGTTGGCCTCCCGGTCCCACTGCCGCTTGAGCGAGTGAAGCCGCTTGCGCATCTCCCGCTCCTTCTTCTCGCTGGCGTTGAGCGAGGCCTCGTCCCTCGTTCCTGCGGTCACCAGCACCACCACCTGTCCGGCGCGGCTTCTGCCGGTGCGCCCCCGCCGCTGAATGCTCCGGATCTCCGACGGCACCGGCTCGTAGAAGATGACGAGGTCGGTGTTGGCGACGTCGAGGCCCTCCTCTCCCACCGACGTCGCCACCAGCGTGTTGAACTCACCCTTGCGGAAACGCTGCAGGACCCCGATCTGCTCCTTCTGCCTCAGGCCCTTCTCGCCGCACCTCCCCGACTGGCCGATAAGCTTGGCCACGCTGACGCCATCGATGCGCGACAGGTAGTTGGCCACCATGTCGCAGGTGTCACGGTACTGGGTGAAGACCAGCACTCGAGAGTCAGGCTTCTCGTTGATCTGGTGACTGACGATGCCCATGACCCTGGATATCTTCGGATGCTCCATCTGGAGGCCATCCATCAGCTGCTCCAGCTTCTCGAACTCCTCCGAGCCGACGATGGTCCGGGACGCCTTGGTGCCCTCCTCTGACGATGCGTCCTCCTTGAGCTTCTCCAGGTAGTTGCGTAACGCCGTCAATCCCTGCGTCTCCACCATCTCCATGGCGTGGTCGACCTTGATGGCCATGGCGATGAGGCTCAACGCCCTGTAGTACGAACCATTCTTCTCCCCCGAGCGTAGCTTGACCTGTATGGCCGCCTGAACTTCCAGGAGGTACCTCCTGGATGCCGGCCGCGCCGAGGTCATCAGCCCCATCTCGACGATCGAGCGAACGCAGCGGTCGAAAAGCTTCCGCAGAATATCGGACAGCTTTCTCATCTCCGGAGGGATCTCCACCTCCACCCAGTCCATGTGGATGTCGTGGACGTACCTCGCGACGTCCGGGTCCGACTCGGAGCGCACCTCGATGTTCTCGATGCCCAGGTTGCCGCACACCTCCTTGATCTTGGCCATGCTAGAGCCGGGGGAGGCCGTCATGCCCATGGTGAGGCCGTTAACGCTCCGGTACTCCTCGGCGATCGGAACGTATGCGTAGTTGCCCACGCCGCGGTGAGCCTCGTCGAAGATGATCAGCCGGACGTCGCGCAGGGCGATCCTCTCGTTTCGGAGATCATTAGCGATGACCTGCGGCGTCGAGACGATGATGTCGCTCTGTACCCATTCCACTTCCCTCTCCTCGGGAGATACCGCGCCGGTCATGACCGCCACCGATCGCCCCACGACCTGGTCACGGAGGAAGCGGGCATGCTGCTCCACCAGCGGCTTGGTGGGAGCAAGGAACAGGACCTTGCCCTTCTCCTTGGCCAGCACGTCGGCGATGACCAGCAGCGCCACCACCGTCTTGCCCATTCCGGTCGGGACCACGACGAGCGTGGACGACGTCAGGCAGATGTCCGCCAGTGTCCTCTGGTAATCCCTCGACTCGATGCTGTCCGGCTGGATCAGAGGATGCTTGACGAACATGGGCGATGCAAGTGGCAGTGCAAGTAAAGAAGTTATGGTGACCGTTCCGAAATTATGTTCGGAACAGGGCGGCCTGTACGTTGGCCTTTTTGACAGGCGCTATCAGCTCTTCGCCCTCCACGCTCGCATCGTTCACTCTGGCGGACACGGCGTACGCCTCCATCCGCTCCGGCGGGAAGGGAGCGAAGAGCCTTTCGAGCTCGCTCGCGTCCAGTGGCCCTGGCGCTAGCCACGTTTCCTCGTCCCGGCGGTCGAGGATGACCGGCATTCTGTCATGCATATCGACCATGAGGTCGTTGGCGGCCGTGGTCAGAATGGTGAACGATAGCATCTCCGCCTCCTGCGGCGATATCCATCTCTCGTACAGTCCAGCCATGCCGAACAGTCGCTCATCCTTCAGCCGGGCGAGGTATGGTCGTTTACCATCCCCGGTCTTCTTCCATTCGTAGAAGCCGGTGGTCGGTACGATGCACCTCCTCGCCTTCATAGCGCTCCGGAACGCCGGCTTCTCGGCAACGGTCTCGGAGCGCGCATTGATCATCCGGTTGCCTATCTTGGGGTCCTTCGCCCAGAAGGGGACCAGGCCCCAGCGCATGAGCGTCAGGGAGCGGGAGCCTTCCGACGAGACGATGGGAACGTCCTGGCCGGGCGCGATGTTGTAGCGCGGCCTGGGCACGTCGACCAGCGGGTGATCGACCGAGAACCGGACCGCCAGCTCGTTAACCTCGCCCAGCGTGAACCTTCCGCACATCTCCCCTCCTCAGGCGGCTCCTCCCGCCATGGATGACATATGTCTCCGGGCGGCCTTATCCTTATCTCTTGAACATGCCGGTGATCTTTTCCTTCATCCCTTCCAGCATGCTCTCGAACCCGCCCTCGTCGACCTGATGGACGTTCTTCATGTGCTCCTTGAGCTGCTCTTTCGCCTCGGCCTCATCGGCGCCGCGGGCGACGAAGTCGCATCGGGGACACTTCATTTCCATTTGACCGCCTCCGTGTGGGACGTGGGGACATATCGCATAAAACAATGTCGGTTTAAAAGAAGAGGTGATGGGAAGGGATTGCCCGATCAAGCAACGTCGGCCGGCTCAGTGGCAGCCCGCGCAGGAGCCGCCGCAGGAGGACTTGACGTTGGGGTTGTTCACGATGAGCCCGGAGCCGGCGGGGGTCTCGATATAGTCCACCGTCGATCCCTCAAGCATCTCGGCGGTCTCGTCGTCGTAGAAGAACGAGAACCCGTTCGCCTTCTGCTCGTGGTCGCCTTCCTTGACCTTCTCCTGGAACGCCATCCCGAACTGCGGACCGGAGCAACCCATGCCTGCAAGGTAGATGCGAATGCCGTATCCGGCCTTGTCATTCTTCTGGAGCAGGTCGTTGATGAAGTTAACAGCCTCAGCGCTTACCTCGACCATATGAGTTACCTCGAACCTCTTGACAACCGACAACCTATTTAAGTGCAACGCCAAACACTCGCGGGCAGAAAGGGCCAGGCCCCGCCAATATTTTATCGACTCCATCCATACGGACGCTTCGATGCTCGATGCCGTATACCGGGAGATGGTTCGTCGGGACCTGCCCGTCCTCCTGACCATGAGCCAGGAGAACATGGCCTCGATAATCCTCGCTTCATGGGGAGTGGAGCTGAGGGACGAGGAGGTCCTGCGCGCAATATTGGGGCCGACCGCATACACCGAGGTGGTCGAGGCCAGAGGCGAGATCATCGGCTACTACTCGGTGGAAATGCAGGAAGGGAGATCGTTCATCAATGCCATCCAGGTGAAGAAAGGCCACCAGGGCAAGGGATATGGCACGGCCATGATGGAGCGGATCGAGGCTCTCGCCCTCTCCCGCGGGATCGGCCTGATCGAGCTGTGGGTGCAGCTAACCAACCGTCCGGCCATGGCGTTCTATCGCCATCGTGGCTATAGGACCATGTCTCGGCAGGGGAACAACTACCTCATGCGCAAGAACCTGTTTTAGCGGCGGATCCAAATAGACACTTCTATGATCTCGGTCGCAGGACCTGAGGTCGCCCCGCTCACGACGACCCCTGGGTCGCATCAATGCGTTCATCGCACCTCGTTCTGCGTGATCGACCAGCGCCTTCCTCGAACGAGGTACGCAGGGCCAGTTCGTCGAGGTCTCGCCCGTGCCGAACGTTGTACGTCAGGAGCGCCCGAACTCATGATGGGAGGCCATATCATACAGTGTTGCGCAAGGGTCACCGAAAGTGCTATTTTGTTGCATTTCACCCCGCGGTCGAGATCATGGGGCTTCTCGCCTACGTTCGGTAAGAGAGGAGTATAGATAATGGGGGCGATGGAATCGTTCCTCCTCGGGTGTGCATATTCCCGACCGGCCGGAGGCTTGCTCCTATGACGTAGAGGTATCATTGAGCCGGGACCTTGGTCTCGCTGAGGTCCTGGTGATCGGGCTGGGGCCCAACATAGGCTCGTCCATCTTCCTCCTCATCGGCATAGCGACCAATATCGTGGGCCCCGGGCTGCTTATCGCTTTCGTCCTGAACTTCGTGGTGACGCTGTTCACCGCGATGTCCTATGCTGAACTTTCGTCCGGATACCCGGAGACGGGCGGCGGGTACCTATGGATCAAGGAGGGGCTGTTCGCCCCCCTGGGCTTCCTGGGAGGATGGATGTCCTGGATAGGCCACTGCATCGCATGCTCGGTCTACTCCATCGGCTTCGGCAAGGGAACGGTCCTTCTGATGGAGCAGGCATCGGTCCCCTTTGACGTCATAAGCGCTGGGACCGCAGAGGCGTTGCTGACGGCGTCCATCGCGGTGTTCTTCTGCTACATCAACTACCGTGGGATAAAGGGAGTGGGACGCGCGGAGACGCTCATCTCGGCCTTCCTCATCGGCATCATCGTGCTGTTCATAGCGTTCTGCCTTATTTTCATCATAACGGACCCGGCCGCGCCGGGAGCGGCCGGCCTGGGCCCCGAGCTCCTGCCGTTCGGATATCTCAGCATCGCCACCTCCATGGGCTTCACTTTCATGATCTTCGAGGGCTACGAAGTGGTGGCCCAGACCGGGGAGGAGGCCCGGGACCCCAGGAGGACCGTCCCCCGGGCCATGTTCATGTGCATAACGATATCGGCGGTGCTGTTCACGGCGGTGGCCGCGGTAACGTTCGGAGCGTTGGGATGGGAGGCCACGGCCGCCGGGAGGGAGGCCGCCCTGGTGATCGCGGCCGAACGGACCGTCCCTCTCTTGGGCGGGGCGCTCATCTCGGTAGGCATGATGATCGGCTCGGTGGCCGCGGTGAACTCGATAGTGTTCTCCGCCTCCCGCGTCTCCTATGCGATGGGGCGGGACGGCAACCTACCTCCGATGTTCGGCAGGCTGCACCCCGTCAGGCATACGCCGTACGCGGCCATCGTGGCAAGCGGCATTATCATAGTGGTCATGGCGGTGGCCCTGGACATCGAGAAGGTGGCCGCGGTGGCGGATGTCATGATCCTCCTGCTGTTCGTCCTAGTGAACATCGCCGCCATCAACCTGCGGCGTTCAAGGCCGGATGCGGAATGCTCGTATCTAACTCCGTTCTTCCCGCTGGTGCCGGTCGTGGGAGTGGTCACCAAGCTGTTCCTGGCAGCCATGCTGTTCACCCTGGACGCCCTGGCCTGGTATGTCGCGATCGCCGTCATCTTTGCTGGCCTGCTCATCCACTACTTTGCCCAGGCCCGCGAGGGGATCGAGAGAATAGTGGTCCGCGCCCGGGCGCCGCTGACGGCCGAGGAACGAAAGCGCTTCCGGATCCTGGTGCCCGTGGACGACCCCAGGAACGAGGGCCTGATCGATGTGGCGGCCTCCTTGGCGGCCCGTCGCGGGGGTGAGCTGTTGCTCATCAATGTGATCGAGGTGCCATTATCGCTCCCACTGAGCGCCGTCAGCTACATTCGCATCGCCGAACGGAGGAAGATGCTGGAGAGGCTTCAGTGCCACGCAGAGATGAAGGGTGTGAGGACCAGAGCGATCGTCATCGTGTCGCGCGATGTCGTCACCAGCATCATCGGCACCGCCGTGAACGAGGCGGTCGACGCCATCATGCTGGGATGGAAAGGATTCGCCAGGACGCAGAGGCGCATCCTGGGACGGAAGATGGACGATATTATTCGGCAGACGCCTTGTGATATCATGGTATTGCGCTCAGAGGGCCGTCTCATTCCAGATGACATAGTGGTGCTGGCGGGCGGCGGCGTCAATGCCGCCCGGGCTGCGGAGGCGGCGGCTGACATCGCGGAATACGAGGGTTCGACGGTCACCGTCCTCAACGTGGTGATGAACGATCGCCATCTGATCAAGGCGGGAGAGCGCGCGGCTCGCATACGAGATCGTATCGCCAAGAGCGGGATGCCCACCAAAGTGAAGGATATCATACCGGAAAGCTACATCAGCGGCGTGGTAGCCGAAACCCTGGAATACGATCTCCTGGTGATGGGCTCCTCGGAAACGAGGCCGTGGGACCCCTACGCGTTCGGCAGGGTGCTGGACATCATCGCCCGGAAGGCCAAATGCCCCGTCCTGGTGTACAAGAGGGCCGCCGTTCGCCATGAGGGATGATCAGGCCATCGCCTCCAGCTGGTCCACCAGCAGCTCCGCCGAGCTGGACGGTATCCTGGCCCCGGCGCTGGCCGGATGGCCCCCGCCCTCCACACCGTGCTCGGCCGTGAACGATTCGATGAAACGGCCCAGGTCTATGCCCCCCGGGGCGGTGGAGCGCAGCGAGACGACGCTCTCTTCCTCGCCGCGATTGATCATGACTGCGTACTGGCAACCTTCCTGGCGGGCCGCTTCGGTGAGAGCGCGGCTGCCGAAACCATGGAACGACGGCCTTCTTCCGCTGAACTCCATGACCGCCGTGCTCCCGGCGCGCTGCAGGCACCGGCGCACGCTGTTTAGCGCCTTCCCCCACCCGTCCCGGCGGACCATCTCGGCGTGGCGTTCGGCGATGCACGGTATGGCGGAAGGAAGAAAACCCTGAGATAGCTGCTCGGCGGCAAGGAGGCGGAAGGCATCGTCCTTCACGTTGAGCCGCCAGGCAAAGTCCAGCATCTCGCCCTCTCGCCTCAGGGCGTCGATGCCGATGCTTTCTGCGGCGGAGCGAACGAGGGGGCCGCCCCCGTTCTCGTAGAGGTCGGCCACGGCCACCGCGGCGTCCATGCCGCCGACCCCCAGTTCCCGGTACATGATGCCAGCGGCGCTGGCGGATCCGTCTATCACGGTCCAATCAAAATGCCGGGAGGTGGGGTGATGGTCGATGAGCGTTATGAGCCGAGAACGAAGCGCACGCTCGGCAGCCGCTGCCAGGCTTGGAGCGGGCGAGAGGTCTGCCAGGAAAGTATGCTCCGCCTCGCCCTCCAGCAGCAGGGGCGCCGCCGCGGCCGGCGAGGTAACGAACCTTACCGTGGCGGAGGGAAAACGCCGCAGGAACGCCGCCGCCGAAACAATGCCGTCCAGGTTGCCCCGGGTGATGAGCTCCTTGGAACCTTCCTCGGACATCGGGCCTTATCACAGGCGGGGCCGTTAAGAATGTGCCCAACTGGTTATCAATGAAGATATTCACATCAGCAAACCATTACTAGAGGCGGCCCGTTGGCGGAACCAGGCGAGCAGGGGAGCGCAGCCTGACTGTATCGATACCAGCTATACTTTCGAGACGACGCTGAGGGCTCGGAGAGCCATATGCAAGACATCACCTGCTATCCCGGAGAGACCTTCGAAATGAGCACGGAACTGGCCGACATCTTCGGCTCCATCGGAAGAGAGCAAGGTTACGACGACATCGTGGCGGAGTTCGCACCATATAAGGAGTTCAAGAGCAGCTGGAGGCGCTCGGGAAGAAGCGTCCGGTTCCAGATATCCGACTATATGAACGGCGCTGACCGAGGCGTCCTGGAGGATTTCGCCACCTCGCTGTACCGGCGCCTGGACAGGGGCCCCTGCAGGAGCATATACACGCCCAGGCTGGTCTCCTGGCTGATGTCCCGCGAGTTCCTCGCCCAGAACCAGGCCCTGTACCTGAAGCGCTCGCGGAACCTGACCCTGGACCACCGCGGGAAGGTCTATGATCTGCAGGACGCGTACCTGTCGCTCCGGGACCAGGGGCTCGTGCGCGACTGCCCCGACGCCGTGTTCAACTGGACCAGGAGGCGCAACCGCATGAGGGTCGGCTACTGCTCGGTGCTCATGAAGGTGATAGCGGTGTCTTCGATCCTCGACCAGCCCAGCGTCCCCCCGTTCGTGTCCGAGTATGTGCTCTACCACGAGCTTCTGCACATACAGGACGGCCTGCGGCCCGACCGGCGTCATCACGGCCCCGAATTCCGGGACAGGGAGCACATACATCCCCTTTGGAAAGAGTCAGAGGAATGGCTCCGACGGCTGGCCGCGCAGCGGGCGTGAACGCCCCATCGGGCCGAGCATATATTATCCTCCGCCCCGATTCACCTGCGAGGCATGGCAGTGGAGGCGGGGAGGCAGTCCATCGAGGAGCTGGAAACCGAGAACGTGGATGTCGACGAGCTGTACGCCCTCCGACGGAAGGAGGCACCCACCCCTTACAAGCATGGGTTCATGTTCCGCATGAGGGTGTCCGACGCCACCGGCGAGATCACAGCCACTTATTGGGGGGGCAAGGACGAGGCGTCAGTGCGTGAAGCCTATAACTCCCTGCAGGTGAACTCCATGGTCAGGCTGGTGGGCACCACCAGCATCTGGAAGGGGCAGGTGGCGATCAACATCAACCCGGCAGAGGGAGGCATGGCCGAGATGGTCGGGGAGGCCGACTTCGACCCTGACGATTTCGTGCCGCGCACCGCCCGGGACGTGGGGGAGATGTTCTCTGCCATAATGGAGTATGCCGAGGGCATCGAGGATGCCAACATCCGCGCCGTCCTGCTGTCCATGCTGAGGGATGATGAGATCTCCGAGCAGCTGAAGCGCTCCCCCGCCTCGGTATCGTACCACTGCGGATGGGTGGGCGGGCTGCTGGAGCATACTCTCAATGTCGTGAGGATGTGCGACGCCATCTCCCACCAGTATGGCGGACTGGACCGCGACCTGCTGCTGGCCGGAGCCATCCTGCATGACATCGGCAAGGTGTGCTGCTATGATGTGAACAGCACCATCTCCGAATCGGCGGACGGGCGGTTGTTGGGACACATCGCTATCGGCTCCGCCATGGTCGGTAAGGCCTGCGACTCCCTCCCCGGCTTCCCGGCCAACCTGCGCCTGAAGCTCATCCATATGGTGCTGGCCAGCCATGGCTCTTTGGAAAAGGGCTCCCCGGTCGACCCTTCGATACCGGAGGCAGTGGCGCTGAATCACGCCGACGAGATGGACGCTAACGTGGAGAGGTTCATGGCGGCGAGGCAGAACGGCGGCTCCGGCGACCTCTTCACCTACGATCAGCATCTGCGCACCAAGGTCTTCAGGTTGTGATCAGACCTTCTCCAGCAGGATGGAGTAATAGTACAGGTGCTCGCGCTTCCCGCTCTTGTCCATCACCGGGGCATCAGTCACCTGCACGATCTCGAACGGCGGATGGAACATCTCCTCGATCGACGAACGGGTGGCCCCTTGAGGATTGTCCTTTAGGCTGGGGAGCACGGTGAACAACCGGCCGCCGCGGCGCAGCGTGCGATGCAGCTCCCTCAACATGGCGCCCCTTTCCCTTTCATCCATCTTATGGATGCAGTCGGTGTCGGCGATGAAATCGAACTCCTCCTCATGGAACGGCAATTGGGCCGGCTCCACGGTGAATGTGATCACCTTGGCCTTGGCCTCCTCGGCCATCCTGCTCACCTGCTCGATGTCCTCTGGGGAGAAGCCCGCCGCTACCACTGCGTAGCCTTCCTGGGCGAGGTACAGGCTGTCGCCGTCCGTCCCGCAATGCAGGTTCAAGGCTCTCCCCCGGGGAGCCATCCCGCCCGATACGATCTCGACCAGCAGGGGATTGGGATGCAGGCCTTCGAAGCCCTCGTCCGTGATGGACCTCTCACGGAACGCCTTGTCCATCCTCTTCTCCATGATATCATCTTGGAGGGCGGCCGAGATAAAGGTTCTGGGCGGTCGGCTTTGACACTCCCGCCTCGGTCGCAGGATCCTCATGTCTTCGTCGCTCACGACGGGGCCTGAGGAGCATCAATGCGGTCTTTGCACGCACCCCCCCTCTGCATGCGACCGATCGACACCTTCCTCCAATGAGACGCGAAGCGCGTGCTCGGCGACCTGCCTGACCTCGGCCAGTTCGTCGAGTTCTCGTCCGTGCTTGAGCTAGTACGTCAGGAGCATCCGGACGCTTGATGGTGCACTATATCGAGCGTGTTGCGGGGGATCGTTGAAAGCGCTTTTTTGCCACACTTCCCCTCATGATCGAGATCGTGGGCGTTCTCGCATACTTCATGTAATGGCATGCTACCTCATATGTAGCGGCGTTCGAGGAGCGGGTAGTGGAATGGAACGACGAAAAGCAGTTCGGATCGCCCTCGTCATCGCAAGCATATCGACCGCCTTTCTGCCGTGGATCGGGTTTTCGATCGGTGACTTCCCGATAAATATCAGCTTGATAGAGATGATGATCGAGCTGGGTGAAGCGGAGCTCTATGAATATTGGGTCATCAGCGGAGCCGTTTACCTGCTCGGATCGGTGCTGCTCCTGGTGCGGGACGAGGCCCCTTACCTGCAGATGATCGGTCTGCTGAGCCTTCCGACAATGTTCCTCATGGGCTCAGGGAGCCTGGGGGCCGGTAACGCCCTGGACCTGCTGTGGACGATTTCCGGCTGGGGGCTGGGCATTGCCCACGTGACCGCTATGGTCGCCACTGTCGTCTTCGCCCGCCCGCGGCGCGTCCTGGCGCTCATCGAACGTCTGCTCCCCCTGCGCTCATGGCTGGACGCCATGCAGGCGCCCCGCTTTCGGCGCGAGGATATCGATGACGGCCCCCTTCGGAGGCGCGATCGGGCGGTCGTCGCGCTCCGCCCGGCCGTAAGGGGGGCGGAGATGAGAGCCCCGCGTTGTGATGACATCCCTGCGCGCCCCCGCCCCATGGTGGCGACAAGGACGGACGCATGGTGGAGCGACGACGCCGATGATGCGCCATGCGAGGCGACCCTGGAGGTTCCCTGCATCCGCCTGCCCCCTCCCCGCGCCAGGAGCGCGCCTTCCGCAGTTCGACAGGATGGAGGGCGCCACGATCGGTGATGCCCGCGGGCCGGCACGAACGGCCGGCCAAGCCATTTGAGAATTGCCCTGTTAAGAGAAGTGTCCCCCGGACCTTAACAGATTGGTTCATGGACGGCATGATGCCTATTCTCCCCACACTGACCCAGGCCGGGGGTTGGTGTCGTGCGTCGGGGTTGTTCTCCAATCATAACCCGACGTCTCGTCGGAGGTTCATGCAGAGACCCATAGTAACGACGCACTGTACGCTCCAAGCATGCAAGGAGGATCACGGTTCACCCCCGTTTACAAGGAGCGAACGAACCATGGGCTTCCTGCACTTAACCCTTTGGGCACCCCCCTCCATCGGGCCTCTGGAAATCATCCGTCGACCCTCTTCCCGCTCAAAAAATTATATGTAGGCCGGGATGAAATCAATAGGGAGGTGTCTGTGCTCATTGGTTGCAGTGGATGGTCCTACGAGGATTGGATCGGACGGTTCTACCCAGTAGCCCTTGCCAGGAAGAAGGAGGAGTGGCTACGATATTATGCGTCCTTCTTCACCACGGTGGAGGTCAACAGCACCTTCCATCGGGCCCCAAACGAGATCCTAGTGAACGGCTGGATACGCAAGGGGAAGCCGCTCAGTGGTTTTGAGTACTCGTTCAAGATGCCCCATGCGGTGACGCATGAGGCAATGGTCGCTATGGAAGGGGACAAGGCCAGCATAGAGGCGACGGCCTTCGAAGAGACCTGCATCAGGCCGCTGGCGGAGAATGGTCTGCTGGGAGCGGTGCTGCTGCAGCTCTCTCCCTCCTTTGCGTCAGGGGACAATGCGCTGAACGTACTGGAGACGGTGCTGGCGTCCTTGGATACGGAGAGGTACCGCTACGCGGTGGAGTTCCGCCACCGCTCGTGGCTCGACGACCGTACAACGCTCGATCCCGATGCGTCCAGGCTGCTTTCGTCGTATAACGTAGCGACCGTGCAGGTGGACGGGGCCGGCTTCCGGCCGGTTCAGGACGTCACGGCCGACCATGCGTACATAAGGTTTCACGGCCGGGACCGCGAATGGTCCGATGAGGAGGGGCAGAGGATCGGCCAGGACTACCTGTACACGGAGGACGAGCTGCGGCCATGGGCGGATGTCATCGAACGCCTGGATGGAAAGGCGGAGGACGTGCGGGTGTACTTCACCAACAACGGATGGGCCCGGGGCGCCAAGAACGCCTTCCAGATGATGGACCTGCTATCCATGCCGCACCGGCAGAAGGAGGTCCACGTCCAGGACCAGGCCACGCTGGGCGCCTATCTGATGCACAAGTGATAATATCGCGGTATGCCATTGCCGAAGGGGGGTCGGGAATGAGAGAGCTCTTCGAGGCAAGGTCCATCGCGGTGATCGGGGCCTCGCCCCGTCCCGAGAAGGTCGGCCACGTCATTCTCCGCAACATCATCGCCTCAGGCTACTCCGGGGAGCTGTACCCCGTCAATCCCAAAGCGGACGAGATACTGGGACGCAGGGCGTATCCCGATGTCCTAGCGATACCGGGACCGGTGGAGATGGTCGTGGTGGTCGTTCCCAACACCGTCGTGCCGTCGGTAATGGAGCAGGCCGGGGAGAAGGGCGTCAAGGTCGCCGTTGTGATCTCGGCCGGTTTCCGAGAGGTCGGACCGGAAGGGGCGGAGCTGGAGCGTCGCGTGGGGGAGATCGCTTCAAGACACGGCATAAGGGTGCTCGGACCTAACTGCCTCGGCGTCATCAGCACCCGTAACCACTTGAACGCGACATTCACCGACGATTTCCCGCTGGCCGGCCACGTGGCTGTGACGTCGCAGTCGGGAGCGATGGGGACCATACTGCTTGACTGGGCCAAGGGGACGAGGATAGGGTTCTCGCAGTTCGTCTCGGTAGGCAACAAGCTGGACATTGACGAGGCAGACCTTCTGGCGTACTTCCGCGACGATCCTGACACTCGGGTCATTGGCATGTACGTGGAGGGGATGCGCCGGGGGCGGGAGTTCATCGAGCAGGCCTCTGAGACGTCGAGATGCAAGCCGATCATCGCCCTGAAGTCCGGAAGGACATCGACCGGGGCCAGGGCCGCCTCGTCCCATACTGGCGCCTTGTCCGGCAGTGACAGCGTGTACAGCGCGGCCATGGCCGAGGCCGGGGTGCTGCGCGTCAAGACGCTGGACGAGTTCTTCGATCTCCTGCAGGCGTTCGCCAGCATGCCGCTGCCGCGCGGCGATGGCGTGGCCATCGTCACCAACGCGGGCGGCCTGGGGGTGATGGCGGCAGATGCGTGCTCGGACCACGGCCTCACCATGGCCAGCCTGAGCAGGGAGGTGGTGGAGAGGATGAAGGAGGGGCTGCCGGAGGAGGCCAGTCTCTACAATCCCGTGGACGTCATAGGGGACGCCGATGCCGTTCGGTATGAGAGGGCGCTGAGCGCGGTGCTGGACGACCCCGGGGTGAACTGCGTCCTGGCCATGGTGGCCCCCAGCGACCTGCTGGACGTCACCGAGGTGGCAAGGATGCTGGCCACCTATGCAGGGAAGACCGACATCCCCATGGTGGCGGCCTGGGTGGGAGGGGCGGGCATGGCTGCCGGCGCCGCCATACTGAAGGAGGCCGGCATACCCAACTACGAGTCCCCGGACCGGGCCGTCAGGGCGCTGGCCGCCATGGTGCACTATCAAGAGGAGAGGGGCCGCGTCGACGACGGGAGCGCGCCCAGCATCGAGGGGGACCGTCAAAGGGCCCAGGCGGTGCTGGATGCCGCCGTCTCGGAAGGCCGCACCGCGCTGAGCGAGGCCGAGGGCAAGGAGATCCTCCGGGCCTATGGCGTGAACGTGCCACCCGAGGGCCTGGCCCGAAGCGCCGACCAGGCGGCCGAGATCGCGCGGCGCATTGGCTTTCCGGTGGTTCTCAAGGTGGCGTCCCCGGACATAGCGCACAAGACCGACGTGGGCGGCGTGGTGGTCGGCATCGATGACGAGGGAAGAGCGCGGCGGGAGTACGAGCTGATGATGGCCCGGGTGCGTTCCCGCCTCCCCGACGCCCGAGTGGACGGCGCCACCGTGGAGGGGATGTTCTCCGGCCGCGAGGTCATCGTGGGGATGGTCCGCGACGACCAGTTCGGCCCGGTCATGACGTTCGGCCTGGGAGGCATTTTCGTGGAGATCATGAAGGACGTGAGCCATGCGATCGCCCCGCTGTCGGAGCGCCGCGTGGACGAGATGATACGCTCCATACGGGCGTATCCCATACTGGCGGGGGCGAGGGGCCGGAAGCGAGCCGACATCCCGGCCCTCAAGGACGTCCTGTTCAGGGTTGCCCAGATAGCCGCCGATTTTCCCCAGATAACCGAGTTCGAGATCAACCCGGTCATGGTGGGGGACGAAGGCCAGGGATGCGGCGCGGTCGATGCCCTGGTAACCATCAGGAGGGAAAAACGATGAGGAACCTGTTTCTGGGATCGGTCACCGAGCGTTCGGGAAAGAGCATGATAGCGCTGGGCCTGGCCAAGAACGGCAGCGGCAAGGTCGGCTACTTCAAGCCCTTCCGGGAGGTGACCATGTGCCATGAGGGAAGGTTGTTCGACCAGGACGCCCATCTCATGAAGAGGGCGCTGGACCTGAAGTGGACCGAGGAAGAGCTATCGCCGTTCGTGTACGATGCTCAGAGGCCGGTCTCGCTCGACGATATCGTGGCATCGTGCGAGCGGCTGCGGGAAGGCGTGGACGACATGCTGATAGAGGGCACGCGGGACATATTCACCGGGTGCATGGGCGGGGTGTCAGGACCGACGATCGCCCACGCGGTCGGCGCCTCCATGGTGCTGGTGTCATCGGCCACGCTTCCCGGCCTGGACAAGATATGCATGCTGCGGAAGATGATGGAGCAGCAATCCCTGGAGTTCCGCGGAGTGATACTGAACAATGTGTCCGATCCGGACCCGGGGAGGCTGCTGGAGAGCCATGGGGTGAAGGTATTGGGCGAGGTGCCCACCGTGCCGCGGCTGCGCCATTACACGGTGCGGGAGGTCGCCGAGGCGCTGGACGCCCGCGTAGCGCAGGGCGAGGAATGGCTGGACGGCAGGGTCGAGAGCCTGATGATCGGGGCCATGAGCCCGGAGACGGCGCTGACCCACATGCGCCGGGCGGCCCGCAAGGCCCTCATCACCGGCGGCGACCGCACAGATATCCAGATGGCTGCGCTGTCCACCGACACATCCTGTCTGGTGCTGACCGGCGGCATGCCGTCCGCCCGGTCGGTAATGGTGAGGGCGTACGAGGAGGGCGTTCCAATATTGCTCACCGACCTGAACACCCTGGAGGCGTCCGATCGCATCGACCACCTCATCGCGCGCATCGATCCGGAGGACAGCGAGAAGATCGAGCTGATCGCCCGGACCATCCGCGAGCATGTAGATCTCGAGGCGGTGTGGGGTGAGTGAACCGGTAATATATCCGCCACGCCCATCCGGTGATCGGATATGACCGACTCCTCCCCCGCGCTGCAGAGGGGCACGATCTTCCCGCGCAACCGCCTCGCCACCGGGGAGAGGCTGCTGTGGGAGGGAAGGCCCTCTTCCATCGTGTACTTCGTCCAGCCTCTGGCGCTTCTCATACTGACGGCGATCTTCGCCATCTTACTGTCCATCAACTACGGCTCGATAGGCACGCTGGAGGCCGATTGGTCCATATGGGTCGCCCTGGTCGTCCTCCTGCTCCTGATGCCGGCGTCCACTCTGCGCATGGGGCTGGTGGCCATGGCGGTCGGCCTGGCCGTCATCTTCATCGATGCCATGGGGCCGTTCGACAACGGCATCATCTCGTTCGCGCCGGTGATGGTCGGCCTGTTCGCCTTCCTGTACGATTACATCATCTGGACGCACACCGCGTTCGCCATCACCGACCGGCGCATAATGACGCAGTACGGGGTGTTCAACATCCGGTTCGGCGACACCCGCCATGAGCGCATCTCCAACGTCACGGTGCTCCAGACCCTGGTGGAGCGCATCCTGGGTTTCGGCGACGTCATGTTCTCCACGTCCGGCGAAACGGGCGGGATCGATTCTGACAGTCCGGCGCTGGGCTACGATCACAGGGGAGCGGTGAAGTGGGAGGACATCCCTAAACCGTTCTACGTCCGCAAGAGGGCCGAGGAGGCCATGCTCAACCCGGTCTGGCAGAACGTGAGGGTGCAGGCGCCGACGCAGTATGTGCCCTCTCCCGTCGTCCAGCCCATCTCCCCGGTGGAGGCGGAGGAGCGGCTGGTAAAGCTGAAGGAGCTGCTGGAAAAGGGGCTCATATCGCATGAGGAGTACGAGGCCAAGCGGCGTGAGATAATATCCCGGATGTAGGTCAGACCAGCAGGTCGCTGGTGCCGTCATCCAGCTCTTTGACGGTGACGACGTTGCTCATCATGTCCTTGGTGTCGTCTATGTGGGTGATGAGGACGATCTGGTGGAACCGCTTCTCCAGGCGGTTCAGCGTCTCCATTATCGCTCTCTTCCGCACCTGGTCCTGGGAGCCGAAGATCTCGTCCAGGACAAGGAAGTTCATGTCGTTGCCCGATCGGTCGGTCAGCACGCGGGAGATGGCCAGGCGAAGGCACAGGTTGGCCAGGTCCCCCTCCCCTCCTGAGAAGCGGGACAGGGGGTACTTCACCCCGCCGTCGTAGATCTGGATGTCGTAGTTGTCATCGACCTCGATGCCGCCGTACCTGGAGTCGGTGATGGTGTCGAACAGTTCGGAGGCGATCTCCGACAGCGTTGGCGTGATCCGCTCCATCACGTTCTGCTTGAAGTCCCCCATCACCTGGACCAGCGTGGCCAGCTCCTGCACCTTTCTAGCGCGCCCCTCCACGCTCCGCTCCATCTCCTCGATCTCGGCGATGGCTTTGTTCTTGTCATCAAGCCGCTTCTTGGCGTGCTCGATGGCCTCGACCTTCAGGGACACCTCTCCGTAGCCCTCCTCCCGGGCCCTCACGGCCTCGGTATGCGCCGCCTGGGCCTTCTCCAGCTCCCCTTCCTCGTAGCCGACGGCCGTCAGTTCGGCCTCTAGGCTCTGGACCTCCCGCTGGCGCAGCGCGATGCTGGTGTCCAGCTCCTCCTTCCCGGCCTTCAGGTCCGGCAGCCTGGTGGCCTCTCCGGACAGCGTCTTGTACCTGTCGGAAGCGGCGCGAAGGCCGGGAAGGCGCTCCTTTAGCGACCGGTACGCATCCTCGTCAAAATCGTCGGCGCCCTTCGCTTCCAGCTCGCCTGTCAGCGAGTCGCGCTGCGTCCTGAGGGAATCGAGGTTAGCGGCGGCCTGCTCCAGCCTGGCGTCCAGGTCGCTCGCCCCTCTGTCATCCTCCTGCAGCCTCTTCCTTCGGTTCTCGAGGGCCGCCTTCCTTCTCTGCAGGGTGCTCAACTCCTCCCGCAGTCGGTCGATCTCCCCGCTCCGGGCGGCGATGGAGGCCTCGGCCTGCCGCCGCTGCTCCTCCAGGGCGGCGACGAGATGGGTGTGGTGCTCCCCCAGCGTCCTCCGACAGGTGGGGCACACGCCGTCCGGCCCCAACGACTGGATCTCAGAGCGGTCGGCCTCCAGCCCCTTCACGTCGCGCTGCAGGCCGCGGACCTCGGCCTCCGCCACCGATATGTCCTTCCTCTTGTCCAGGATCTCCGAGTCCAGCCCGTCAAGGTTCTCGGAGACCTTTTCCAGGCTTCCCCTGGGGTCCTTCAGCTCCTGCCTTTTCTTCGTGGCGTCGGTGATGGCCCTCTCGGCGCGTTCGATGCCCTCTTCGTTCTGCCGCAGCGAACCGAGCAGCAATGCCCGCCCCTCGTGCGCCACGCGGGCCTCCTCCATCGACTCCTTCGCTATTCGCAGCGATTCGTACTCTTCGCTCCTCGCTTCCAGCTCGGGCAGGTTGGCCAGGCGGCCCTTCAGCACAGCGATCTCCTTTTCCGCCGCTTCCCGGCGCTCGTTCAGGCCTTTGAGCTCGGAGCGCTTCTCCGACAGACGCCCATCGCGCTGGCGGAACTCCTTCTCCTTGAGGGCGACCCACTCCTTCTGCCCCCTGGCCTTCTCCAGCTCCTCCTCCAGCCGCTCCACGTCCCTGTTGGCATCGTCCAGCTGGCCATGCAGCGCTTTGAGATCCTCCTCCAGCGACGTTCTCTCGCCCTCCAGCACCTCGCGCTTCGGCCTCCCCTCGGCGGTCAGCAACTGCTCGTTGACGAACTGCAGGGCCTTCTTCTCATCCCTCTCGTCCTTCTTTATGTTGTCAATGACGGTCTGCAGGACATCCAGGTCCAGCATCCGGACGATGAGCTTCTTCCTTTCGGCCGGCGGCAGCGCCGACAGGGCCGAAAGCTCCTTCTGGCGGGCGAACACCGACAGGAAGAAGGCGCGGTGGTCCATCCCAAGGACCTTCTCCACTTGGGCGGTGACGGACCTCTCGCTGGAAGCCAGCACTTCACCGTTGCCGAGCAGCTGGGCGTCGGCCTTGAGGTTCTTGCCCCGCATGGTCCGTCGGACCTGGTACTGCACCCCGCCCAGCTCGAACACGAGCATGACGGAGCAATCCTCGTTGGGCTCGGCCCCGGAGCGCTTGATGCCCTCCTTGTCGGTGCGGTCCACGCTGCCGCTGCCGAACAGCACCCAGGAGATGGCCTCGATGAGCGTCGACTTCCCGGAGCCGTTCGGCCCCATGATGCCGATGACGCCGTCGGGGAACTCCAGCCGGGCGGAGCGGAACCTCCGATAGTTCTCCAGCTCGAGATAGATCAGTCGGATCCTTCCAGCCCCCTCTTCAGATATTCCAGTCCCTGGGTGCGCAGCGAGTCCTTGTCCACATGCTCCACCGGGTATCTCTCCAGGAAGGACACGAACTCATGCTCCAGCGAATTGATGGTGGCGCTGCCGGCCTGGACGGAGACCTTCTCCCGGTCGATCTCGAAGCGGGGCTCGAAGTGCATGGCGCCGGCGGCCATCTCCCTTATCCTGCGGAAGTCCAGCGCTTCGTACGTCGTCCGCGGCACGTTCCTGACGACCAGGCGGACGATGCTTCCTCCAAGTTCGCGGTCCAGGCGCGACTCGATCTCGGCGCTCAGAGACGGGGCGTCCAGGCGGAGGGCGTCGATGGCCGGCAGATCGATCATCGGCCGCGTCGGCAGCTCTATGAGCTCCCTCTTCCTCGATTCGAGATCCACGCACAGGAAGCCCTTGGGCTGCCCCGCCTCGGCGAATGAGAACCGCTCGATGGAGCCGCTGTAGGCGGCATTGTCCGCTATGTCGTAGTTGCCGTGATAATGGCCCATGGCGATGTAGTCCAGATCGTCGCGCAGGTAGCAGGAGTCCACGATCTGCTCGTTGAACTCGTTCATGCGGAACTCTTTGAAACCAACCACGCCGGCATGGAGCATGGCGACCTCGTACGCGGTGCCGCCGCATCTCGTCAGGGAGGGGAGCATCTCCTTGAACGCCTCGCCGTCCGTGTGCGGCGCCGCGTGGACCGTCAGGTCGCCTATGGTGACGCGCTCGTAGGCTCCCCTATACACCGGAATTATGTTGGGAAGGTGCTCGAAAAGGCGGAACGCCGAGCCCGTCTCTCTGATCCTTGGCGTGGAGTGGTTGCCGGCGATGATCACCACCGGTATGTCCGCCTCCGACAGCCGGACCAGCTGCTCCAGCGCGAAGGCCAGGGCGCGGTTGGACGGCCTTACGGCATCGAACAGGTCCCCGCTGTGCAGCACCGCGTCGGGCCGCAGCTCGAGGACGCGGTCCACGAACGCCTGGAACGAGAGGTACGTGTCCACTTCCCTCTGGTTCAGCCCCTTGAACTGGCAATCCTCGTCGCACACCCGGCGATAGGCGGAGTATCCTAAGTGCGTGTCCGCCACGTGAACGATCCTCACTCCAACGCCTCCGGGTATGTCAAGCAGCTCTCCCCGGGGCGGCGGAAGGGACTAGGCCATCTTTATTGTTTTCTTTACGGTTCATCTCGTTCGACGCAATGAGCGGCCATGCTGGAGGACGCCCCCTCAGTAGAAGGTATGACTCACCGGGGCCTTGGTGAACACCTTCTTCGGAGCGTCGGCGGCCGCCTTTTCCACATACTCCTCATACAGATGGATCTTCACCGGCACCGCGAACGGGGTGAACGGCGAGGCGATGAGGGCCTCGCCAGGCATGAGCATCTGTATCTCATTGTCCAGCTGCGAAATGTCCTGTTTGGCCGAATTCCTCAGGATCTCGCGGTCCCTCCGGTCCGCCAGGCCCAGGATGAACAGGGTGTTGAACTGGGAGATGATCTCCGAATCGATAAGCTTCGGCTGCTGCGACACCGCGCACAGCCCGGTCTTGAACTTGCGGCCCTCCCGGGCGATCTGCGCGAATATCGTTCCCTTGGCCTCGGTCAGAACGCGCTGTGCCTCCTCCATGGCGATGAGCACCGGCGGGATCTTGTCGAACTTGGTCTTCTCACCGTACAGCGTCTTGTTCTTCTCGAATATGGCGCGCGACAGGACCGTCGATATCAGGAGCTCCTCCGCCTCGTACATGTTCGACGTGTCGACCAGGACGACCTTGCCGTCGTGCAGGCAGTCGATGATGTGGCTGGTGATCGAGAGCTTGGGGTCCCGGGATATGAGGTCGAAGCGGAACAGGGACTCAAGGCGACGCTTGACCACGTTGATGGTTCCCTCGTGGTACTTGCCCTCGCCCAGCGTCCGGGTGATATCCTGCACGCTCTTGTCGTTGATGTCCGTGAGCCACGTATCGCCGAACCGGAACTGGGCGGACTCCATGAACTCCCTCTGGGCCCCGGTGAACTCGTAAAGGTTCTCCAGGTCGGCGATCTGGATCTCCGACGATGCCACGTGCAGCGTGTTGTACGGTCCGTCCAGCTTGCGGGACGAGAACACCACTAGGGCGTCGTTGAGCCCGGCGTGCTTCAGCCCTTTCTTTCCGGATTCGCCGCCGTCGTAGTACTCGCCATGCGGATCGAGGACCAGGAAGCCGTACTTTCGCAGCCGCATGCATGAGAGGGCGAGATTCTTCATCAGGTTGCTCTTCCCCATGCCGGTGGTGGCGAATATGCCGATATGGTGTGGAAACGCCTTTCCCGAGATGCCCACCGGGAAGTCCAGCACCCGGTCGCCCGATCGGAGCTTCCCCACCTGGATGTCGCCCAGGCTGCTCTTGAGGAACTCGTAGTCATCGATGTCGGTCCGGCGGACCTTGGAGAAGTGGTGCGGGATGGTCTTGGTCTTCCTGAACTCGTCGCCCACGCAGCCCAGGGGGGCCGATCTCGCGACGCAGTACAGGTCGTCGCGGATCGCGCCGATGTCGTACTCGTGCTGTTCGGCGTCCATGCGCAGCATGCGGCCTGCCTCCGCGGTCATCCAGTTCATGTCGTCGGCGTCCGCGCCGTGCTCGATGTCCATGACCCTGACGAGGTACCGCTCCAGGCTGGGGCCGCTCTCCACCACCAGCATCTCCCCTACCTGGAGCGCCTCTCCGAAGTTCATCCTGAACGTGGTCTCCATGACCCTGTTGCCTATGACGCGACCGATGTGCATTTTGTCTCCCTCTCGCCGGCTCCCCGTCGGAAAGACGATAGGGAGATGATAATCATTTCTTGTCTGTTCGCGATAACCGTGGCAGTTGGTCGACCCACGTCCAGGACGAATTCTATGCAAATCGGAACATAGGTCTATTATCCCCCATTCTATTTTATAAGAATAATAATAGATAATCAAACATGACGTTGGTGTTGATACCTATAAAAACGATGTTCGAGCCTTCCGCTTGAGGAGGTGCGCTCTAGAAGGAAGTGTGATGGATGAGCGATAGCGCTGGACAACAATGTGAATGGGGCCCGGCCAGACATGCTGGGTTCCATGAGAATTTGACTAATTTGGTCATGAGTTGATTTAATGGGAAATGATAAAGAACGACGGATGGAAAAACCATTCTACAAGATAGGGGCAGCATTCGCCGTAGCCCTGTTGATAGGCTCCGTATTGGCATTTAGCACGACAAACGCGGATGCGGCGCGCTCCTCCGACCTGACGGTCGAGAAGAGGGGCTCGATTACGCTAGTCAGTGATGAAAGAGGAAGGACGATAATGTCATCCTCCAACTCCGCTTATGCCATACAGTGGGCCGTCGACCGCGCCCCCTCTGGAGGGGCGGTCACGCTGAAGAGCGGGACCTACTACCTCTCGAAGGAGATCGCCATGAAGGCGGGGGTGACGCTGCAGGGAACTGGCGACAAAACGGTCCTCGTCAACAATGGCATCCGCCTCTCAGATGTTTCCAACGTGGCTCTCAAGAGCTTCTCGCTACGGGGGACCGCTGACATATACGTGTCCGCATACACTGCCAATGTCCGCGGCATTGTGCTGCAGGACATATCGGCCAGGGACGTGCAGGGCGTTAATGCCGTGTTCACCCTGGATGCTCAGCGGTGCACGATCTCGGATGTCAGCATGCTCCGCCTGTCTGCCGTCGATTGTGATGCCTACGGGTTCTCGATCATTGGCAGCGGGGCCGGCACATGCGGGATACGGGACGTGACCATCGATGGCTGCGAGGCCATACGGTGCGGCGTGGAAGCCAGGCCCAACGATTGGGTCGTCGGCTTCGCCCTGGCGGTGAACATCGACGTTACCAACATGCTCGTGAAGAACTCAATAGCCTCCTACAACTGGGAGGATGGGTTCTACATGCGCAAGGACGTCGCCAAGACCAACGTGGTCTTTGAGAACTGCGTGGCTGACCACAATGGTGTCAAGCCTGCCTTCCAGGAAGGCTTCGGCTACTTCATTGACACCTCGGTGATGCTAAAGAACTGCAAGGGCGTGGGCAACAAGGGCGGCCTGACCAACGTCGAGGCCATCCCCGTGCCTGAGCCAGAGCCAGAGCCTGAACCGGCCAGGGGAACCTCGTCCATATCCGTGACGATGTCTTCCCAATCGGTCGATGTCGGAACGACGGTCCAGGCCACCGGTGTTCTGACCGCCACCAACGAGGATGGCACCAAGCCCCTCGGGAACGTGGCGGTGACGATCGTCGTGACCCAGCCCGACGGCTCCAGGTTCACCACCCAGGTGACAACCGGTGCTGACGGCAGGTTCACCACGGCCCACACTCCCAATGCGGCAGGCACGTACACCTTTGCGGCCACCTTCGCAGGGAACGATGCCTACGACGGGAGCAACAAGGCGGTGAGCTGGACGGCAAAGGCGCTGCCTGCGCCGAAGCCGTCGGCCGACCTATACGTCTACCCGGGCAACATCGTCAAGAACGCCAATGGAGTGACGGTCCGCACTGGCTCCGACGCCATACAGTGGGCGGTCAACAACGGCAACACCGTGCTGGTCACCGCTGGGACATACCAGGTGAGCGGAAACATCTACATGAGGAGCGGCACCACCCTGATGGGGGAGGGCTCGGACAAGACCACCCTCAACTTCGCCAGGGGGGCCATCATCATGAACGCGGTTAGCGACACTGCGGTGAAGGGATTCCACATCACCGGGGCTGCCTCATGTCAGTCCTGGGCGACCGGGGTCACCGTCCGCAACCACCTGTGGGAGGACATCCACCTCGACCATGTGACGAGAGGCATCATCAACAATGCCATCGGCACCTGGGTGGAAACGGGCGGCGTCATCGACGGACTGACCTACCGGAATGTCTTCGTTGACTCCCCGGCGACCTGGGGCTTCCTCATCAACGGCAACAACTTCGACGGCTGGGTGAAGAACGCCCTGTTCGAGGACTGCACTGCCATCCGATGCGGGAACTCTCTGGGTGTCACCGATCCCAACAGCGCCGACGCCTGGATACCGGGTTTCGACCTCGCCGAAAGGTGTAACATCGACGGGATGAGGCTGGTCAACTGCCGCGCTGACGAGAACTGGGAGAGCGGGTTCCACCTGGAGATCGCTCCGGAGGTCCGCAACGTCGTATTCGAGAACTGTACCGCCAGCAACAACGGACAGAAGCCCCGCGCCCTCTACGGCGCAGGCTTCTTCTGCGGCGACAAGGCCGGATTCGACGAGTGCACCTTCATCGATTGCTCTGGAAGCGGTAATGCCAGGGGAGGAATCAACTACGACATCCCCAACGTGCGGGTCGTCAGCATAGCCCTCCCGTACTCCAGCTAAGCAGCCGGCGTGAAACATCTTACAAACCCTTCTTTTTTTCTTGAAACACGAACCATCTCTTCGCGCACCGTTCGATGACGTTCCGCCAGCATTCGCTCATGTCCAGGCGGGCCCTGGATGCCGGAATCAAGCATTATCAGAGATGACGTTCACGCTGACACTCTTATCTGCCCTGCCGTTCTCGGCACTCAGGATGCAACGGCCGCCTGTTTACCCGGCCGATGCAAAGTGAGCCATCGGGTCAATGGGCCGGCCCCGGCATCGAATGACTGAACTTGCCAAGAAGGTGAGATCCACAAGAATGAGTTGATTCAATGATCAAGATAAGATTTGATGCAGATATGATGAAGGGAGTGACGGCCCTTGGCGCCTTGGCCGCCGTGTTCGTTCTTATCATGGTCGCGTCCATGACGCCGGCGACGAACCCGTCCACTGTGGCCGGGTTCGGCGACAGTGGTCATGCCGCGGACCTCGACGGTCCAAGCGTTCCAACCGGACGATCTCCGGGGACCATGTCCGCCAGCGATGCTGTGGCACCGGACCTGATCGTTCGCCCCGGCAACATCGTCGAGGACGCTGACGGGGCGATCATCCGCACTGGCTCCGACGCCATACAGTGGGCGGTCAACAACGGCAACTTGGTGCTGGTAACTGCCGACGCCTTTCAGGTGGATGGCAGCATCTACATGAGGAGCGGCACCACCCTGATGGGGGAGGGCTCGGACAAGACCACCCTCAACTTCGCCAACGGCGGCATAATCATGGACGGGGTGAGCAACGCCACGGTGAAGGGGCTCCACATCACCGGGGCCGCCACTTGCCAGTCCTGGGCCGATGGCGTGACGGTGACCGATCATGTTTGGGAGGACATCCACCTCGACCATGTGGCCAGAGGCATAATCAACAATGCCATCGGCACGCGCGTGCAGGGGGGCGGCGTCATCGACGGACTGACCTATCGTCAGGTGTTCGTCGACAACCCTGCCACCTGGGGCTTCCTCATCAACGGCAACAACTTCGACGGCTGGGTGAAGAACGCCCTGTTCGAGGACTGCACTGCCATCCGATGCGGGAACTCTCTGGGTGTCACCGATCCCAACAGCGCCGACGCCTGGATACCGGGTTTCGACCTCGCCGAAAGGTGTAACATCGACGGGATGAGGCTGGTCAACTGCCGCGCTGACGAGAACTGGGAGAGCGGGTTCCACCTGGAGATCGCTCCGGAGGTCCGCAACGTCGTATTCGAGAACTGTACCGCCAGCAACAACGGACAGAAGCCCCGCGCCCTCTACGGCGCAGGCTTCTTCTGCGGCGACAAGGCCGGATTCGACGAGTGCACCTTCATCGACGTCACCGGCGAAGGCAACACCCGAGGCGGCATCAACTATGACGTCCCGAATGTTCAGGTCGTCAGCTTCCCGCTGCCGTTCGACAAGTGAACCGGCCTAAACATCTTCCCACGCTCCCTTTTTTCTTGCGGTCGATAGGCATATCTCGCCCTCCACCGCTAAATTGACAAAGCTATTTCTACCGCTGGACCCAAGGAGCAATCATGTCAAGGGAGCGCCACGTCGCCATGCTCCTCATCGCGCTCGCCATGGTGGCGGCCCTGTCGCTCGCGTACCTGTCGTGGATGGGGCAGGAAGATAGGTCTGTTCCTCTCCAGTATGAGGTCTCGCAAAGGGAAGGCCGGACGGTGGCGACCAACGCTCTCACCGGCAAGGTGGTATATGAGTCGGGATCGGCCTCGGAGGTGCTGCAGGCGGTCTTCCGCTCCCTGCCAGGCGGCGGCACCGTCCTGGTCCGCTCGGGGGAGTACGATCTGGACGAGAACGTGGAGCTGAGCGAGAACACCGCTCTCAGCGGCGAAGGGGTCCAGAGCACGGTGTTCACCTCCGAGAACAAGGCCATGCTGGTAGTCAAGGACCGGTCGGGCGTCACCATGTCCGACTTTCACCTCGTCGGCTCCACCGCCATCTATGTGGCGGCCGACCGCACCGACGTGAGCGGGGTGCAGGTCCGCAATGTGGAGGCCACCATGACCAAGGATGTGGGCGGGGCCTTCACTCTCGCTCCCAACGGACGCACGATCTCCCAGGTCTCCTTCATCGACTGCCATGCGCTGGGAGGCGAGGCCTATGGCTTCCTCAACATCGGCTCACGCGGCGACAGCATGGTGAGTGATATCACCTACACGAACTGCACCGCAATGGACAACGGCCTGAGGTCAAGGTCCCATGATTGGACGGTCGGCTTCGATCTGGCCGAGATGACCGACGCCGAGCGTATGCGCCTGGTCAACTGCACCGCCAACAACAACTGGGAGTCGGGCTTTCACTTCGAGGACGATATCGAGAGCCGCGCCATCGTGTTCGAGAACTGCGTGGCCAATGGGAACGGCAGGAACAAACCCTCCCCGCTGTATGGCGCAGGGTTCGTCCTGAACAGCGATACTGTCCTGAAGGATTGCACGGCCCGGGACAATGCCAATCAGGGCCTCATTGTCACCGGAGACCCCGCCACGGTGGAGCTGGAGGGAGGGTCGTTCTGAGCTGCCTCACAGGGTCAGGTAGATGTCCTCCAGGCGATCGATCATCATCGGCCACCCGAACTCCCTTTCCACCTTCTCCCGGCCGGCCTTGGCCAGGCTTGCCCTCAGGGCCCCATCCTCTAGCACCCTCAGCATGGCGTTGGCGAGCGCATCACCATCGTATTCCACAACCAACGCCGAGTCCCGCACCATGTCCGCGATGCCGCAACGGTCGGTGAGCACCAGAGGAGTGCCGCATGCCATGGACTCAAGCGCGGTCATGGAGAAGATGTCGAAGGCTGATGGGACGACGCAGACGTCGGCAGACCTGAACGCCTCGATCTTTTCCTCACCCCGCAGCTCGCCAGTGAAGACCACCCGATCGTCCAGCCCGCTTTCGGCCACCTTGCGCTCTGCGGCCGACATGTATCCGAAGTCCGGGCCCGCGATCACCAGGCGGCAGCCCCCCAGTCTCCGGGCGAGCTGGTCGAACGCACCTATCAGCAGTTCCAGGCCCTTGATGCGGTCGATCCTCCCCAGGAACAGCACCAGCCTCTCGTCCCCACGGGCCCCGATCCGCTCACGGAACGCTTCCCCGGAGGGAAGCTCCGGGCGGTTGTACAGATCGATGCCATTGGGCAACAGCTCGATCTTATCGCGGGGGATGCCCATCTTCACATATTGGCCGATCTCCATGGCCGAGACGGCTATGGCCTTGGACGCATCGGCCAGGATGCGCTCGCCGTAGACGAGGTCAAAGGCCACCTTGAGCCCCCGCTTCCCGAATGAGGGCAGGACCCCGCCGTGCGCCTGTAGCACATAAGGCACCCCGGATGCGACCGCGACCCTGCGGGCGAGCGCGTTCTGGTACGAACGGAACGTGTGCAGGTGTATGACGTCAAAGCTCGGGGCGTTGGCCGATAGCCAATCGCGCATGTCCGGCGTGTATATCATCAGGCCGAGGTTGGCTCTGGCGTGGAACGGCAGGACCTGGTAGTCGGCATCCGCGCCCCCGTCCCAGCGATAATCGGTCGTTGCCACCGTCACGTCGTGCCCCCTCATGGCAAGCTGGGACGACATCTTGCGGACCACCGTTGTGGTGCCGCCGAACATCGAGCCCAGGTACGGCACCACATGGAGGATGCGCATCGCCTCTCAACCTCCGGCGACGCCCTTGGATAATCTCTGATAGATGGCCTCGGCCCGCTGATGGAAGGTATGGTCGCGGCAGACGCGCTCCCTGGCCCGCTCGCCCCGCTTAAGGCGCTCCTCAGGATCGTTTAGCAGCCACTCATACGTCTCCACGGCATTCTCGGCGTCGGTCACCACCTCGATCTCCCTTCCGATCTCGAACCATTCATCGATGCCGTTGTACGGCTGCGATACCATGCAGGCGCCGAAGCCGGCAAGCTCGAACGGCCGGGCCGTGGAGGAGCCGGCCACCGCTGTGTGCGTTTTTCTCGTGATATTGAGGCATATCCTGCTGGCGCAGCAGAACCTCCTGAAGGCGCTGTAGGACAGGTCACCCATCATCCTTGCGTTGCCCAGGTCCACCCGGAAGCCGGCTCCCCTTACCGAGAAGCTCGAGCGCGGCATCCTTTGCGAGGGTATGGTTATCATCTTCGTCATCCACTCCTCCCGGTACTCGCTCCCGTATCCGAAGTAGGAGACATCGGTATCCTTCGGCACCTCCAGGGGCTTGAACAGCGCGGGGTCCACCGCGTAGTATATGGGGGCCACGTTCCTCGCGCCCATACGCTTCAGGTCAGGAATGACCCCTCTCGAATTTGTGAAGAAGTAATCAAACTCGGAGAGATCGGCCTCCGAGTAGTAGTTGAACTTGAAACCGCGGTCGGCGGCGTACTGGGGCAGGATGGTCGGCATGTCGCCCTCCAGATATGCCACTGGTATGCCGTACTCCTCCCTTATCGCGGAGGCGATGCCCTTGATATGGTTGATCGGAAGGTTCATGAACAGCACCGCATCGACATCCCCCTCTTTCTCCAGGATGCCCCTGATATGCGACCACCATCGCGGCTGGACATAGTGCTCGGCGAAGCGGTTGATGAGCGAGGTGGAGCTCTCTTTCCTCCCGGACAGCCTGCCTCTCCTCTTCTTGCCGTCGAGGTACTTGTTATAGAGGACGCTCTCCGTCCGGCAGGGATTCGGATAGGTCCTCCACCAGAGCGAATCGATCGGATCGCCCAGATAAGGCGTCGCGATGATCTCCTGGCCCGCCTCGTGGAACGCCTTCAGCAGCTGCCACCAGGACGGCGTGCAGCCGAGCCGGTATGAGAAATCAAGGGTCGAGCAGGGCACAAGGATTTTCATCAGCCTGAGCGTGGCCTTCGCCTCATGGACTTCCCTGTCCCCCTCCGTGTCGTGGAGCGTCACCCACGGCTGCTCGGAACGAGCCCGTTGGTCGTGCAGAGTCTGGTTCAATCACGGCCCTCCTTCTGGGAATGCCGTGGAGTACAACTGGAGCGGCCGTCTCTTAAAGATTATCGAACCGAGTAACGGTCGTCACCTCTCCGGCGTGGCCAGGTCCGCAATGCTCGCGCTCGTTGCCCGCGCCCCATCGTCGGCCAGGGGCACGTCCGTTCATCCGTTCGATCGGAACGCCATTCGAAACGGTTAATAGCCTCGCCCTGGAATAAATCGCTGGACGATTGCCATCATGAGGATCGGGCTGATAATATTCTCGGACGGCTGGGGCGGGGCCGAGAACGTGGTGCACTCACTGGCCAAGGCCCTTGGGGGAAAGGGCGAAGAGGTGCTCCTGATATTCAATGAGGAGATAGCTCGCTATTATCAGGGCCTTCCGGGCGTGAGGACATATGATGTCGGTCCGCTCTACAACCTCCGCCGCATGCTCAGTTCGCTCCTCCGCCTGAACGGTCCGTCAGTGGACCCCGTCGAAGGCGGCGCTCCCCTGCCGGGCGCCTGGAACGTCCTTCGGCGGGCAAGACGCTGGGCGATCCGCCCCGAGGTGGCCAGGATACTGGTGGAGGAAAGGGTCGACATCGTCGGCCTTCACCTCGACGAGGCCTTATCCCTATACCCGTGCATCGAACCGTTGGGCATACCAGCGGTGGTCACCCTCCACTCCCCGATCATCGATGTTCCTCGTAAAAGGACCTTCGATCCCCTGAAGGAGAACAGGAGGCGCTCGCTCACCCGGGTGATGAGCGGCGTCGACGGCATCACCTATCAAAGCGACTGTGAACTGGAGTCGCTCGCCTGCCTCTCGGAACAGCCTCGATGCAAGCCGGCGGCCATCCCCAACGGCGTGTATGTGCGAGAGATGCGGCGGGCGGGGACCGCCCTACGGGGAGGCGGCCGTAAGATCGTGTACATGGGGGGCTCCCGATGGCAGAAGGGAGGGGAGCTGGCGGTGCGGACGATGTCCCTGCTGAGGGACGTGGACGGGCTGGAGATGCACATGCTGGGAAAGATCCCCGAAGGCCACCGGATACGCGCCCTGGCCAGGGAGCTGGAGCTGGAGGACAGGGTGACCTTTCACGGCTTCGTTCCATCGCCGGCCGTCTTCGATTATCTGAACTCCGCTGACCTGGTCCTCATCCCGTCCCTATCGGAAGGGTTCTCGGTCACGGCGATAGAGGCGATGGCGCTTGGCAAGCCCATTGTTGGCACCAACGTAGGTGGGATACCCACGGCCGTCACTGACGGCAGGAACGCCATCCTGGTGGGGCCGGACCCATGTGAGCTCGCCAACGCCGTCCGGCGCCTCCTGCTGGAGCCAGAGCGAATGAGCAAAATGTCGGACGTCAACTGGCAGGATGCAGCAAGGTACGACTGGGATCTCATCAGCCAAATGTATATGGACTACTTCGATGAAATAATCAGCCGATGCTCGGGTTCCACTCAACGGTCCGATGGGCGTTAAACACGCCAGCCGGTGCTTGTGGCCAGAGCATGCGGTCGCGAACATCACCAGGCATACGGCCATCCATCCTCATCAATGGATGCGGGCATGAACGGGAGGCCGGGCCATGAAGGGCGACAGCACCGAAGCGACCAACATCCGGCATAGGTCAGCCCTTATCCGGGACCTGACGGGCAGGGTGAGGGAGCTCCTCAAGGAGCCCATATTCACCAGCGCCCTCAATCTCATGACGAACGGAGGGGCCACTGCCGTTCTTGGCTTCCTGTTCATCATGGTGATCACCCAGATGTTCCCGCCCTCGGACGTGGGCCTCTACTCGGCAATCATCTCCGCGGCTGGCCTCCTGGCGCTTTTCTCGAGGTTCGGTTTCGATATAGGCCTTATTCGGTTCCTGCCCAGCTCAAAGGACCCCAATGATTTTGTCGGGACGTGTCAGTCCACCGCCCTGGTCGGTTCCCTGGCCCTCTCGGTCATATTCCTGGCGGGCCTGCCCATATGGGCCCCGTCCCTGAGCTTCATCACCGATGATCTCGCGTTCATGATCATATTCATCGCGATCACCATGACAACCGCGGTCCTGTACATTCAGCATAATTACTACATCGTGATGAGGCTCACAAGGCAGCTCATCGTCCGGGACGTACTGAGGGACGTCATCAAGATAACCTCGGTCATCTTGCTGGCCCCGCTGGGCCTGTGCGGCATAATGGGAGCGTCCGTGGCGGCATTGATCGCGTCGTTCCTACTGGCCAACATGTTCCTCCGCAGGACCGTGCCTGGCTACCGTCCGCGGCTCTCGATCCGGAGAGATATAGCCAGAAGCCTCGCCAAGTACTCGGCCAACAACTATATCGCGGGCATGATCGGAAGCGCCCCCTATCTCATAATGCCTGTCCTGGTGGTCAACCTCCAGGGCGCGGAACAGGGGGCGTACTTCTTTGTGGCGTGGTCCGTCGCCATGGTGATATTCATTGCCATCGACGCTATCTCCACCTCCTTCTTCGCGGCAGGTTCGCGGTCGACCGAGGAGATGAGGCGCATCGCCCTGCGTTCCCTGAAGATCGCATATCTGATCCTGGCGCCCATCCTGGTCATCATCCTGCTCTTCGCCCCTGATCTGCTGGCCCTCTTCGGTGACGGATATTCCGAGAACTCCTCGAACCTGCTGATGCTGCTGTCCATATGCACGATCCCCATGGCCTTCAACGACCTGTATGCCAACTCCAAGCGGATCAAGAACGAGATGAGGCCGCTTATACTGTACAACCTGGCCATTGCTGCAGGGACCCTCGGCCTGGGGACGCTCCTTATGAGCCAGGTGGGTATAATCGGTGTAGGGCTCGGCTTCCTGCTGACGGAGGTCTTTCTTACCCTGACCATATCCCGCAGGTGGAGGCCATGGACTTGAGGCGCGCTCGTCCGGTGAGCGGTTGATCGGTCGCCCTGCACGCATCACCATCGCTGCCGGAATCGCTAATAACCAAGACGTCCCAATTGGCTCAACATAGCCAATGGGCCTCGGCGGTGATCTAACTGTTATTGATCAAGAACAAGTTCTTGACCTTCACTACATACACTATCTGGTTCAGCGAGCTGCCCTTTGAGATGGAGGGAGCATCCGGGGTCACTTTCATGTCATGTCCCAGCAGGTTGGACCTCCCCGGCTTCAAAGTAAGGGAGCACCCCACAATAATCTTTGATCTGAACAGGCGGCTGGATGCGCTGTGGAAGGGTGTGGGGAGGACGAGCCGCCAGAGGATAAATAAGGCGGAGAGGGAAGGGGTCAAGGTCCATGTCGACGCGTTCCACGGGGAGTTCATAAGGCTGAACGATCGCTTCCGAAAGCTCAAGGGACTTCCTCCTCATTCAGTTTCACCCGAATACATGAAGAAGTACGGGGTCCTCTTCACGGCCACGCTGGACGGCGAGCTCTTGGCCGGCTGCTTCAACCTGGCCGATGAGATGAACATGAGGGGGATGATCGGCGCCACCGCCCGCCTGGAGGTGGGGCAGGAGAAAAAGGGCTTGGTGAGCAATGCCAATAGGCTGCTGGAGTGGGAGATGATAAGGTATGCCAAGGATAAAGCGATGGATACCTATGACCTCGGGGGCTACTACGCCGGGGACCTCCCCGATAATGAGAAGACCAACATCAACGAGTTCAAGAGCAGCTTCGGAGGAGAGTTCGTCATGCGCTATGATCATCAGAAGGACTACTCCCCGCTGCTAAGGGGCATTAGATCAGCGAAGAACGCCCTCGATATAATGTGAACGAACCCGCATCTATTGGCTCCGGCACGCGCTCCACCATGCCATGTCTACGAAGGATTAAATGCGGCCATCCTCCAATAGAATCACCCGATCGCCTTGAGGGAAGTTGTCATCACAGGGGGAGCGGGCTTCATAGGTTCCAATCTGGCCGAGCGTCTGGTCTCCAGGGAATGCTCGGTGAGGATCATCGACGATCTCTCCACCGGCCGGCTGGTCAACGTGGACCCCCTGCTTAGGGAAGGGAAGGTGAGCCTGGTCCGGGGGAGCATACTGGACCGCTCGCTCCTGAGGGATGTGTTCAAGGACGCCGACTATGTTCTGCACCAGGCGGCGCTGCCCTCGGTCACCCGCTCTGTCAAGGACCCATTGTCGACGAACGAGGTAAACGTCGACGGGACCCTGAACGTACTCATGGAGGCAAGGGACGCCAAGGTCAAGAAGGTCGTCATGGCCTCCTCATCGTCCGTCTACGGCGACACGCCGGTGCTGCCCAAGCGGGAGGATATGACGCCGAACCCCAGATCGCCCTATGCCATATCCAAGCTGACCGGGGAACATTATTGCCGCGTCTTCTCCGAGCTTTATGGCCTGTCCACCGTGTGCTTGCGATACTTCAACGTCTTCGGGCCTCGCCAGGACCCCCGCTCCGACTATGCCGCGGTCATACCCCGTTTCATAACGAGCGTGATGGAGGGCGGACGGCCCCGGATACACGGCGATGGGTGCCAGACGCGGGACTTCACGTTCATCCAGGACGTGGTCGGCGCGAACATCCTGGCTATGGAGTCGGACGCGGAGGGAGTGTTCAACATAGCAGGGGGGCGGCGGACGAGCGTCGAAGAACTTGCGAGGACGATCATACGGAAGATGGGTGCCGACGTCGAACCCGTTAAAGGGCCGCGCCGCCCCGGCGACGTGCTGCACTCGGTGGCCGACATCACCGCGGCGAGGGACGCGTTCGGCTATCGTCCGGAGCACTCCCTCGAGGAGGGATTGGAGGTGACGATACGATGGTTCTCCAGCATCGCGTGACGGACGCGGCCCCGGAAGAGGTCGTGGAAATGGACATCAGGAACGCCGTCGTCTGCGTCGTTGGACTGGGATACGTAGGCCTCCCGCTGGCCAGGGCGTTCTCCGAACACTTCAGGACGCTGGGCTACGATATAAGCGAGAGGCGTCTGGCGGCCATCAGGGACGAGGCATCGGAACTGGAGCTGACCTCCCGGCCGGAGGACATCCGGAACGCCGACTTCATCATCATCTGCGTCCCCACTCCCGTTACCCGCTCCAAGGAGCCCGACCTAAGCTACATAGAATCGGCGGCCGCGATGGTCGGAAAGAACATGCGGCCGGGTGCGATAGTCGTGCTCGAGTCCACGGTGTATCCTGGAGTTACCGAGGAGGTGATGGTACCCATCCTGGAGAGGAGCTCCGGGCTCCGGTGCGGGAAGGACTTCGGAGTGGGCTATTCCCCCGAGAGGGTGAATCCCGGCGACGATGAGCACTCCTTGAGGAAGATAACCAAGATCGTTTCTGGGATGGACGACCGGACGGCCTCGCTGGTCGAGAGGCTGTACGGCAATGTGTCCACGCCGTACCGGGCGAGGAACATCCGTACCGCCGAGGCCGCCAAGGTGATCGAGAACATCCAGAGGGACCTGAACATCGCCCTGATGAACGAGCTGGCGATAATATTCCACAAGCTGGGGATCGACACGAGGGAGGTCCTGACGGCGGCGGCCACCAAGTGGAACTTCATCAGGTTCGATCCCGGCCTGGTCGGCGGTCACTGCATTCCTGTCGATCCCTACTACCTGGTCACCAAGGCAAGGGACGTGGGCTATCACGCGCAGGTGATACTGGCCGGCCGCTCGATCAACGACTACATGCCCAAATACGTGGCCGATATGGCGGTCCGGGGGCTGAACGATGCGGGCAAGGTCATCAATGGCTCCAAGGTGCTGATACTGGGCGTCACGTACAAGGAGAACGTCCCCGACACGAGGGAAAGCCCTGTCAGGGAGATGGTAAGAGAGCTCCACGGGTATCGGGTCGCCGTCTATGGCAGCGACCCCTATGTCGAGCCGGAGGAGCTGCGGCAGTTCGGCGTGCTGCCATATTCAGAATGGAGCGGGAGGATGGACTGCGTCATCGCGGCCGTGGGACACGATCAGTTCAGGATGATGGGCCTCGCCGAGATCAAGGGGATGATGAACGGAGATCCAGTCCTGATCGACGTGCGAGGCATATTCGATGGCGAGGCCGCCGAACGGGAAGGCTTCCACTATCGGCGACTGTGAGAGGGGTATGTCCGGCACAAGAACGGTCCTGTTCGCGATCTCCATTGACACCGAGATCGACAAGTCGCCCTCCTGGGCGGTGTCCCCAGATCTGGCGTTCCGTTCGGTAACGGAGGGCATACCCGAACGGCTCACTCCCCTGTTCGATGAGTACGGCGCCAGGCCGACCTATCTTCTGAGCGGGGAGGTGATCGATGACGATGCATCGGTCGGGGTTCTGAAGGCGATAAGGGATTGCGAGCTGGGAACTCACTTGCATGGCGAGTTCGTGGAGCCGCACCGACGGAGCGGGACCATGGCCAATGAGAGGACCTCGGACATGCAGTGCGCATATCCCAGGGAGATCGAGCTGCTCAAGATGAGGAACCTGTCGGAGAGGTTCGCCGCTCGTTTCGGGCGACGTCCAATGTCGTTCCGCGCGGGGCGCTTCGGCGCGGGAGCCAACACGATCAGGTGCCTCGAAGAGCTTGGCTACCTCGTCGACACCAGCGTCACTCCGACCCTTCGGTGGGATTATCCTGAGGGCCTGGCCGACTTCTCGCGCGCCGGGAACCAGCCCTACCATCCCAGCCGGGAGGACATCGCCTCCCCGGGGTGCTCCGGGCTGCTGGAGGTGCCGGTATCCATCACCACATCGGCGCCCGGTGTCGCCCTCAGGGGTCTGAAGGCGGTGCAGAGGGACGGGCCTCTCCGGACGGCCGTGAACGTTCTCCTCCCTTCCATATGGGTCCGGCCGTCCCACACAAGCTCTGGGCGCATGGTCCGGGCGATCGAGAAGCTGCTAAGAATGAACGAGGACCGTGACACGGTCGTGCTGAACATGATGATGCACAGCATGGAGGTCGTTCCGAACGCCAGCCCGGTGACGAGGTCGGAGGACGAGGTCGACGCGCTCATCCGTCGCATGGAAGACGTGCTCCGATACTGTCGTCGGAAGGGGTTCAGGTTCGCGCAGCTCCACCAGGTCCACTCGATCCTTACGGCTGGCCAAGGCCAGTAGGCGCCGCGATGCGGGCGGCGTCCCACGGGCCGAAGGGCCGGGAGGCTCGCCCAATGATCAAGGATGCGGAAATCGACCAATCGTTCCCGTGCCGGCAGTGAGCGCCATACGCCCCAACAAGCGTTTCCGCGAGAGCGGCAGGGCTGTGGATCATCCGTGCGCCAGTCCCCGGCATCGTGGTCACCTCGCCGCGGGATGGGGCCGCCCAATGGCCCCGTCCTTACGATCATTGGCCCAGGTAGCCGCTCACCGAGCCGCCGTCATATACCTTGTAATGGCCGCTGGAGTAGAGCACTTCTTCCACGGGGTAGTTCAGACGATATAGTCCCCCCATGATGTCGAACGTATGGCCCTCGGCGACGGCATCCCTGATGAGGATCAGATGGCCCTCGGTGGCGTTGAAGTCCCGATCGACCAGGGCGTCATCGAGGCGCATGAAATCATAACCGACCCATAGCAGGAAGGGGTTGGCATAGGTCGAGTCCACGGCCGGGGGGGGACCGATCGCCGATGTGGTCTGGGCCGCTGACAGCTCCCCCAGCGTCTGTCCGGCGGGGACGACGATGGAGGGCGAGAGGACAGGATTATCGGTGTTCGCTATGCCCCCTGCGATCATCAGGAACGCCACTGCGGTCGTGATGCAGCCCATGGCTACCATCCGGGCCCTCCGGCGTGTAGGCAGCCCGATGATCAGATATAGAGAGATGGCCGCGGGAACGGCCAGGGCTATCTGCGCGAAGAAGAACCATCTCTGCTGGTTTATGAACAGCCCCGTCAGCATGGACAGGAAGCCGATGGCCAGTGGGGTCACCAGTATGAGCGCCATCTCGAAGCTTCTCCCTTTCTTCCATCGGGCCATGAGATAGAAGGTCCCGATCAGGGACAGGGCGAACAGTGCATACATCCCCGCCGCGACCAGCAACTGCTCCTGTATCGGCAGGTCGAGAAGCAGGCGGCTCGGTTCCACCAGCTCCTTGCTGAATCCTAGGCTGATCAGCTCGGCCAGGTAGTCCACGTCGCCCGAGGCATAGCCCCACCATCCTATCATGATGGTGATGAAGAACGCGGTCAGGGCCGGCGTGGATATCCTCTCCCACCGTTCCCGTTTGCCAGCGATGAACGATGCTATGATGCCCACCACCAGGAACGCCGCTACCCATGTCGATGTGATGGTGTGGGTAAGAACGACCGCCCCCATCAGGAAGGCGGCGATGCCGATCGCCCTGCCCCCTTTCTTCGGGGCCATCAGCAGCATGAGTATGATGAGGGGAACGAACGCCGCCGCCAGGGAACTGGGGATCGCCGTCGCGGCCATCATGATGAAGTGGTCCGAGAACGCCATGATGAGCGCTCCGAGCATGCCGAGCCATTGACTTCCCGTGATCAGCCTTCCCAAAAGAAAGATGGAAAGGACCAGGACTATGACCTGCCCCAGGCTCACCGACAACATCATCGCCAACTTGTAGTCGAGCTGATCGACAAGCGATGTCGAGCCCACCAGGAGGTGGAAGAGGGGCATGTTCGTGTAGGAGAAATCGGGGATGCGGTGCTCGTCAAGCATGAACCGCGTGAACAACTGATGATACCAGGGGTCGGCCTGCATCACGCCCGGGAAGATGGAGAGCTGAGACCATGCCAGGCTCAGGCCTATCACGATGATCTGCGCGAGCACCAGATATGTCCACTTCCCCCTCGCCATCAGCGTCTGCATCCCCACAACTCCGACCATCGCGGCGGTGATGATGAAATATGCCAGAGGGCGCTCGTACAGCGATGTTCTAAAATAGATCGACAGAACGCTCAGCGTGAGAAGCGCGAAGAAGATGATGGACAGGGTGACCACGGTCCTGCTGGAAGTGGCCGGAACATCGCCCATTTCCCGAAGGTGAAGTTGCTTCCTGCCGATCGCCCAGTAAAGGCAGACGGCCCCCATCATCGTCGCGACCAGGAGGTACTGGGGGCTCAGCCCTGCTATCAAAGTATAGGCGATCAGGAAGGAGGCCGCTAAGATGCCCATTAGGGACAGCACATAATCGAGGCCTTTCGCCCAGGGAGCCATCTCTACTTCGCTCTGTCTGTCCCCTCGATTATACCTTTCCATAGCTCCACCGATGAGCGGAAGTTGAACCGGTCTGTCACCATGCGCATGCCCCTCTCGGCCACTTCGTCCAGCATCCCGTCCTTCAACGCCCTGTCCATCCCCCTTCGTATGGTGGAGGCATCGTTCCCGTCCATGAGGTATCCTGTCACGCCGTCCTCCACCACATCCGGTATAGAGCCTATTCTCGGCGCCAGGATGGGGGTGCCGCAGGCCATTGCCTCCAGCAGGACGTTCGGGAGGCCTTCGGTATATGACGGAAGGACCAGCAGGGTGAGCTGGTTCAACCGTTCCCCCAGTTCATTATGTGGCACCCAGCCCGCCCAATGCGTCCTCTCGCCCACCCCGCAGAAATCGGTGAGCGCTTCAAGCTCCTCTCGAAGCGGCCCATCCCCGATGATCATAAGCTCGATCGTCGGGTCGGCCAGCTGGACGAAGCCCTCCACCAGTCGCCTGATCCCTTTCTCCTCGGACAATCGCCCCACATAGCCTATCATCGGCGCTCTGTCGTCAAGCTCCCGCGTCCTTCGAAACGTATCCAGGTCCACGAAATGCCGGTGGGCGATCTCGATCTTGTGTCGGCACCTTACCAGTCCGTACTCTTCGGCCAGACGTGGCGTGTACAGGACCACCCGGGTGGCCAGGGCACAGTTGACGTTGGTCAGAAGACGCAGCTGCTCCGAGAACGCGTCATTGGTGGAGACATACGTGTTGTAGTTCGAGCCAGCGAATGTGAGCGTGACGGGCTTGCCCGTGAGGCGGGCGGCCATCATGGGCAGGAGCAATCCATCGCCGCCTATGAAAAATATCCATTCGTCCACCTCGTCCGACAGCCTGAGCATGCGATAGGCCATTTCTAGCTGGGTCCTGAGGTATTGACCGGCCTTTTGCAGCCTGCCCTTCCCGGCCGCATGATGGATGTCATAGGCCACCACCCTGCTATCGTCCTTGAAGCGCAGGTATCCCTGTCCTCCGGTCAGCAGATAAAGGCCGTCGGACATCTCCAGAAGCACATCGACGAACTGCGACAACGGAACGTTGCCCGCTTCGCTAATGGGAAACGTCAGGAGCCCCAGCCTCTTGCAGGACATTTATATAACATTGGCATGGGGCCCGATATATACTTGACGTGGGCCGTCCGTGACCGCGGCGCCTCCCGAAGGACGTGCGTTCGGTCCAGCTCATCCATTATAGATCCTCAGCATCTGTCTGACCACTTTGTCATAGCTGAAATTATCGAGCACGTGCTGTCTTCCCCGGGCTCCCATTCTACGCCTTAAGGTGTCATCCTCCAGCAGTTCGATGAGATGGCCTGCGGACGCGTCTATGTCCCCTGGATCGACCAGGAAGCCTGTCTTTCCGTCCGTTACGATCTCCGGGGTGTCGCCAACGCGGGTGGCCACGCAGGGCACCCCGCAGGCGAGCGATTCCATGCAGGTGGTCGGCGCGCCCTCCATGTATGATGGGAGCACGGAGGCCGCGGAGTCCTGGTAGAAAGCGGGCATGTTCTCGTGGGGCACGTGCCCGGTGAGCTCCAGAGGCATGTTGGATCTGCGGAACATGCCCGCCATGCTTCCGTCGCCGATCACCCTGAACTTCACGTCCCCGACCTCTTCATTGACCTTCTTGAAGATGGCCAGCAGCTGGTCGGCCCCCTTCCAATGTTCCAACTTGCCCACGTAGGTGATGACGCGGGACCCGTTCTCGGCCGGGTTGAACTTCTCCGTCGACACCGCGTTAGGAACGTATTGCGCGCTCACTCCGAACGTCTTCGCTATCTGAGGTATGTCGCTCTTCGAGACGCTGACCACAGAGTCGGCCATCTTGACGGTGGCCCTTCCCAGCGTTCGGTCGAAGATATGGTCCTTCACCCACATCTTATGGGCGCATGAGCTTGGCATGCCATTGTGGCTGATCCCCCCGTGAAAGTTCAGCACATATCTGAAGCGTCGCAGCATGCGGGCCGCCGCGGCGCTGTTCGACATTAAGAACAGGTATGAATGCACGTGGACCACGTCAAAATCCTCTCGCAGGAGGATGGGAAAGGCGTTCGCGACGGGGTTCATGCTCCACAGCATGTCATACGTGCGCAGGATGCGAAGGTGCAGGTTGTCCGGCAGTTTCATTTGCGGGAAGTTGCCCGTACGGGACGTTAGGACGTGCACCTCATGGCCCAGTTCGGCCATTCGTATGGCGAGCTCGTACGCGTAGACTCCAGATCCCGTGGGATACGCAGGCCCCCAAAGCGGGGACACTATAGCGATCTTCGTCGCCCCACCTCCCCCGTCTTGGCCTCGAGGTCCTAATGATCAGCGGCCTGACAAGACATGTAACCTACTCTATCGAACTGTATTTATCATTACTGATATCAGAAAATTGGCTCGATGGCCTTGATCTCAGAACAGGAGCATCATGCCTATATCGTACACGAAGATGGCCCCTAACGCCAATAGCGCTCCGTTCAGGAGAGAGTGCCCCATGGCCGTCCCCCTCTCCCGAACGTCCGTGAATTCCTTGATGAGGAGAAGAGATGCCAGCAGGACCGCCACAATGGCGCCTTCTATCAAGAGTGACGGTACTGCCACGATCACGGCCGCCGCCACGGTGGTCAACGCTCGCTTTACACGCCCCGTCGGACTCCCCCCTTAGGTACTCACTCTTCTCTTGAGCCGCCTCCATTTAATCTTAACTCGCGCCCTGTTCTCCCACGGCCTCCGGTGGGTGGAAAGAATATCTAGAACGTCCCCACCTCTTTACATCGTCGAGGAAGTCGCATATCCATGATCGTACACGACAAGCAAGTCCTGGGATTCAAGACGCGCACGATCTGGCTAAGCGATAAGCCCTTCGACGTGGACGGCATCGACAGCGTATACTTCCACGCCTGCCGGACCAAGATGGAGATGCCGGGCTTCCAGCGGGAGGACCGCGCCACGATCGTGATCGACCTGGCCAGGGATATGGACGAGCTATGGAGCAAGGTCAGCTCCAAATGCCGGAGCGGCATCAGGAGGGCAGAGGGGGACGGAGTGATCATCCACATGGACCGGGATCACGAGGCGTTCCTCAGGCTCAACGAGGAGTTCCGGGCGGTTAAGGGCCTGGACCACAACACGTTCCCGCTCAGTTTCACCCAGGAAAAGGGAAGGCTCTTCATTGCCGAGATGGACGGCGAGATGGTCGGGGGGGTGCTATTCCTCGATGATGGAAAGACCCTCCTGGGACTGCTCTCGGCGTCCCGGCGCCTGGATGTCGAGGATGGCAGGAGATGCGACGTCTCCAATGCCAACCGATTGATCTGGTGGAGGGCGATCGAGTATGCCAAGGAGAACGGCCTCGAGCAGGTCGACATGGGCGGCTACTACATCGGAAGCGAGCCGAACCCGCAGGCGGAAGGGATCAACGAGTTCAAGCGCAGGTTCGGCGGGGAGGTCATCAGCAGTTACGAGTATCGCAAGGACTATACTCTCAAGATCAGAATGGCTCGCATGGTCCAGCAAAAGATCGCACATCAGTTCCCCCATTGATGGCGTCAGGCGTCCATGCCGCGCCAGGTCGTCGTACGAAAGAGCATGCCCCTGTGGCCGATGATCGGCCTCCCGTCCGCTGACGCCGTCCAGCTGGCCATGTAACGCTGTTTACGGAAACTAATAAGTACATTCTGCTCGAAGGGTTCAACTCGGCGGGTGTCCTGTATGACGCAATGTCATTTCCTATATCGAACTGGCAAGCAAATCTCCGACTCGACCCCTCAGCCGATGCGGCGCAAGGCCACGTCAACCTACTATGATGTGATCTATTGTAAGATGCCATGGGTCGTTCCAGTGTGGAGGAAGGTGCAAGGGCGGGATGGGGCTGGCAAATCGGCCAAGCGCCCAAAGGTAGAGTCCACGTCCGAGGAGCTACACCCTGGGGACTGGGTGGAGGTCTTATCCCTGGAGGAGATCGAGGAGGGCCTGGACCACAATAGGCGCCTCTACGGCCTGAACTTCATGCCCGAGATGAGAAAGTATTGCGGCCGCAGGTTCAAGGTGTTCAAGAGGGTCAACCGCATGATGCTGGAATCGACCGGGGAGCTGAGGACGATAAGGAGGCCAACGTATTATCTGGAGGGGGTCTATTGCGACGGGGAGTTCCATGAAGGCTGCGATAGGTCCTGTTTTCTCCTATGGCGCACGGAATGGCTGAGGAAGGTCAACGGCGTATAGGCGAACACTACTTGCGGTCGGCTGGCAGCATTGCATTGCTCGGCCTTTCCTTAAGCGCTTATTGAACGGTCGCAGCTAGGATCCGACCGCGGGCAGATGCGGTCTGACAGCGCAGCGCCGCGGCGGGGCCCCGTCCGCGCTCCGTAGTACGCATGTTTATCCGTAGGATGCTACAATGATTAACACATCCCGGAATGAGGACTCAGGTCTTCGCTAGGACCCATGACCACTGACATCCCTGTGTACTCTCCGGGCAGCAGGGCGGGCAGCCCACCGACGCGGCGGCCCACATGGGCCGTCATACCCCGTCCTGCTAGATATTTTTCGTTACATTTATCTCCCGGTGCAGGCTTTTCCACTGGATGGTCCGAGATGTGCGTTCCCTGGGGTATGGCAACCTTACCGAACGCCCCCGTCTCAAGGCCATTGGGATCGGGGGGGCGGGATGCAACGCCATAGCCAACTCCCCGTTCCCGTCGGTGGGGCTGTGCAGCCACCTTGACAATGTCAACGGCCCGCCGGACCAGAGGAGGCTGGTGCTCGGTCCGGACGAGCACGCCCTACTCACCTCGGCCAGCCCGCGCATGATGGGGAGCGTGGAGCGCGCCATCTCGAGACGCCTCCGGCAGGAGGTGGAAGGATATGATCTCATCTTCCTGTTCGCCGGGCTGGGCGGGGAGACGGCCAGCTATATCCTCCCAGGCCTGGCCAACCTCTGCCGCCACCTGGGGGGTATGGTGATCGCCTCCGTGGCCATGCCGTTCTCGGCTGAGGGCCCGGGGAGACGAAGCACGGCCGCCGCCGCGCTCCCGAAGCTGATCGAAGCAGCCCACCTGACCATCACCTATCCGAACGACGGCCTACTGGAGGTCGCCCCCAACCTGCCGTTCCGACGCACTTTCAAGGTCATGGATGAGATCATGAAGGTGCCGGCCCGGGAACTGGCCGGCGTACTGACGCACGATGACCTTCGTGGCCTGCGGAGCGAGATCGGTTCGTCCATGCACATGCGCATGGGCGCCGGGGCCGGGGCGGGAATGCAGCGTGAATCGGTGGCCGTCTCGGAAGCGTTCGGCTCACCATGGTTCGATTTCGATCTGCAAGAGAGCACGGTGGCGCTGGTCATCATATCCGGCCGGGAGGTGGACGATTTCTCGGTGCGCGACATACTGGGCCATGTTAGAGCAAGAGTGCCCAATGCCCGCATCCTCTACGGCGTCCGCTCCGATGCTTCAGCCGACGACCTCCGGGTGACGGTGCTCCTCGACGCCAGGGGCTAATCCTGCAGGATGTGCTCCGGCGCCGAGGCCAGGCGGACCAGCGCGCGCGCCTCCATGAAGTGCAGCCGTCCCGGAACGATCACGCAGTGCAGCGGCGGCCCCATGTCAGTGGCGGCCAGGAGCGACGGCGGACCCGCCAGGAGCTTCTGCTGCGCAGAGCCGATCCGCGCGCCGGCGCACAGCACGGCCTCCTCGTCAAGCAGGCCTCCCCCCAGGCGGCCCTCGGCATCCATCAGCCACTTCACCGCCTCGGCCGCGGTCATGTACCTGCCCTCCTCCTCGCGGATGTCCAACAGCACCAGGGTGTGCAGGCCGCGGGAGCGGTTCTCCAGAATGTTCTCATATGGCGACGATGGCAGGTAGCCCGGCTCAGGGAACGGGATCGTGACGGCGCGTCCGAACTTGTACGGCTGCAGCCCGAAGGCGGCCGCGGCGGCGGTGAATATGGAGACGCCGTGCACCAGCTCGGTGTCGATGCCCTCCTCGACGGCCCTGAGGCGAAGATCGACATGCGTCGTCGCCGACATGGGGTCGCCGGCCACCATGAACGCGGCCTTGCCGCGGCGGGCCGCCTTGATGATGGCGTCGCCCTCCTCCACCTCGTTGCGCCTGAGGACCGTCACCTTACGGCCGATGAACCCTTCCAGCTCCTCCTCCGTGGCATCGATCAGCCGGGAGGTGTAGAACTCCGCGAACACCTCGTCGCATTCGCGAAGGACCTGCAACGCCCTCACGCTCATGTCCTGGGGTCTGGACAGCCCTAAACCCACAAATATCAATTCTCCCATGATGACCACCGTGTGCGCTCTCTGTCTTAAGGTGCCGAGGGGGGAAGCCGAGTCCACCCGTAAAAAGCTTTTAGAGCTCGGCCTCCTGGACATCGGCCGGCGCATCCGGCGCGAGGATGACATCGTGCTCATCCCGGTCCTTTCCCGCCAGGCGGAGGAGCTGGGGCATGAGCTGGCGGATGAGGAGCTGGATGTACGCGAGGTAATGGAGACCGACTACAGGAAAGTGGCGGAGGTGCCGGACGGCGTGCGCGATCGCCTACCGACGTCGTTCGACATCATAGGGGACGTCGCCATCGTTCGCCTGGACGACGATATCGTTGCGCATGCGGAAAAGATCGGTGAGGCGCTCATGGAAACGTTCCCCAGGCTGCGAACGATCGCCCTGGACCAGGGGGTCAAGGGCGAGCTGCGCGTTCGCGATATAAGGGTGGTGGCCGGGGAGCCGTCCACCGAGACGACGCATCAGGAACACGGCGTCCGGCTGAAGGTCGATCCCGCCAAGGAATATTTCAATCCCCGACTTGCGAACGAGCGCATGCGCATCGCCTCTCTTGTCAAGCCGGGAGAGAAGGTCGTGGACATGTTCGCTGGGGTCGGCCCGTTCTCCATCATGATCGCCAAACACGCCGAGCCGGCGGTCATCTACGCCATGGACCTGAACCACGACGCAGTGGAGCACATGAGGGCCAACGTACAATTGAACAAGGTGACGACGGTCGTGCCGCTGGAGGGCGATGCGGTGGAGCTTCTCTCCGGCATCGTAGGCGCGGACCGCATCATCATGAACCTGCCCCACTCCGCCCGGGATTACTTCGCCGACGCCCTGACCAAGCTGAACATGGGGGGGATGATCCACCTGTACGTCATATGCGAGAGGGATGACATTGACAGGATCGCCGTCGACATGTCGATCGAGGCAAGGGGCATGGGCATGCGCATCGGCCTGGAGCGCATCGAGGAGCTGAAGACCTACTCACCGTCTATGAGCGTCTTCGCCCTAGACGTCCGCCTTCTTGATTGGTGCTAACGTGATCCCGTCCTGCCCCTGGTAGTTGCCGCTCCTCTTCCCGTAGGTCAACGATGCAGGGGAGTGCAACGTCTCGAACACCAGCTGCACGAAGCGGGAGCCGATGGGCAGTTCAAGCGTCTCGTTCGACAGGTTGACGGCCATGAACGTCAGGGTCCCATGGAATCCCGCGTCCACCTTGCCCAGGCCGGCCAGGACGCCCTTCCGCATCCACGACGTCCGCAGCCATAGCTGGCCCGCCAGGTCGGAGGGCAGCTCCACCCGCTCCATGGTGGACACGAAGAACATCGCTGCCGGCGGCACCGCCGCCTTACCATCCCGCACCGTCGTCGGTATGGAGGGCACTGAGACCTCGGCCACCCTGAGGTCATAGCCGTTCGGCGTGAGGGACTCGTCGGAGTAGTTAGAGATGATCATGCTGCCAGAGCGGAGGCGCTCCACGATCTCGTGATCAGGCAAGACGCACATGCCACCTCATCCCTCCATGTGATAGAAAACCTGCGTTCATTTTAATCCGTGCGAGGAATGAAGGAGATAACTTTTTTAACGAGGCCAGTCTCGGCGGTCAGCACATGGACCACCTGGTAAGACTGGACCGCGATGCGAGAGAGCTCGAACGGCTGTGCAAGGGCGTGAAGAGCATGGTCGTGCGCGGCTCCATGGAGAGGAGGCCGCCCCACGGGGCGGTGGGCGAGGGCGACCGGCTGTTCTTCGTCCAGGAGGGTGAGGAGGGAACGGTCAGAGCGACCGCCCGGGTGCGCAGGGCGGACAGCACGCCGCTGCTGGACCAGGAGGCGTCGATCATCCGGATAGTGCAGAACCAGAGGAAGCTGATGCTCACGGAGCAGCAGTTCGGGCGATGGGGCGGCCTCCGCTTCCTGGTCTTCGTCGACGCGCAGGACGTCGAGCGGGTGGAACCGTTCTTCGTTGACCCCTCGCTCCTGGGGCAGGACGGATGGGCCGTCCTGGACGACATCTCGCAGGCGCGGCGGAATGCCTCGCCGGCGGCCTTTCACTCGCCGGGCACCCGGGCCCAGGCATGAACCAGATGCCGAGAGGGAACGCCCCGAGGCCTGCCATTGGGTACCGTGTCAAAAACAGTCATGCGTATATATGACCTTAGCTTTACCCCTTTGAACGCGTGGCGATACTGTGACCATAAAGATCAGTAGAGTTGAGGAAAGCAGGGTGGGCAAGGTCGACTTCGACCACCTGAGCTTTGGGACGACGTTTTCCGACCATATGCTCAGGATGAACTACGCACATGGGGCCTGGCAGGAGCCGGAGATCGTTCCGTTCGGCCCCATCCAGGTAATGCCTTCCTTGAGCACCTTGCACTACGGACAGACGGTCTTCGAGGGCCTCAAGGCCTTCCGCAGCCGGAAAGGCGGCGTAAACATCTTCCGTCCGGACATGCACGCCGAGAGGATGAAGCACTCCTGCGAGAGGGTGTGCATCCCGACGATCGACAACGAGAGGTTCATCGAGGCGGTGGAGGCGCTTGTCGATCTGGAGCGCGATTGGGTCCCCAAGGCCAGGGGCACCGCCCTGTACATAAGGCCCTTGGTATTCGCCAGCGAATCGTACATCGGGGTCAGGATCTCCGAGCAGTATGCGTTCTATATCATGACCTCGCCGGTGGCTGCCTACTTCAAGGAAGGCCTCAACCCTGTCCGGCTGATGACCTCCGGCGACTTCGTCCGGGCCTGCCCCGGTGGACTCGGCGAAGCCAAGACCGCGGCCAACTACGCGGCGTCCCTGCTCCCGCAGGCCGAGGCCAACAGGAAGGGATATTCCCAGGTCATCTGGCTTGACGCGGTTGAAGGCAAGTACATCGACGAGGTGGGCACCATGAACATCGCCTTCGTCAAGGACGGTGCGCTCGTCACCCCTCCCCTGGAAGGGACGATCCTCCCAGGGATCACACGCAACAGCGTGCTGCAGCTGGCCCGCCACTGGGGCATGACCGTCGAGGAGAGGCGCATCTCCATCGACGAGGTCATGAGCTCCATAGAGGACGGCAGCATGACCGAGGTGTTCGGAACCGGAACGGCGGCGGTCATCTCGCCCGTGGGCGAGATCCACCACAAGGGAAAGAACGTCATCGTCAACGAGGGTCGCATCGGCCCCGTGTCGCAGAAGATGTACGACACGATCACCGGCATCCAGTACGGCGAGATCGACGACGAGTTCGGCTGGGTCCGCACGGTCTGAGCAAACCCCTTCCATCTTCGTCTTTTAACGTTGGCGAGGCGGCCTCGCCCTTTCGTACCCGCAGACGTTCCTCACATAGCGCCACCCAGGCAATATTAATATAGCCAACCAGCGTTTACTCTTGGTTGGATGATACATCCAATTAATTCAGACGTTCCATAATTCAGGAGGAGATGTTGATGGATGATGGAAAGCGCAGAGTGATCGCTATAGCTCTGGTGGCGATATTGGTGGTGGCGGTCGTGACTGTAGTGTTTACGAGCGGACTTCTGCAGACTGGAACGGCCGGAGACGTCACCGACGCGGCAGGCCGCGAGGTGGTTCTTGGCGAAACCCCTGAGCGCATCGTGTCCTGCTCCCCCGGTATCACCGAGATGGTGTTCGCGCTAGGTCTCGGGGAGAATGTGGTGGCCGTTACCAAATTCTGCGATTATCCGGCCGGCGCGGCCGCGCTCATAGAGGCCGAAAAGATCGTTGGTGGTTACTGGGATCCGAGCTTTGAGAATATAGTCGATTATGAACCAGACCTCGTGCTGGTCGATTACGGCACGGAGTCGCATCGGCAGTTGGCCACCAAGCTCATAGATGCCAAGGTGAAAGTGCTGCAGATGTTCGAACAGGAGGACCTTGCCAGCGTGTACAAGAACCTTGGCCTGCTGGGCAACGTGACCAAGACCTCGGACAAGGCCGCCGGACTGGTGGACAGCATCAAGGCCTCCATCGACAACACCCGGAACGCCGTCGATGGTCTGGAGGCGTCCAACGTGTTGTACGTTACATACGCCGACAGCGGTTTCACCAACGTATATGTCTCGGGCAGAGGCACCGCGGTCGATGAGCTGATCGGACTGGCGGGAGGGAAGAACGTGTTCGACGATGCCGAGGGTTGGATCGCCCCCGGCAGCGAGGTGTTGATCAAAAGGGCAGGGACCATCGACTGCATGGTCATCACCAGCATGTTCTCATCCTCGGCCGCCGAGGAGCTGAACAAGTTCTTCCGGAACGATCCGACGTGGAAGGAGAGCCCCGCGGTGAAGGACAACAAGGTCTTCTACCTCCAGGGGCAGGGGGAGAACATCTTCAACCGTCAGTCTGTCCGGACGGCGGACGCCGCTCAGATGATGGCCCAGATGCTGCATCCCGAGTCCTTCGACACCAAGGTGCCGCTCGATCCGACGGGGAACACGGCCAATATAATTGGGAATGATTACGCCAAGTACCTGACGGCGACCGGGGTCGGAGGCGCGGCGGAACTGTCTGAAGGAGCGTACAGCGGCCCCCTGGCCATGGTCCGCGACTGAACTCGGAGGCAGTGACTTGAACGACACGATGGTCGGCAGGGCCAAGGCCAAGCTGTTGATGGTGCTGACCATCGGCCTTTTTTCCCTCTTTGTTCTCTTGGTGGTGTCGTGGTCGTTGGGCGCGGTGGACATACCGTTCACTGATACGCTCGGCTATCTGCAGAACATCATCGTCAACCTCGGCCCGGACATGTCGGTCGCCGATGAGCGGATCATATGGGACAGGATGGTCCGTTCGGTCGCGGTCATGGGCGTGGGCATCGGTCTGTCCGTGTCGGGCGTCGTCATGCAAGCGCTCATCCGCAACCCGCTGGTCGATCCATATGTCACGGGAATATCATCCGGCGCCGCCCTGGGCGCCACCCTGTCCATCCTGGCCGGCGTCGCGATAATTCCACTGGCCGAGTTCGCCACTCCCGTGGCGGCCTTCATCGGGGCCACCGTGGCCTTCTTCATCACCATGGCCCTGGCGGAGGCCACTGGCGGCCGTTCGATGAACTACGTCCTCAGCGGCGTGATCGTGGGCATCGCCATCTCGTCGTTCACCACAATCCTCATCGTGTTCAGCAGGGACCAGCGCCTTCATAACGCACTGTTCTGGCTTTACGGCTCCTTCTCCTACACATCCTGGATGGAGTCGGTCCTGATCATACTGACGGTAATGGTGCTGTCGATGATCCTTCTGATGTTCGCGCGGGAGCTGAACGTCGTCCTGCTGGGCGACGAGCACGCCCGTCATCTTGGCCTTGACGTCAAACGCTTCAAGACCATATCGATCCTCATAGTCTCGGTCCTAACGGCGGTGTCGGTGGCCTTCTGCGGCATCATCGGCTTCCTCGGCCTGATCGTCCCGCACTCCGCCCGCATGCTGGTGGGAGGGGACCACCGCCTGCTGATCCCGGCATCGATGGTGCTGGGCACGAACGTTCTTCTGGTGGCGGACATATTCGCCCGGATATTGTTCCGACCGGTGGAGCTGCCCATCGGGGCCATAATCTCGATGGTGGGCGCTCCGTTCTTCATTTACCTTATGATCAAGAAGGGGAAGGAATATGGCGGCTGAACCAACCGTATCCCTGGCCATCGACGGCGTGCGCTTCGGCTATAATGGAGCAGACATCCTGAACGACGTTCAGTTTGAGGCCCACAGCGGCGAGCTGATCGGCCTGATCGGACCGAACGGCTCGGGGAAGAGCACCCTGCTCAGACTGATGAACGGCATACTCACGCCGAAGAGGGGGACCATCATGATGGAGGGGCGGGACCTTGACAAGATGAAGATCGACGAGGTCGCCCGCATCTGCGCCAACGTGCCCACCGAGTTCTCGGAGGACTTCAATCTGTCGGTCCAGGAGCTCGTCGCCCTAGGAAGGTACCCCTTCTCCAAGGGCCTATGGTGGGACACCAGCGAGGACGAGGGGCTGGTGATGGAGGCGATGAAGAAGTACGGAGTGTACCATCTCCGGGACCGCCGCTTCTCCGAACTGTCGTCCGGCGAGGGTCAAAGGGTACTGCTGGCCAAGGCCATGGTGCAATGCCCCCGCGTCATGCTGGTGGACGAACCGTCGGCCCATCTGGACCTGCGGTACAAGCTGGAGGTGATGGAGCATCTGCGCGAGATGCTCTCCGGCAACGTCACCATCGTGATAGCGTCTCACGACCTGAACCTGCTGGCCAGGTACTGCGACAAGGTGATGATCCTGTCCAAGGGGAAGATCGTGGCCATGGGCACGCCGGAGGAGGTCATCACGCCGGAGATGGTGGCCGAGGTGTACGGCGTAGATGTCGCGGTCATAAAGGACGGGGACAGCATCTTCGCCATACCGCGGAGGACTAGGAGAGAGCAGGCATGATAAACAAAGTGGTCAGACCGGAGGTTCGGTCCATGGAGCGCCCCCGCCACGGTGGGGACGTGTGGGACGACCTGGATGTGAAGGATTACAGCTCCAACATCAACCCGCTCGGGCCGCCTCCCCGGCTGGAACAGTACATCATCGAAGCGGCCAGCGAGCTGCACTGCTATCCGGACGACAGCTGCGCCCGCCTGAAGGGTTCGATCGCCTCCCGCTACGGTGTGGGCGCAGACAACGTCATGGTGGGCGCCGGCTCGGCCGAGCTCATCCGGCTGTTCGCCGAGGTGTTCGTCTCTACAGGCGACCGGATCGTGATGCCCTCCCCCACCTTCGCCGAGTACGGCTTCGGATGCCGGCTCATGGGCGCCAGGCTGGTCGACCATGTCCTGCCCTGCGACCAGGACTTCAAGTTGGACATCGCCGAACTGGCCGGCCAGCTGGACGGGGCCAAGGCCGTCTACGTGTGCAACCCCAACAATCCGACGAGCCGCATGGTGGGCAGGAGGGACCTCCTCGACCTGGTGGACGAGGCGGCTCGAAAGGGAACGCTGGTCTTCCTTGACGAAACGCTTCTCGAGCTCTCATCCCGCTCCGCCGAGCTCTCCCTCGTTCCCGAGGTGGAGGGCCATGAGAACCTCTTCATCATACGCTCGTTCACCAAGGCCTTCGCCATGCCCGGGCTGAGGGTCGGTTACGGCTTCGGGCCCAGGAAGATGCTGCAGTACTTGGAGGCGGGCCGGCTGACCTGGAACCTGGGAACGATCGAGCAGAGGGTGGCCACCCGGCTCATGGAGGAGGAGCAGGAGCACGTGGCGCGGGCGGTCCGCATGCTGGAGGGCGAGAAGCGCCGCATGCACGCCCGCGCCGGGAGGCTCATGGGAAAGGTCCCCATGCCCGACTCCTACTTCTTCTTCGCCCCCCTCGACGCGCTCGGCGTGGCGTCTGCCGAGTTCAGGCAGCACATGCTCCGCCACGGCGTCCTGGTGCGCGACTGTTCATCCTTCGGAGGCGTGTGCTCCGGCTACACGAGATTCTGCGTCAAGACCCCAGAGAAGAACGACGAGTTCCTGGACGCGTTATCGAGCGCCGTCGACGACATCGCCGAAGGACGGTCCTGAATTGGAGCTGCTGCCGTACTTCATCGCCATACCAGTGCTGGCGCTGCTGATCGATCTCGTCCTGGGGGAACCGCCCAACCGCCTCCATCCAGTGGTGTGGATCGGCCGGACCATCGGTCTCCTGGACAGGCGCGTCCGCCGCGGCAGCGCTGCCAGGGAGAAGGCGGCGGGCGTCCTGGTGGTGGTGCTGCCGGCCCTGCTCTTCGTTCTCGCCTTCACGCTCATCCTCGCACTAACGCGTGAGCTGCTCGGAACGATCATCTGGGCGGTGGCGTCGGCGGTCGTCCTCAAGACCATGTTCGCCATACGCGCGCTGGAGACGCACACCGCGCCCATGGTCGAAGACATCAGGAAGGGCGACCTGGATGCTGCCAGGAGGAAGGCCTCCATGGTGGTGTCGAGGGACGTGGATCAGCTGGACGGGCCGCACATAATCTCCTGCGCCGCCGAGACGGTGTCCGAGAACCTGGTGGACAGCGTCCTGTCGCCCATGTTCTTCTTCGGCCTTGCCGGGGTGCCGGGGGCGGTGCTGCTCAGGGTGGTGAACACCGCCGACGGCATGGTGGGCTACCTGTCCGACAAGCATCGCAATGTGGGCTGGTTCGCGGCCCGCTCGGACGACGTGATGCACTACCTCATCGCCCGCCTCTCGGTGCCGTTCATTATGTTATCGTTGCTCCTTCTGGGCCAGGACTGGCGGAGCGGATGGAGGGCGGCCATGAGGGACCACGGCCAGACCTCGTCGCCCAACAAGGGCTGGCCCATGGCCGCCGTGGCCGGGGGGCTGGGGGTCCGTTTCGAGAAGCAGGGGCACTACAGCATGGGCGAGGGAAAGGTCTCCGACGATCCAACCGTCATCCTTGACACCATCAAGGTGATGAAGCTGACCTCGGTGCTGTTCTTCCTTCTGGTCCTGCTCCCTTTATTTACGCTCCTGGGCATACAAGTCCAGCTTTCGCTGGAAGATTGGCTTCTGGGCCTGATATGGTGATGGCATGAACGATCTAGACGTCAAGGTTAGAATGGAGGATAATGGCAAGGAGGGCTTTGCCATCATGACCCTGCCGGAGCGGTTCAGGCTGCTTAGCTCGACCATCATGAACGGCGGGTATGCTGAGAGCGACATCGTGTTCTTCTACGAGGTGCCGCTCGGCTATGACAACCTGTCCCCTGAGGAGGACATGGAGGAGCAGTGCCGCAAGTTCGGCATGCCGTCGCACGCGGTGGGGTTCATGACCGCGGCAGACATCCGGCGTGTCATCACCGTATGCAAGGAGGAGTTCAACGGGGTACAAGCCGTTGCCGTGGCGACCGCCGGCGTCACCAACGCGGTGTACGCGGGCGAGAGGCTGCCGAAGGAGGTGCTGGACATTTTACCGGAGCACGTTCCCGCCGGCGATCGAAGCCCCCCTGGGACCATCAACGTCCTGGTGGCCGTGAACGTCCCTCTGCACGACTGCGGCCTGGCCAACGCGTTCATCACCGTGACCGAGGCCAAGGCGGCCGCCCTTATGGACACCGGCGTGGACGGAACGGGAACGACCAGCGATGCGGTGTCGGTCGCGTGTCCGATCGGCGACGGAGGAAAGTACGCCGGAACGGCCACCGACGTGGGGGTGGCCATCGCCCGCGCGGTGCGCTCGGCCGTTGGCGCTTCGGTCCTCAAGTGGGGCAATGGCAAGAGGCCGAAGGACTTCATGACCAGGCTGGACGAGATGGGGGTGGGCGAGGAGGAGATGTGGGAGGCGGCCTCCGCGCTGTACGTCCCCAATCCGGATTGGGACATGGAGACGATACGCGCGATGTTCCGCCGCCATCTGTCGGCCCTTCGCAAGGACATCAACGTCAACGCCATGATGGTCGCCGCCATGAGCATGGAGGGGCTGGGCAAGAAGGACGCCCTTTTCGGCCTCGACGGCGGGCGCTTCCTCGAGGACCCGGTGCACCTGGTGGCCGACGAGCTGCTGGGCATGGCGCTGTCGCAGTACGTGGCCGGGACCAAGGGCCTGTTCGAGTACGTTCGGTACGATAAGAAGAAGCCGGGAGTGCTCGGAACGCTCGGACCGTTCCTGGACGACATCGTGGCGTCGCTGATCGGAAGCATCATGTCGCGCATCTACACCGAACTGCTGGAGGGTGAGGACAAATTAGGCTCCTGAACCTCATCAGGGCGCAGTTCTCCCTCTTCACCGTCATCCCGGTGGAGATCACGGGCGATGACGTGGACTCGCTGTCCAAACGCTTCTGGACGGTGCCGTTCATTGGTCTGTTCTACGGCCTGGTGGCCGGCGCCCTGTTCTACGCCCTGGGCGCCGTCTTCGACGGTCTGATCTCCGCCGTGATCGTCCTGCTGGCCGTCCACGGGCTAAACCGCTTCCTGCATTTCGACGGGCTCATCGATCTGGGCGACGGGCTCATCTCCACCGGCACGCAGGAGAAGAAGATGGCGGCCATGAAGGACACGAGGGTGGGGGCGGGCGGGGTGGCGTTCGGCCTCATGCTCACCCTGCTGGTCGCGTCCAGCCTGGCGTCCGTTCCTCGTGAACTGTACCTCGTGCCGATCGCCATGGAGGTGCTGGCCAAGAACTCGCTGTTCACGGTGGCCGCGTTCGGGAGGCCCCGCGATGGACTGGGGAACCCCTTCGTCAGCAATGCGAAGCGTTCGGACGTGGCATTGTCGTCGGCGCTCTCGCTGCTTCTGCTACTGCCCTTCCTCGCAATCACCAACGTTCACTTCAACGTCCTGCCGATCGTCCTGGCGATGATCGCTGCCAGCGTGCTCGCCGGGGCCGTCATGTCGAGGGTGGCCATGCGCAGCTTCGGATGCGTCAACGGCGATCTGCTGGGCGCTACGAACGAGATCTCCAAGGCGGCGGTCCTGCTGACCGCCCTGGCGGTGCTCGCATGGGTGGCATAGGCGCTCTGGTGACCGCCGGCGGGCGGGGCAGCCGTATGAAGGACGTGGCGGGCGAGAAGCCCCTCGCCCCCTTGCTCGGCCGCCCCATGATCGACCGGGTGCTGGACGCGCTTCATCAGGCCGCCGGCATCGAGCGCGCATATGTCTCGGTGAGCGCAAATGTGCCGATGACGGAGGAGCACCTTCAAGACGCGGGGGTCGAGACCGTCATGACCTCCGGCACTGGCTACGTCGCCGACCTGAGGGAGGCCCTCGCCCATCTTCGCTCAAAATATGTTCTGATATGCCCGGCCGACATGCCGCTGTTGACCGCTCGGGGGATCGAGTTGGTCCTGTCGCACTTTGATAAGGCCGGCGTCGAGTCGCTGTCGGTGGCGGTGCCCTCCACCGTCGTCAGGGTGCTTGGCGCGGTTCCGTCGTACACTCTGGAGGCCGATGGCCAAGAGGTCGTCCTGTGCGGCGTCAGCGTCGTCGACCGGGAACGAATGCTCTCCGGGGCAACGCTGAGCCAGGGATTTATGGTCACCGAAGAGGTCCAGTTCGCGCTGAACGTGAACACCCGTGAGGAGCTGCGCAGGGCGGAGGAGCTGCTGCGCGAGCGAGGGAGCACAGCATCGGCACTTCCGACCGAACCAAGTTTAAATAGGATCGGGTACAGGTAGTTCGATAGAAAAGTAGCGGTTATCAAAGGAACCGCCACTGGGGTGATATGCTTGAGGAGAGGCATTACTATCACCGTCATAGTTATTGTGATAATTGCCCTCGTAGTGGTGGGGGCATTTGGTTATCAGCAATACCAGCAGAGGGAGTCGCTGAAGAATGTCCAGATCAGTGTGGATGGGGTCAGGGTCGAGAGCGTCAACCTCAGTAGTGCGAATCTTAACTTCTCACTCAGGATCACCAATCCCAACACCAATGCGGCCACCATCGATCGGACCAATTACACTGTGTTCATCAACAATATCAGCCTGGGGAGCGGACAGAATATAGAGACGGTCACCATTCCGGCCGGCGGTTCGGTGGTCATCTCACAACCTTTCACTGTGTTGTACTCGGGAGCGGCCAAGAGCATCTGGTCGTACCTAACCCAGGGTGGAGCGAACTGGAAACTCGTAGGAACGGCCTACTTCGACACCATGCTGGGCACGGTGGGGGTGCCATATGACCTGAGCGGCACCATCGAGGGTTGATCGAGCCGGCCATGCGAGGGCGGGCCGAATAAATGGCCTCACTCGCTGTGACATGAGCCATTGGTCCTGTGGATGCGGCACCGGACATGACCATGGACCGATCCGAGGAGGGCATCGAGGAGATGCCCCGCTTTCCACCCTTTTATCATATCGACACAGCGGGCGGTGCCACAACCAAAGGGGGTCGGACCGCGACCGACAGCACCTCGTCTCGGGCTCGAATGGCCTTCGTTACCTCTGGCGGGCCAACCGCTAATAGGCAGAAGCTCCAACATATCACTGCCCCGTAGCACTTGATCGAAGGGGCCCGTAGAGGAGGTCAATAAAACTACGCTGTTAAGCGGCAGGAGGCAGAATGAACGCATCGAGCCAGAGGGAGGAGGCCACCCCGGTCGACGTCAACGTCCTACGGCAGGGCATCATGGGCGAGATCGCGCTGGAAGAGGAGAACCTCTCGCTGATCGGTCGCCATGCCGAACGGTCGAAACGGTTGGCGCCCCTCCTGATAGGAGTTCTCGTGGCCAATGCCCTCCTGCTCGTCACGCTTCCCCACTATCCGGTCTATTGGATCATAGCCGGCTTCCTCCTCTACATGCTCTACTTCATAGTCCTCATGGTGCCCACCACCCGCAGGCTTCGAACGCCCGCAGAAAAGAAAAGAGGCCTGAAGGCCGGACCATGGCCGAAAATGGGGCGAGGGATCAGAGGGGTGCTGCTGCAAGGGAAGAGAGCGGTGGTGATCGCGTTCTGGAACACATTCTTCATCGGCACCCAGACCATGGCCAAAGGCATGTCGTTGATCCTAGCGGTAAGCATCGCCTTCGCCCTCCTCGCTTTCGCCATGGGCACATTGGACGCTTTCTCCGCTGCGATCATCACCATCCAGGCGCTCGCCATCATGGGCTACTATTACGTCATCATCCGTTTTCGCCCCTACACCAAGGGCTTCCTGAGGGCCATGTCCAGGGTGAAGTGGAACAAGGAGGTGGAGTTCCAGTGGCAGGCATATTTCAAAGGCGTCCTCGTCGTCTTGATCGTGCTGACGGTGCTCACGGTCTTCGTGATAAGTGCGGTCCTGCTGCCCGGCCAGTCCCTTCAAGCGGTCCTCGGCCACATCGGCAATGACCTTGCTCTTGCCGTCATCGGGCTGGTCGCGGTGTTCGTCTCGCAGTTCGTGATCATCCGGTACGTCCAGGGCTTTGAGAGTGCGAGGGTGACCACCCGTTTCATCCAAGCCAAGCTGGCCTTCCTGCGGGACGACATCATGGACGGCATCGCGAAGGCCGAGCGGAGCGGCGGTCTCGGCCTTCCTGCGCGGCTCCACGAACTGCAGGCGAAGTATAGGATCTCCAGGATCTACAAGGTTGCCTACAAGGACATGTTCGGCATCCTGCCCACTTATCCGTTGATCGTCGACTTCAGGTCAATACTCGAAGAGGGGGTGGCCGAAGCCCTCGATGAGGAGATACCCTTGGACATTCCTCAGGGGATGGCCAGGGAGTAAGGGGAGGGTATAGGCAGACCAGGCAATGTTTTATTAGCTATCGCTTTCAAATGCTCTCACCAGCAAGAATGGGTAGGGAAGAACATGACGACGGTAGAGGTTCAGAAGGGGTCTGAAAGGGCGATGGGACCGGTGGACTACTTCGTGGTCCTATTCCCGGAGAACAGGCTCACAGGAAAGATCGCGCCAGAGATACGCAAGCTCGTGGACTCCGGCATCGTAAGGGTCATCGATCTCTTGGTCGTCCGAAAGGATGAGAGCGGCAACGTTGAGTCCTTCGAGGTGTCGGAGATCGGGGGAGAGGCCGAGGAGGTGTTCCAAGCCTTTGCGCCAAAGACCAAGGGATGGCTCTCTCAGGATGATGCGGAGGCGATCGGCGAACAGATGCCCAACAACAGCATCGCCGCGGCCATGCTTTTCGAGAACCTCTGGGCGATCGGCGTGAAGGCGGCCATGATGGACGCTGGCGGGAAGCTCCTGGAGCATGGCCGGATTCCTCCAGAGCTCATCGAACGGGCGCAGAACGAACCCTCAACGATAATGATCAGGGAGGATTGAACATGAGAGGGAGAGGATTGATGCTGGTGGCCGGGGCCCGAATGGGACAACGCGCCGGTTACGAGCGAGCTATGACAGAGCAGCAACAGCAGGCACAGCAGCAACAGCTTTCCGATGCTCAGCAGCAGGCCGCTATGGCGCAGCAGCAGCTCCAGCAAGCGCAGGCGCAACCCCCGTTGCAGGCTGCAGCGCCGGCAAGTGGCGGTACGAACGTAACGGCTGAGCTCAATAAGCTGGCCGAGCTTCGCCAGTCCGGGGCCATTACTGAAGAGGAGTTCGCGGCGGCAAAGCGCAAACTCCTGGGCATGTAACCACGCGGCATCGGCGCATGATGATCTACATTCGTGGCCACTGTGAAACCCTCTATCCATTTTCGAACGTCCCATGAAATATGTCCATGTTCTCTTCAGGATGGACGAGGGGTGAGGAGAGCAAGAGGGGGCGGGGCTCCCACTATAGAAGGGCGATCTCGGCCACCTTGTGGGCGCGCGGCCCTCCCAACGCCTTTTCAGATGTGCAGGCCGATCGAACGCTCATGCCTCCGATGCGGCGCCGATCGTCCGGGGCCTTGCCGGGGGCCATCATTCTTCCTCACCGTCCTTCTTCCTTGGTTTCCAGGTGCCCACCAGCCGCGATATGAGGATGGCCATGTACAGGACGCCGGTGAGCACCTCCATGATGACCAGCCCTCTCGCCTCCTGGGTCATCGGCACGATGTCGCCGTAGCCCAGCGTGGCCAAGGTGACAAAGCTGTAGTAGATGAAGGTGGGAAAGTTCATCCCGGCGCCCGGCAGGCTGGTGTCCTCGAACGAGCCAGGGGCCGTCGCCTCCACGATGGCGAAGACGCTCGCCCACGTGAGCCCGATGAGAATGTATACGGACACCGCCTCCCACAGGGTGGTGGACGTGACCTCCTTGGTCTCGAACAACGCGCGGAACAGGAATATCGTCACCCAGGCCAGGGTCGTCGTGGCAAAGAGGTAGGAGAGCGATTCCAGCCATCCCTCACCGGTAAGCGAGAACGCCAATCGGCTCGTGATGGATGCCGTGAAGGACAGAAGGGCGATCACCTTTAACAATCTCCCGCCGCGGATGGTCATGACGGCCGCCCCGAGGAGCAGGGTGAAAAGGACGGTAAAGGCCGAGGAGGTCGACGGCCCCTGCATGAACGGGAAGATGACCATCAGCAGGGCCAGTGAGGCCCACAGGCCGACATAGGTCAGCTTGGGGGAGATGCTGATCCACTTCTGTCGCATCCTCATGATCAGCGGTATACGCGCGCGCCTCATTGGTCTCCATCGCCATCCGTCATGTACGCTTCCCGCCGCGACCCAGGGCGGCATGGGCGGTAATACATGGTAAGGCGTAGTAGACCAATCCATCGGTGCTTCGGGAACGCGTCCACGGAACAAGTCCGTTCAGACGCCCCTTGCCCGATCAGGGCCCGCAGCTCCCGCCCGGTCCGTGGCAGGGGCATCACGCTCCCGCGATGCGGGCCAGCTGCATCAAGCCGCGGCCCCTCGTGTCGGTGCCATTGGGCGATAGACGTGCTCGGACAGGAGCTTCTCGGTCTCGAAAGGCTTGGGAACGTTCTCCCAGACTACATCTCCCCCGGAATGGAAGCGGAGGCCAGGCCGTCTCCGAACGGCCCTCCCGAGATCCCCGGATGTGATGATGGCGATGTCCCCGAACCCAAAGATCCTCTCCAGCAACGGCTGGCTGAGCGAGATGCTCTGGACCTTGTCCAGGCCGGTATCGCTGAAGTGCCGGCTCAGGAACCCGTACTGGCTTATGATGCGCCGGTCGGTGAGCACGAAGACCGTATTCCTCCAGCTCAGGTACGTTGTGATTAGGGGCAGCACCCCTAGGACCACCGGGATGAACACCAGCACCTCCCAGGCCCGATTGAGGGAGACAAGAAAGGCGATGACGATGCCCGCGATCGCCGCAGGTATGCCGAAGCGCCGATCGAACGGTATCATCAGGGCGGCCAGCACGAGGGCGGCCACGAGGTACGTCAGGCTGCCGTCGTAGGACAGGACGATGCTGGCGAAGACTAGGGCCAGGACCGTCATGATGATGGGCCTGAGCAGCACGATCGCCATGGCCGGTCTGCTCTCCCAGATGACCCTCTCGCCAGGCACTAGATGCCTGCCGTCGAGCATATTCCGCGAATGTGGCTGAATGGCCTCAGCTGACGATTGGGCTGTCATGCTGCACCTCCATTCGAGGGCCGGGACGGGCCCGCCCGCAGGCCTTCGGATGGAAGACCGGCCCTCTAGTTGGTTTCAAGTCAGGGGCCGGTATATTATGCTTGCTAGGTGGGCGGCCTCCCTCCACCCACCCGAAAAAAGGTTTGAGGCTCAGCGCCTCGAGACCAGGCGGGCGTAGTTCTTCTCGATCTCGTCGAGCAGGGAGCGGCACGTGACCTTTCCGCCGGTCGCGGCCATGGCCATGATGGACGATCCCCCTGCTCCGACGCCCTCCTTCACCAGGCCGGTCTCGTACACCTTGAGGCCGTCGTAGCGGGAGGTGGAGAAGTTCAGGTTGGCCGCCATCACCGGGACGTCGCCCATCTGCGAGACGAGCCCTCTCAGGTCAGAGGTCTTGTCCTCGGAGATCCATCTCGTGGTCCCAAGGGCGAGGTTGTCCATGACGGTATCGTCCATGGCCTTGATGATCGCCAGCACGGCAGCCATCTGGGTGCCTCCGGCCATGAGGACGGGAACGCTCTCGGCCGCGCCCGCTATTAGGCCGGCCGCCGGGGCCATCATCGGATCGCCGACGGCCTGCACCGCGGCCATGGCGTCGTTCTTCAGCAGTCCGGGGTCGATGCCGGAGGCGGCGATCCCTTCAGCAACGACCTTTCCCTTGAGGTCGTGCGGGTTCACGGGGAAGGTGCTGGCGACCTTCTCCCTGGTATCGTAGCCGAGCGCCGTCAGGACGCCCAGGGCGGTGGTGGTGCCGCCAGGTATCGATTCCCCCACCACGAGGTAATCGACCGTCTTGGCAAGCTGTCTGCCGGCCACCAGCGCGCGGTCGAACGCCCTCTCGGCGGCCTTGACCGCCTTGCCCGTGCGGATATCTCCGCCGGGCGATCCGTCCACCTCGATGTACGGGGTATGCGGCTTCACCCTGAGGCCGCCGTTGACGACGAAGATGGGCATGGGGGCCAGCTTGAGCGCCGACATCGTGACTATGCCTGGCGTGGGGATCCCGTCGGGTGTGATCGGCACGCCGTCTATGCACTTGCAACGGCCGAAGTATAGAAGCTCCATGTCGGCCGCGGGAGTGAAATCGGTGGCCTCGGGGTTGGCCCCGGCGGCCGAGACCCCTGGTATCTTGGCCGTCTCCGTGTTGCCTATGACGCAGCAGTACGCCGCCTTCTTCTTCCAGATGCTCTCAAGAAATGCCTTCCCCCTGTCCTCGTTGAGGCAGAGGGAGATGTCCTCCGGTACTTTGAACGTCATATTAGCGCCTCACTTGGTTGGATAATACATCCAACCGGATGCCCATCGTCCTATTTATACGCTGTCTGATGGGGTGCTATGTGAGAGAATCGCCTTGAGCAGTTCTCCCAGCGGCACATGGCGGTGATCGTTCTCGCAGAACCGGACGGTCGGTTCGGAAGGCTCCACCACTTCGGAGACGGCGAAGGGCACCTTCATCTGGAGGTGCTGCCCGGTGATCGAGGACGTACCGTGATCGACGATTAAGGCGACGCGGTGGCCCAGTAGCCGGTCCAGGTTCTCCATGAGGATATCGTCGACCTCCTTGAGCATGCTGACCTTCTGGTCCGGCGCACGCCGATGGCTGATATCGTCCGTCTCCTCCACGTGCATGAACACGTCGCCCGACCGCAGCAGCCGGAACGCCTCCTGGAACCCGCTCCACATGTTGTCCACCACGTCTCGGCGGATGTTGAGCAGGCCCCCGACGCCCAGGGCGGAGGGGCTCTTGGAGATCATGACCATGTTCTTAGCTTCCGGGGCCGCCTTCTGGCCGTTCAGTCTGGCGAGGGAGCCGCCGCCCCAGGGGATGACCGTAAGGCCGTCCATTTCCGACGCCACCTGGCGGATGTACTCTCCGAAATGATGCATCGGGAACGACGTGTTGTCCACTGGCGCGGGGGGCATGGGGAAGGGTACCACATCCTCGGTGTCGACGGTCATGACTCCCCTGCCGTCCTCATAGAAGTAGAGGCGGGGATTGAGGTCTCCCAGCATGTCCAGGTGTTGCACCATGGACTCCTGGAGCGATTCGGTGAGGTCCGGGGTGACGCGGTATGCCCAGTCCACTTTGGAATCATATATGTAAGCAGGGGAGAACCGGTATGCGACCTGCCTCGGTTCGACGGGGACACCCAGACCCACCGCCTCCACCAGCCCCCGGGGGGTCTCCAGACGATTCCCGGTCAGGAACTCCAGGAGGTACAGATGCGTGTACTGGCGCCCCTCTGTCCATCCCATGAGGCCGTTGCTGGCCACCATGTCCATGAAAGGCTTCTCGAACGATGCCAGAGGGGTTCGGTTTCCGAGTTCGGGGATCCTATCGTCGGCGGCCCCGTCCAGCAAGATAGTGAGAGTGTTCAAAATCGACCCACCATATTCCTGGCCTTGAATATTGAGGGCCACTAATAAACCTTGCTTATCTAACTGACCACATCTGGAACATCTGTCGAAGCGGGCCGCGGGGCCCGCCCCTGCCAAAGCAGATATCGCCCCGTAACGAATGCTACAGCATGATCAAGCTCAAGAGGATGTACGAAGGACCGTCACCGGACGATGGCACCAGGGTGCTGGTGGAGAGGCTGTGGCCTCGCGGGGTGAGCAAGGGGAGGGCAGCGGTGGACCACTGGTGCCGGGACATCGCCCCCTCGCCCGAGCTGCGGAAGTGGTACTCTCACGACGTGTCCAAGTGGGAGGAGTTCAGGGAGCGTTATATGAGGGAGGTCGACAGAACGCTTCTCGAACGCCTGGCGGCTCTTTCCCGGAAGGGGGACCTTACCCTGGTGTTCGCCACGAAGGACGCCAAGAGGAGCAGCGCGGCCGTCCTCCAGGAGATGCTACAGAAGGGGGAGGGCGGAGAAGTGACAGGCGTCGGAAGATAGATAATAAGCAGAAGATAGATAATAGGGCAGTCGTTACCGGTGCTGACAAGGGAGGCCGCTGCGAACCACTGGGTAAGGTCGAGGCCGCGCCCGCGGTACGGCGGACAGTGCTGGCAAGGGTCGGCGGGGCGACGTATCCCCTTGTCATTGATTCTAGGAATCACTTGCCCTGCCGACCCCCAGAATCAAGCCGCGCGAAGTGAATTATTTTCCATGCGATTAAATCAATAATTCCCATCCACATATTTGCGCCATCTTTGTAATCTACTGAACTCGCATTTGATAATCAGGTTAGAACCTATTTGAAGAGCGATGGGAAGATGGAGGTGCAACAAAAGCTCAAAGGGATGGAGAATGGAAATGAACATAACGACAGATGAGTTCCTTTCGCTAGCCAAGAAGTACCAGGCCCTCGGCTCCTCGACCCAGCGCCTCCTGGAGGACGTCCGGAAGGGCTCCTTCAAGGTCCAGGACGGCGTTCGCCTCAGGCAGCTGTACGAGTTCCTGCTGGACCTGCAGTTCGTTCAGGGCGACCTCAGCGAGGTTCACGAGATGACCGCGGCCGTCGGCCGCATGCTCGCCGAGCACCAGGATGAGGAAGAGGAGAAGATCGTGGGAGAGCGATGGGTCCCCGAGAAGGGCTTCCCTGGCGCCACCCTGTGGCTGCAGCGCGAGGATGAGAAGTGGACCATCGCGCCCTCCCCCAAGGAGGGCGCCTGCCTGGGGAAGTGTGTGAAGGACATCAGCTCCGCCAAGTGGTTCGACAAGCCCCTGCCGCTGCTGGTCGACGGCCACTGAAACCTCACTTACCGGCCTTTCTAAGGGCCACCGCCGCCTGCCCGCTGGAGACGCCACCGTCCCCGTTGGGCAGGCGGTCGGGGCAAACGAACCTGAGCCCCCTCTTCTCCACCATGGACTTGGCCATCGCGCATATGGCAGAGTTGTACGATACGCCCCCTGTAAGTCCGACGTTTTCCACGCCCGTGGACGCGGCGTCATCGGCCGCGGCGTCCACCAGCGCTTCGAGCAGCGCGGCGGTGAACGAATGCGCGCGGTCCTCCCTCGTACCGCTCGATCCGGCCAGCTGCCGGAACAGGTCCACGGTGCCCACCACGCCCGAGCGAAGCTCGGCCTTCATGGGGACGCTCCGCTCGCCTCTGGCCAGGAACGGCTCCAGCTTCATCGCCGGCTCGCCGTCGTAGCTCCTGGTCTGGCAGATGTCAAGGTAGCAGGACACCGCGTCCAGCACCCGGCCGAACCCGGTGGTGGCGACGCTCCTGTCCATGAGCTTCAGCAGCACCGCGGCGTCGCGGTCCTTGAAGTACGGCAGCGGCAGGCCCGCTCTTGCTGACAGGGCGAACACCAGGCGGCGAGGGTCCTTGACGGCCATCTCGCCGCCCAGCAGCGGGAAGCCCTCCAGGTGCGCCACCCGCCTGTAGTCGTCCAGGGTCACGTGGAGCACCTCTCCCCCCCATGCCTGGCCGTCGGCGCCGTAGCCAGTGCCGTCCAGCGTCAGGCACACCGTCTCGTCCAGGCCGGCGTCCAGCAGGAGGGCGGCGGCGTGGGCCCAGTGATGCTGCACCTCGACCAGCTCCGCTCCCGCCCGGTACGCCATCTCCCTGGCCATCCTGCGGTTCGTGTACCTGGGATGCAGGTCCATTCCGACCGCGTCCAGTTCGTTTACGCCGAGCAGCCGGCGGAAATGGCCGATGGACGCTTCAAGAAACTCTATGACCCGGGGAGAATCGCCGCCCCCTATGTGCTGCGTCGTGAACAGCCGCCCGTCCTTGATCACCGCCCCCGTCAGATTCTCCTGTGCACCGACCCCCACCGCCTGCCCCTTCAGGCGCACCTCGATGGGCGATGGGATGTGGCCGCGGGACTTCCTCAGGAAGAAGGTGCTGCGGCCGAAGGAGCGGACCACCGAATCGTCGCAGCGGTTCAGTATCTCCCGGTTGTGGAGAAGGTACAGCTCCGCATTAAGGTCCAAGGCGTCGCTGTCCCTCAGGACCATCGGCTCGCCGGGCGTATTGGCGGAGGTCATGACGAGAGCGTCGCATTTGAGATGGTGGAACAGCAGGTGCTGCATCTCCGTATATGGCAGGAAGAGGCCGACGTTCCCCAGGCCGGGGGAGATGACCTCGTTGACGGCCTCCTCCGTCCGCGGAACGAGGACCACCGGGCGGTGGGGCGAGGTCAGCAGCTCCGCCTCGTGCTCGTCCGGACGGCCATAGCGGCGCACCGCATCCATGTCGCGCACCATCACCGCGAACGGCTTTTGGTCGCGGCGGTACCACTTCCTGAGCCTGGGCAGGGTGGTAAGCGAACAGCATATGTGCATCCCCCCCCAGCTCTTGGCCACGCCGATCGCCCCGCGCCCCATCTGCTCGGCGAAGTATGCCACCGGATCGTCGGCGGCGATGCGCTTCCCGTTCCGGTCCAGCAGATAGTATTCGGGCCCGCATCTGGGGCACGATATGGTCTGATGGTGGAACCTCCTGGCCGACGGATCGTCGTATTCGTTGCGGCAGTCCGGGCACATAGGGAAGTCGTGCATGGACGTCTCATCGCGGTCGTACGGCATGTCCTCGATGATGGTGAACCTGGCCCCGCAGTTGGTGCAGTTGGTGAACGGATACAGGTATCGCCGTTCGCCGGGCGTGAGCATCTCCCGGAGGCAGTCGTCGCACATCGCCGAATCGTTGGGGATGCCCACGCCGCGCTGCCCGGACGAGCTGGGCACGATGCGGAAGCCCTTGCCGACGACGTCGCCCTCGACGATCTCGACCGAATCGAGGCGGGCCAGCGGCGGCAGTTCCGCTCTCAGCCGGCGTACGAACTCCTCGGCGTCACGGTCGATCGCTATCACGACGTCAGCGCCGTTGTTCTGCACCCACCCATTGAGGCCCATGGACGTGGCTATGCGGTACACCGTCGGCCGGAAGCCCACGCCCTGCACCACGCCGCGCACGACGACCCTCATCGGCGTTCCATTGCCGGATGGTTATATGACCTTTTCCAGCCGAATCGATCGCGGCGAGGCCGCTCCCGAGAACCGGTTAAATATCCGGGACGTCATGAGCGGCAGCAAGGGAGAGCATGGCCGACAACAGTGAAGTCAGGGACGATCTCAGATACACCATGAACGACGAATGGGTCAAGGCCGAGGGAGGCAGCGTCCGGGTGGGCATCACCGATCATGCGCAGGAGCAGCTGACGGACATCGTGTTCGTCGAACTGCCGAAGGCTGGTGCCAAGGTCCGCCGGGGAGACGTCATCGGCCAGGTGGAGAGCGTGAAGACGGTGGCGGCCATCAACGCGCCGGTCAGCGGCGAGATCGTCGAAGTGAACGAGGGTCTGGAGGACGCGCCCCAGAAGTTCAACGAGTCGCCCTACGGGGACGGCTGGCTCGCGGTCATAAAGATGGACGACCCGTCGGAGTACGACAGCCTCATGGACGCCGACGGGTACCGGAAGAAGCTGAGCGAGTAGGGCCCTCTTGGGACGGCCCCCTATTTTTATAGTTCCCCGGCGGCCTTCAGGCCCCCGCCGCCTCCAGGGCGTGGGGGCACTCGCAATCGTTCCTGGCCTCGGGGATCTTGTCGATGGTGGCCATGATCAGCTGCCTGACCCGGTCCACGCTCTCCGCCATGGTCCTGAGCACCGTTGCGGTGTCCACCGGCTCATCGGCCCACACGTCGTAGTCGGTTATGGTGGCCAGCGAGGTGTAGCAGATCTCGGCCTCCCGGGCCAGCTGGCATTCGGGCGCCAGGGTCATGCCGATGATGTCGGCGAAGCTGCGGAACATGCGCGACTCGGCCCTGGTGGAGAACCTCGGCCCCTCGATGCACATGTAGGTGCCGCCCTCGTGGAAAGGCAGCCCCAAGCGTTTGGCCTCCGACGCGAACAACGCGTTCATCTCCCTGCAGAACGGATCGGCCGTGGAGATGTGGACGGTCTTGGCGCCGTCGAAGAAGGTATAATCGCGCCCCTTGGTGAGGTCGATGAACTGATCAACGATGACGAGCTCCCCCGGGCGGAACTTCTCCTGGAGGGAGCCGACCGCGCACGGCGAGATGATCCTCTCCACGCCCAGGTGCTTCATGGCCCAGATGTTGGCCCGGTAGTTGACGCGATGCGGCGGATACACATGCCCGCCGCCATGGCGGGACAGGAAGGCGACCTCCACGCCCTTCATCTCCCCGACCAGGACGGCGTCGGATGGAGCCCCGTAGGGCGTCGAGAGAACGACCTCGTCCTTGATTTCGAAGATCTCCGGATCGTATACGCCAGTGCCGCCGATGATTCCTATGCGCGGTGCCATGCCCCCTCATGCGGACCAGTGGATATTAATCTGACGAAGAAAGCAAGCGAGGGTTTATGTCAGGAGCTTGGCATCCACGGGCGAGAGCATGCCGAACAAGCTTGAAATGAACCCCGTCCGCGCCATCAGGACGTTCCCCTCATTCCCCATCGCCCTTGTCGTGGTCGGCAAGGAAGAGAAGAACATCATCGCGGTGTCGCTGGTCCACATATTCTCCTTCAATCCTCCTCTCATCGGCATCGGGATCTCGCCCTGCCGGTACAGCCACGAGCTGCTGCACCGCTCCCCGAACTTCACCGTGAACCTCCCCTGCAAGGAACTGGTCGAGGAGACCTTGTTCTGCGGAGAGAAATCGGGCAAGGAGGTCGACAAGCTCGAGGAGACCGGCCTTACGGCCGTTCCAGGCCACAAGGTGGACGTACCCACCCTGGGGGAGTGCCCGGTGAGCTTCGAGTGCCGCAAGGTGCAGAACTTCGACACCGGCGACCACACCTGGTTCATAGGCGAGATAGCATCGGCCCACGTGGCTGATGGATATGACCGGGAGCGGACCCTCATCTACTGGGCGGGGGAGTTCCGCACCATTGGAGAGCTGATCAGGGGCAGGTGATGCGGCCCTCCGCCGATCCCCTGGAGGAATGGGCCCTTCGCTGCCAGGCCATGGGCGCCACGATCTCGCTGGACTCCAGCGGCGCGCCGCCGCCCTATGGCGAGCGGTGGTGGAAGGACCTTGACGTCCAGGACAGCAACGACGAGGCGGAGGGAGAGGAGCGCCTCCGGGACGAGCTATCCTCGCACTACGGCGTGGAGCGAGAGCGCATCGCCCTGACGGCGGGGGCGCAGCACGCTGATTTTCTCTTTCTTCTAGCGTTCGGGCCGGGCGACCTCGTGGCGGTGGAGTCGCCGACCTTCATGCCCATACGCCAGCTGTCGGACATGGTTTGCAGGGCGATCGCGGTTCGGAGGGACCCCGATCGTGACTTCCTCCTGCACGGGGATGACCTTGAGGGGGCGTCGCGGCGCGGCGCCAAGGCATTGCTTCTGACCAACCTGCACAACCCCTCGGCGGCCGAGATGGGCGACGAGGAGATGGGAGCCGCGATCGAGCTGGCCGAACGTCATGGCATGCAGGTGCTGGTCGATGAGGTATACCGGGAGATGAGCTACGGCATGCCCCCCGCCCCGGCATTCAGCCTCGGAGAGACGTCGTGCTCGGTATCGAGCGTCACCAAGCTGAACGGGCTTCGGGGCCTGCGCATCGGCTGGCTCATAGGGCCTGAGGGGACGGTGGAGAGGATCGAGCAGACCAGGCTGCTGTCCTCCTACCGCCTGCCGCCCCGGAACCTGACCCTGGCGGCCGAGGCGGTGCGCCGCCAGGGGTGGTTCCGCGAGAGGATGCTGCGGAGGGCGTCCAGGAACCTGCCGGTACTGTACGAGTGGCTGCAGACCGAGGAGCGGGTCTCCTGCCCCATGCCCGACGGCTCGCTGATGGCGCTCATCCAGCTGCCGCGGGGCGTGGACGACCTGGAGTTCAGCGAGATGCTGCTGGAGAAAGGCGTGGCGGTGGGGCCCGGACGCTACTGGGGAGCGCCGGGGCACATCCGGGTCACGTTCTCATGCCCGCCCCGGCAGCTGTCCGAGGGGCTGGAGGCCATCAGCGGGACCCTCGACCGCCTGTCTAGACGGACGCTCTAGGGTACGTTCCCAGCACCTTGACGAAGACCGCCTTTCGCACCAGTTCGGCCAGCGCATCGGCCACTGCCGGCTCGTCGGCATGGCCGTCGATGTCCACGAAGAAGGCGTACTCCCACGCCCTCCCCCGGCGGGGCCGGGACTCCACCTTGGTCATGTTGATGCCCCGCGAGGCGAAGCACCCCAGGGCCTCGTACAACGCTCCGGGCCCGCTGCGGGTGGCGAACACCAGGGAGGTCTTGTCCCCCCTTTCAAGAAGATGAGGAGCCTTCTGCAGCACGAAGAAGCGGGTGCAGTTATCGTCGCTGTCCTGTATGCCTTCCAGGAGCACCTTCATGCCATACATCTCGGCGGCGCGGCGGGAGGCGATGGCCGCCTCATTGGCCCGGCCGCCGTCACGTACGATCCGCACGCTGCCGGCAGTATCGAAGGAGGGCACCCTCTCCCAGTCGGGGTGCTTCGCCAGGAAGCGGCGGCACTGCCCCAGGGCCTGGGGGTGCGAGTACACCCTCCCGATGTCCGCGATGGCGGCCGAGCCATGTCCGATGAGGCAGTGGACCACCCTGACCAAGATCTCCCCCACTATGACGAGGTCGCTCTCCAGCAGGAGGTCGTTCACCGCGGTGACGCTCCCCTCGATCGAGTTCTCGACCGGCACCACCGCCCGGCCGGCCCTGCCCTCATCGACCGCGCGGAACACGCTCTCGAAATCGGGGCACGGCAGGGTGGCGACCTCGCCGAAGAAGCGGGCCGCCGCATCCTCGGAGAACGCCCCCTTGACCCCCTGGAACGCCACCAGGCCGATGTCACTAGCCGAAGAGCTCATGGTGGATGGTCCTGGTCGTCTTCTCGAGGTCTTCGCGCTTCACCGTGAACGTCAGCGCGGTCAGGGATGCCCCCGCGGAGATGAGGCCGATGTTGGTCCCGTTGGCGGCCACGATGCTGAACACCATGCCCGCCACGCCCACCTCCTGCCCTATCCCCTCGCCGACAAGGCACAGCAGGGCGATGCCCTTCTCCGTCTCGATGCGGTCGACCACGCTGCGGCTCGCCTTGGTCAGGACCCTCTCGGCGAACCGCAGGTCCCTCTCCTCGATGAGCAGGGAGATGCACGTCTGCGAGGTGGCCGCCGAGTAGACGTTGATGCCTGCCTCCGACAGAAGCACCGAGATCTCGGACAGCACGCCGCTCCTCGAACCCAGTCCGGGGCCGTAGGCCTTCACCACGGCCATGTTCGGCATGCTGGAGATGGACTTGATGGTCTTGGCGCCCTTTTCTGCCCCGGCGTCGTCGATGGCCGTTCCGGGGTACTCGGGCTTGAAGACGTTGCGCACCCATACCACGGTGCCGCGCGCCTTGGCCGGTTCGACGGTGCGAGGATGCAGGACCTTGGCGCCGAAGTACGACAGCTCGGCCGCTTCCTCGTACGTCAGCGCCGGTATGGGCACCGCCTCGGGGACGACCTTGGGATCGGCGGACATGAAGCCGTCGACGTCCTTCCATATCTCCAGCGAGTCGGCGTCGGCCACGTTCGCGATCACCGAGGCCGAGTAGTCCGTCCCGTTGCGGCCGAAGAGGGTGATGAACCCCTCGGGCGTCTTGCCGAAGAATCCCGTGACCACGGGCACCTCCTGACGTCCGAGCATGTCCCTGATGCGCGGCGCGGCGTTGCGCCTCGTCGCTTCCATGTCGACCGTGGCCGAGCCGAACTGTCCGTCGGTGATGATGCCCAGGTCGTCCGCCTCCACCGGTACGGCGTTAACGCCCATGTCCTGCAGCATGGCCGAGAGCACGATGACGCTCATGCGCTCCCCGAACGATTGCACCAGGTCCTTGGTCCGAGGGGTCAGCTCCTCGAGGTAGATGATGCCGTATAGCACCCTCTCCAGGCGGACCAGCTTCTCGTTGAGCAGGTGAATGGCCTGCTGCTTCACGTACATCGAGCCGGCGACGTCGGCCAGTATCTGCAGGTGGCGGTCCCGGAGCTCTCGAACGAACCGCTGGACGTCCTGCTCCTGCCGGACCTTGGACATGAACCCGATCAGCGAGTCGGTGATGCCCTGGATGGCCGACACCACCACGACCTTCTCCTCGCTGTCGGCCGCCACGATGGCGCCCACCCTCTTCATGGACGGGCCGTCCCTGAGCGAGGAGCCACCGAACTTGAGGACCTTCATCGGCCGCGCACCCTCCGCACGATGTCCCTCGGGGCGCGCGTCACTGCGAGCTCGGCCTCCTCCCTGCTCATGCCGGCGCCCATGGCCACCAGCATCGCCTTCTCCTCGGTGATCAGATCGCCAGGCGAATGGGTATCGGAATTGACGACGAGCTTGGCGCCCACCTTGCGGGCCATGGCGGCGACGTGCCCGTTGGTCATCCCGTGCGAGGGCCTGGAGGTGATCTCCAGCACAACGTCGTTATCGGCGGCCGCCTGGGCGTCCTCCTCGGTTATGAACCCCGGATGGGCCAGTATGTCCACCTCGGGATTGTTGGCGGCCACGCGATTGGTGCCCCTTTCGACCGGCTCGGAGATGGTCTCGCCGTGCACCACAATGATCTGGGCGCCGGCCCGGCGGGCGGCCGATATGACCTCGTCCAGGCGGGCCGCCGGGACGTGGGTCAGCTCGCATCCCGCCAGCACCTCGATGCCCCACTCGGCGGCCAGCTCGGCCTCCTTCATGGCCTCGCCGACCACCCGCTCGATGCTCCCCGCCGATGCGTGGTCCGTGAACGCCAGCGCCTCATGCTTCATGACCGACGCTCTCCGGGCCAGTTCGATCGGCAGCAGCGCGCCGTCGCTCAGCAGGGTGTGGGTGTGCAGGTCGATCCTCATCACTTCCCTCCCTTGTGCCGCAGGTCGAGCTTACGGTAGATCTCCTCCCACGGCAGGTCAAGGTATTCGAGAAGCACCATCTGGTGGTATATCAGGTCGGCGGCCTCCCAGATCTGCGACTGCCTATCCTTCCCCTTTCCGGCGATGGCCAGTTCTCCCGCCTCTTCCACCACCTTCTTGAGCACCTTGTCCTCGTCGGATAGCAGCTTGTTGGTGTAGCTGCCCTCCACCGGATGCTCCTTTCTGTCGCGGATGATGCGTCTCAGCTCGGGGATGATGGCCGCCGTTCCCGAGATATCGCCGTGGAGCACCTCGTCGAAGCAGGAGGGCCTCTCGAGATGGCAGGCGTTGCCGGTCTGACGTACCCTGACAAGCAAGGTGTCAGCATCGCAATCGGCCTGGATTGACACGATGTCCTGCACGTGCCCCGACTCCTCGCCCTTCATCCACAGCTTCTGCCTGGAGCGCGAGTAGAAATGGGTCCGGCCGGTCTCCAGCATCTTGCCGTACGCCTCCTCGTTGGCGTACGCCAGCATCAGCACCTCGTTCGTTTCCGCGTCCTGCACGATGACCGGTATGAGCCCGTTCTGATCGTACTTCAGCCCGGTCATCTGACCACCACTCCCCGGTCGCGTAGGTAGTCCTTCACCTGCGCCACCGTCCAGGTGCCGTAGTGGAAGATGGATGCGGCCAGGGCGGCGGAGGCTTCGGTCTGCTGGAACACCTCGTACATGTGCTCCGGGCCGCCGCATCCACCCGACGCGATGACCGGGATGTCGACCGCTTCGGCCACTGCCGCTGTCAGTTTGAGGTCGTAGCCTTTGGTGGTCCCGTCGGCGTCCATGCTGGTCAGAAGGATCTCGCCCGCCCCGCGGTCCTCGGCATCGATCGCCCACGAGACGGCATCCAGCTCCGTCCGCTGGCGTCCGCCGTGGGTATACACGACCCACTGCTCGCCGTCCTTTCTGGCGTCGATGGCCACCACCACGCACTGCTTGCCGAACTCCCGGGCGCACTCACCGATCAGATCGGGAGAGCGGACGGCGGCGGAGTTGATGGACACCTTGTCCGCGCCGGCCTTGAGGGCCGCGCGCATGTCGTCAACGGAGCGTATGCCGCCTCCGACCGTCAAGGGGATGAACAGCTTCTCCGCCGTTCGTTCGACCGATTCGAGCAGCGTCTGCCTGGCGTCCGATGTTGCCGTGATATCGAGGAACACCACCTCGTCAGCGCCCTGGGCCTCATACGTCCGGGCGAGGTCCGGCGGGTATCCTATGCCTTCTAGGTTCTCGAACCTCACTCCCTTCACGACGCGCCCCTCGGTGACGTCGAGGCAGGGTATGATGCGCTTGGTCAGCATTACCTATCCCTCCTCAGGGAGACGGCATCCTTGGTGCTCAGGACGCTCTCCCGCAGAGCGACCGCCCTGCGGAGCGCGGTGCCCAACGCCTTGAACGTCGCCTCGATGATGTGGTGGTCGTCCATGCCGCGGTGGACGATGCCGTGGAGCGTTATGCCCGAGGACATGGCGAAGGAGCGGAAGAAGTGCGTGTAGAGCATGTCCGGGCAGTCGACGTCGCAGTACGGGCGGTCGATGATGTCCACCGCCACGGTCACCAGCGCATCGTCCATGGGGACCATGGCGGAGGAGATCCTCTCCACCGGCACGTCTCCGAGCGCCTCCCTGAACGCGGTGCCCAGGGCGATGGCGACGTCCTCCACTAGGTGGTGGTCGTTGTCGCCGGTGGCCTCCAGTTGCAGGTCGAAGCCGCCGTAACGGGTGAGTGTATCTAGCATGTGGCGGAGGAACTGCTCATCGGTCTCGATCTCGGCATGTCCGGAGCCGTCTATGCTGAGCCGCAGCTTTATGTCCGTCTCCTTGGTCTTCCGGCCGATATTGGATCCCCTCATTCCCTCACCTTCCATACCTCCGGGGTGATGGTCCCTGCATAGAGCGCCAGGCCCACGATGGCCGAGCCGACGCCTATCTCCTCGAGCTTGATCAGGTCTTTCATCGTAGTGACGCCGCCCGACGCGATGACCGGGTGCGGGCACATGGCCACGAACTCGGCCAGCTGCTCGCCGTCGATGCCGGCCGCTTTACCTTCCACGTTGATGTTGGTGTGCAGCACCGCTGCCAGTGGCAGCCCCTCGGTGCGCTCCAGGATCTCCTTGACGCTTCTGGAGGAGCTCTCCTTCCAGCCCTTGACCTGTACCTTCCCGTCCCTGAGGTCCAGGGCCAGCACGATCTTGTGCCGGTTGGAGAGCGACAGTTCCTCGAGCCAGTCGGGGTCGGTCACCGCCCTGGTGCCCACCACAACTCTCGAAGCACCGAGGTTCAGCAGCGTCTCCGCCTTCTCGGTGGTGCGTATGCCCCCTCCGATCTGGATGGGCACCTTGACCCTCGCGAGGATGGATGCGATCGCCTCGAAGTTGTCCCCCCGGTCCATGGCCGCGTTGAGGTCGACCAGGTGTATCATGGGGGCGCCCTTCTCCTCCCAGTCCAGTGCGACCTTGCGGGGGTCCGGCAGCGAGACCTTCTCGGTGCCCGGCTTTCCGCCTACCAGGGTGACGACGTTGCCGTCCAGTATGTCCACCGCGGGAATGACCTTCATAGCTTCTCCTCCAGGTACTTCACGTAGTTGCGGAGGAAGGCCGCGCCCGACGCGCTGCTCTTCTCCGGGTGGAATTGAACCCCGAGCACGTTCTTCTTGCGGAACACCGAGGGGAACTCGCCCTCGTAGTCGGTGGTGCCCCTGGTCGCGTCCTCCTCGGGACGGGCGCAGTAGGAGTGGGCGAAGTAGAAGTATGGCGAGGGGACGTTCTCGAACACCCGGTCATCGCTCCGAACCTCGTTCCAGCCCATGTGCGGGACCCGCTTGGCAGGCAGCCGGACCACGCGGCCCTTGATGAGGCCGAGGCCCGGCATCTCGCCCTCCTCGCTCCCCTCGAACAGGATCTGGGCGCCGATGCATATGCCCAGGCAGGGCGTGCCGGCGTTGAGGCGGTCCAGGATGATGTCCCGGTAGCCGTCCAGCTTTCTCATGGCGGCGTCGAAGGCCCCCACGCCCGGGAAGACGATCACATCCGCGTCCAGCAGGTTGCGCATGTTGGACTCCACCACCGGCCTGGCCCCCGCCAGTTCCAGCGCCTTGCGTATGGAGTGCAGGTTCCCCACGCCATAATCGGCTATGGACACGCGGACGCGAGGCCTCTGGCCGATGCGATACGAATCGGTCGACTCCGGATACTTCACCGAGCGACGGATGGTCACCATTCCTCCATCACCTCCTTCAACTTGGACAATAGCATCTGATTCAGCTCCTCCGTTCCGACGGTGGTGCGGGCGCAGTCCTCCAGCAGCCGCTGCCGTCCGAAGTCGCGTATCAGGACGCCCTTGGCCGCGAGGCGCGTTACCACCTCCGACGAGGGCACGGGGCAGCGGAACAGGACGAAGTTGCTCTGCGACGGATACGGCCTGAGGCCGAGAGCGTCCAGTCCGCGGCTCAACCTGTCCCTCTCCCTTCGAACGAGCTCCACCGTCCTGTCGACGTAGTCGCGCTCCTGCAGCGCGGCGATGGCCGCCTGCTCTGACACGCGGTTGAGGGAGTACGGTATCTTGATCTTCTGCAGCTGCTCGGCCATCGCCAGGTTGGAGGCCATGTACCCCACCCGCATGCCGGCCATGCCGTACGCCTTGGAGAACGTCCTGGTCACTATGAGGTTCTCGTAGTCGTTTACCAGGGGCATGAACGAGCGGTCTGTGAACTCCCCGTACGCCTCGTCCACGATCACCGGGCCGTCGTGCTCTCTCACCACCTGCTCCACCGCCTTCATGTCGAAGGTGTTGGCCGTTGGATTGTTGGGGGTGCACAGTATGATGATCTTTCCCCTTGCCTTGAGAAGGGCGTCGGGATCCAGCTGGAAGCCGTCCGAGAGGTCGACCGTCACAAAGCGTCCGCCGTTGATCTTGACGAAGAAGCCGTGCAGGGAGTATGACGGATACGGCGCCACCACGGTCTCGCCGGCTTCCATGAACGTCTTGAATATGATATCCAGCACTTCGTCTGAGCCGTTGCCGACCACGAAGTTGTCGGCCTTGAGGCCGTAGGCCTGGGCCAGCGCCTCCCGCAGCTCGTCGGAGTATGGCTTGGGGTACTGATTGAGGTCCATGCCGGCGCAGCCGTTCAGAACGTTGCGCACCGCGGGATTGGGCCCCAGCACATTGGTGGACGTGTCCATGCGGACGGCCTTCACCTTGGGGTTGTAGTACAACGGTATGTCCCGCACCGTCGCTCTGACCCATTCTTCCTTCATCATCTCACCTATGGGACCATCCGGTCGATGGGAACGATCAGTATTCCGGTCGCCCCGATCCGCTTGAGCCTGTTGACCGAGTCATAGATCTGGGGCTTGTCCACCACGACGTGTATGGCCACTATGTCCTTCCGTCCAGCGATGTTCATGACCGTGGGCCCGGCCACTCCCGGCAGGAAGCTCCTGACCTCGTCGAGGATGTCCACCGGCACGTCGGCCATGAGGTAGCGCTTGCCCTCGGCGGCCAGCACGCTCTCGATGGCCGAGGCCAGCTCCCTCATCTCCGTCCCCTTGGACGCCAGGCTCTTCTTCGAAGCGACCAGCACGGCCTGCGATTGGGCTATGACCGCGACCTCCACTAGCTTGTTGGTCTTGAGGGTGGAGCCGGACGATACAAGGTCGACGATGACGTCCGCCACGCCCAGGTGCGGTGTGACCTCGGCTGCTCCGGACACGGTGATGATGTCGACCTTCTTGTCCAGCCCTTCGAAGAACTTGCCGGCCATGTGCGGGAACGACGTCGCCACCTTGGCGCCGTCGGGGATGTCCATCGCCGATCTGTATCCGGCAGCCTCGGGCGCCGCCACCGAGAGGCGGCATCGGCCGTAGTCGAGGTCGAGCATCTTCTCCACCTCCAGGTCCGTTTCCAGAACGATGTCCCAGCCGGTGATGCCCATGTCGACCGAGCCTGAATGGACGAACCGCACGATGTCCTGCGCCCGCAGGAACAGGACGGACATGTCCCCATGATTGACGGTGGCATAGAGCTTCCTCTCTGACCCGTTCTCTATCTCCAGGCCCGCCTGACGGAGGATCTCCATCGTCCTCTCGTTGAGGCGCCCCTTGTTCGGCACGGCCAGTTTCAAAGACATTTGATCACCCTGTCAACAGTCAGCATGCTGATATCGCGTCCTCATTATTAACCTATGCGGAAGCGACTGGATACTTTGTTTTGGGGAGCGTCCGAACGGGCGCGGCGCCGTCCCGAGAGCATCAACTTTGACTGATAATTATAAATCATCATCACATCAATTCTATAGAGCGAGACAATGAAGGTTCTGCTCTCGACCCCTACAGGAAAGACCACCGAGATGTGGCCGCCCCTTGGGCTGCTGTACCTAGCCGGCTCGATCAGGCAGAGGAGGGCCGATGAGATCGTGGTGGTGGACGCTTTCTGCCATAATTACACTCTCGAGAGGTTCGTAGAGCGCGTGATGGAGGAGAGGCCGGACGTGCTGGGGATGAGCTGCTCCACCCACACGTTCCTGGCCACCATGGAGGTGCTGGCCGAGGTCCGAAGGCGGATGCCCGACACCACCATCGTCCTGGGCGGGTACCATGCCACCTTCGCCGCCCGAGAGATACTGAACGAGTACGGTTTCATCGACTACATCATCAAGGGCGAGGCGGAGGGGTCGCTCCCCCGCCTCCTCGACCATATCGAGTCCGGTACGGAGCCAGAGGACGTGAAAGGCATCTCGTACCGCAAAGAGGGCGGCATAGAGGAGAAGGAGCTGGCCCTTGTCAGGGACCTCGACTCCCTGCCGTTTCCGGACCGCCGGCTCCTGGGGGACTTCCAGTACGGGTACTTCTTCCAGGGAATCCCGCTGACGTTCGGGAAGTTCACCACCATCTCCTCGTCCAGGGGCTGCCCCTTCAGCTGCGCCTACTGCTCCTGCGCTGCGTTCTCCCAGAGGAAGTGGAGGTACCGCAGCGCCGAGAACGTGGTGGACGAGCTCGAAATGCTCTACCGCGACGGATACCGGGAATGCGTGTTCGTGGACGACAACTTCACGCAGAAGGTATCGAGGGTGGAGAGGATCTGCGAACTGATCCAGGAGAGGGGCATAGACATGAAGCTCTACTGCGAGGGCCGCGCCAATCATGCTTCCCTCGCCTTGCTGAGGACGATGAAGAAAGCAGGCTTCGACGTCATCTACTTCGGGGCCGAGTCGGCGTCGCCGCACGTCCTGGAGTATTACAACAAGACGATCACGCCGCAGCAGACCGCCGAAGCGGTGGCCGACGCCAAGAAGGCCGGCATGCTGGTGATAACGTCCTTCATCTTGGGAGCGCCGGTGGAATCCATCGATGACGTCAGGCGCACCATAGATTTCGCCCGCTCCCTCCGGCCGCATGGCGTACAGTACAACATCCTGGACGTGCTGGTCGGCACCCCCATGTGGGAATCGATGGGGGAGACGGGCATGCTGGGCCCGGACGACTGGAAGACCAACCACCGTATCTACGAGTACTATCCGGAGCACGCCACCAGGGAGCAGCTGGAGAGGGAGGTCAACGCCGGCTACGACTCCTTCCTGAGGGCCTGGAAGAATCTGTGCGGACTGCGCGAGCTCATAAAGATCCTGCTCGTGAATCCAACCGCCCGCAGCGTGGTCATGGGCAACATCCGCAACCCGGAGGCCATCGCTGCGGTGAAGAGCGGCCTGGGGCCATTCAGATCGTGAGCGTTACACCCTTTACGCACGGCCCTGTCCGCGTCGACGCGCCAGGTCCGGAGAGAAAGTGAGGACGAACAGCATCATCGCCGCCAGGAGTAGCAGCGCCATCAGGCCGAAGCCCCCTCGGTAGGACAGGGCGGTGGCGATGACCGCCCCCACCGCGATGGGGCCGGCAGCCTGACCAACGTCCATGATGGTGTTCAGGAATCCCATGGACGAGCCGGAGCCGGAACGTTCGCATAGGTCTGAGACCAGGGCGGCGGTCGAGGACGTCACGGCGGCGAACCCCGTCCCTATGAGCACCGAAAGGACGAGAAGCGCCCCGGGGGCGGTGGTCAGAGGAACAAGAAGGACGGAGATGCCGCCTAGCAGCAGCCCCGTCATGATCAGGCGCTCCCTTCCGGAGCGATCGGCGATGCGCCCCATCATCGGCTTTATGAACACGACGGTCAGGAGCTGCGCGCCCGTGATCAGCGTGATCATGATCAGACCGATGCCGGCCTCGGCCGCATAGAGCACTATGAAGAACTCGAACGCGCCGTAGGTGAAGTACTGGACCGCCTCGACCGTCGAGGCGACGAGCACCCGGCGCTGCGACACTATGGCCCAGAGCTGCTCGCGAAGAGGGCTATGCACCTTCCGCTGCGCAGCGGCATCTCCGCCGCGCCGGTACACCAGGACGATCGCCAGCAGGGCGGAGACGCCGGCCACTCCCACGAGCGCGTAGACGTCCCGGTAATTGTAGTTGGTGAGCACCAGCATGAATCCGCCTAGGAAGGGCGCGATGCTCCTCCCCACGATCGTCGACGATGAGTAGAACGTCAGCCTAGAGGCCTTCTGCTCAGGGAACGTGTCCACGATGACAGCGTTGGCCACGGTGCCGAAGATGGCGGTGGCGAAGCCGTGATAGAACCGCACCGCCCATAGCGCCCCCGGGCTGTCAACGAAGAGGTAGAGGAACGGCGCGGTGGCGAAGATGAACGCCGACAGGTACATCACCCGGCGATACCCGAAGCGGTCGGAGAGCGACCCGGCCGGGAGGGAGACGAGGATGCCGGGTACGGTCGAGGCGGCGGCGATGAGGCCGAGAGCGGCGCCCTCGGCCCCCAGGCTTTGGGCGAACAGCGGGAGGATGGGGTTCTTGGACATGGTGGAGCTCAGGATGGCAAGCGCCCCCGCCGCGCTGAGGCCGTAGAAGAAGCGTTCCCGTTCTCTCATGTTCTCACTCGATAAGTTTGAAGGGACCCGAGGGCCATGGGGGAGCAAATATCTTCCCATGTCGCGCCAGGGGATGCGTCATGCCGCCTGAGAACGAAGTCGAGCTGAAATGGTACCGGCCATGCGCTCTGTGCCATGCCCGGGCAAAGTGTCGGAAGGAGAGGGTGGAGCGAGGCTCCAGGAAGTGCCTGAGGCTTCTCAGGAAGGGGGAGCGGGAGCGCTCATGAGGCGCTTCATTGGACGACGGTGATCGGCCCCTCGTCGGTGCGCCGCACCTCGATGCCCATTTCCGCCAGCAGTTCCAGGGTCTCGTCGTGGGGATGGCCGTAGCTGTTGTCCAGGCCCACCGAGATCACGGCCCGTTCCGGCGTGATCAGCCTCAGGAACTCCGCGCTGGACGAATGCCGGGAGCCATGGTGGCCGACCTTCAGCACATCGACGTCCACGTCGGCGCTTCTCCATGTCTCGATGAAGAGCGCTTCGCCCTCATGGCCCAGATCGCCGGTGAACAGGAAGCTCATCCCCTGGTTGGCGACCATCAGCACGAGGCTGGCCTCGTTGGCGTCGCCCGAGGAGGCGAGCGACATGACCCGGAATTCCTCGGTCCAGCTGATATTGAGGTAATCGCCAGGGTCCAGGCGCTCGTCGGTGTACACCGGGCAGGCCTCCTCATCCACGAGCCGGAGGAACGAGGCCCACATCGGCCCGCTCTCCAGGCCTGGGTGGTAAACAGAGCCGACCTCGTAGGTCTCCAGCACCTCATCGGCGCCGCCATAATGGTCAGTGTGCGGATGGCTGATGATCAGCGCGTCGATGCGGTCCACGCCCAGCCCGTCAAGCTGGGCTAGCAGCTGGCTCGCGCTCCCCGACGGGCCGGCGTCGATCAGGACCCAGCGGAGATCGCTCGTGCGTATGAGCGTGGCATCCCCCTGCCCCACGTCCAGGAAGTGCACCTCCACGGCGTCCTTGAACGGGCCGGCCCCGGGCGGAAGCACCTGGAAGCGCACGCTCTCGTTCCTCTCCCCCTCATTATCGGGCTGCACCACGCACAGGTGCCACACTCCGTAGGCGAGGCCGCCATCGGAGCGGACGTCCATACCGTCGCCCGCGCTCACCCGGCCGTTGCCGTCGGCGTCCGCGTAGCTCAGCTCAACGTCCTGCAGCACCCGGGCGGAGGAGTTGCCTCCCGGCATGGCCCATTGTCCCTGGCCGAGCCCCGGCCCGTATAGAACGAGGCGAACCGTGGACAGCGGCGCACCGCTCATGTTGTCCCCTAGAGTGATGGAGGCGGCGGTGCCGTTCACCGTTACGTCGTAGGTGAGCGGTCCGCCGGGAAGCGTTTCATCGTCATCTCCGGGCAACCGCAGCAGCCCCCTCTGATACGCCACTGCGGCCAGTAGGATAATCGCGATGACTATGGCTATGATCATTATCGTCCTGCCCTTCATGAGCACATCCCGGACGAGAATCGCCGTCCGGTTTTCAAACCTTTCAGGCCGTTATTCCGTTACCGAGAAAGCTCCACCCTCGTGATCTTGGACGGATCGGCCGCAACTCGGATCAATTCGGGCATGCGGCCCGCCATGGCGATGTGGCCTCCCGCCGCTGCTAGCGCCCCGTCGATGCCGGGCACCGCGACGGTCCAGCCGACCGCCTCGCTTAACGTTTCGTCCGAGTCATCGGAGACGAGGTTCCCCAGCCGGGTGGCGCACGCGTCGGCCAGGGCGATGTTCTCGGCGATCACGGTGGCCGCGTCGGCCATGCCGAACGAGATGGAGGGGCCGATCGTTCCCGACGAGGTGCACATTCCGAAGATGCCCTTCCGGGGCGTGATCCTGAACCCCAGCCCCTGGACGCCCTCGCCGGCGTACAACGCGACCGTGACCTCGTCACGCAGCAGGAACGCGATGTCCCCGCCGTTGTCGACCACCGCCTGCTCGGCCCCGGCATCCCGCATGTCCATGACCGCCTGCTCGGCTATCGCGCCGGCAACCGCGGCCATGGGGCCCACGTCGGCCAGCGCGGCGGCGTCGCACATTCTGACGATCAGGGGATGAGCGTGACGCTTCACCTCGTACGGCTCGAGCGTCACGCCGAACAGCGGATCATCGCGGATGAAACGCTCGATCACGTCGCGGGAGCGGAATATGGACTCCCGCGCGATCGGAAGGAACGTCTCATCGCCCAGGATGGTGACGGCCGTCTCCCCGACCTCGAAGTGCCACCGATTCATACCTTGAGCTTCATGGCCTGCGGGGGGCAGGAGGACACGCACAGCCCGCAGGCGATGCACTTGCCCTGATCGAACTTGACCTCCCAGGTCTCGCGGTCCATCTCGATGGCGGCGGCCGGGCAGATGGAGACGCACATCCCGCAGTTGGTGCACCGCGAGTCGTCCTTCTCCACGTACTCGTTCAGCTCCTTGACGCTAACGCCCACCGACTGCAGGTAGCCGATGCCCTTGCTGATCTGGGACGGCTGCCCCTCGACCTCGATCAGCAGGCGGCCCCCCTTCTCCTCGACATCGGCGCGCAGGATGTTGAACTTGAGATCATACTCCTTAACCAGGTAGTATGTGATGGCCTCGTTGACCTTCTCGGGCCGGAAGTACAGGTTGATCTTCTTCTTCGACATTACAGCACATCCTCCTCGGAGCATACATCGAGAGCGCGCAGCATCCTCTCTTGCGGAAGCTGGTCCACCGGTTTTGTGAGCGTGAACTCCTTCTCCTCGATCATGGCCTTCAAGCGGCCGGCGATGATCCTGGCCTTGTAGTAGGACGACAGGGAGGAGGTCTGCACCTTCTTGCCGAACAGCTCCACCGAGCCGCTTCTCAGCTGGGCGTAGGACACCTCGGCGATGGGCTTGCGACCTCTGGACTGTATCGCGTAGTCAAGCACCGGCGCGAAGATCTGGTCGTCCCGCAGCACCGCGGTGCGCATGAGGTCCTCGTCCAGGATCGGTATCGGCACGCCTATGCCGACCCCCAGGCTGATGCCGTATCCCGTGAACGACAGCGCCTGCACGAACTCGGGGCTCATGCCGCGGAGGTCGCCGATGAGCGCTAGCGAACGGGCCGAGCCGACCGGCGCGCCGTTCAGCTCGCGGGGCGTGGTCTTGTACTGCGTGCCCTCCCACGCCACGTATCCGACCCCGCCGCCCAGGAAGATGCGCGTCCCGATGCCGATGGTCCTCAGATGAGGGTCCTTGAGCAGCGGGGACAGCTGGCCAGCGCTGCTGTATGTCATGTTGCCATAATGGGGCAGCAGCTTCCCCATGTAGGTGAACAGCGCCCGTTCCGAGGAATTGGTCGCCACTCCGTAGTTCTGGTAGGCGTTGCGCGGATTGTACATGTATGCCTGGTTCACCGTGCGCAGCGAGATGTAGGTGTCAATGTCCTTCCTCGGATAGCAGTCGGTGCCCGGCGCCGTGGCCCGCAGGTGGACGGCCTTGCCGGCCACCAGGTCCTCGATGACGTGGGCGCCGCCGTACGGATGTCCGTACTCCTCCATCTCCTCGGTGGCGCCGATGTAGGCGTCCACCGCAGCTATGCCAGTGTAGGCCGGAACGTCGTTCAGCCACACGCGCTTCATGCGGATCGGCGGTTCCGAATGGCCGAAGTTGATGAACGCCCCGGACGAGCACATGGCGCCGAAGGTGCCAGTGGTGACGACGTCCACTTCTTTGGCCGCCTTCTCTATGCCCTTGCTCTCCGCCAGCTTGATGGCCTCTTCGGCCGTCATCACGACGGCGTCGCCATGCTGGATCTTGGCGTTGATCTCTTCGAACGTGCGCTTCAATGTCTCACCTACAGTAATCTGCGGGACACGGCAAGCTCGGCGTTCAGCACCGAGCCTCCCGCCCCTCCCCTGAGGGTGTTGTGGGACAGTACGAACATCTTGATGTAATTTTCTTTCTTACGTATGCGTCCCGCGACCGCGCTCATCCCTCTTGCCCTTGCCGGCTCCCCGGCGAACGCATCGAGGGCCGGCTGCGGTCTGTCCGCCTCACGCCTAACGATGACCGGGCGCAGAGGCGCCGACGGCAGCTGCAGCTCCTGCGGCTCGGCGCGGAAGTCCTCCAGCGCCTTCACTATCTCCTCGACCGAAGCGTCCTTCCTGGTCCTCAGCACGAGCGACTCCAGGTGTCCGTCCACCACGGGAACGCGGGCGCAGTTCACCATGACCTGCACTCCGGACGGCACGAAGCGGGCCCCCTCGGCCGAGCCAAGGATCTTGGCCAGCTCGATCTCCATCTTCTCCTCCTCGTTCTTGATGTAAGGGATCACGTTCCCGAGGATGTCCAGCGACGGAACTCCAGGGTACCCGGCCCCGGATATGGCCTGATAGGTGGAGGCGATCGCCATATCCAGGCCGAAGGCGTCGTCCAGCACCTTGAGGGGCAGGGCGATGCCGGTGGTCGAGCAGTTGGCATTGGTGACGATGAAGCCGCCGTTGGCGAAGCTGTCCTGCTCCCTGACCATGTCAAGATGGGCGGCGTTGCACTCGGGTATGAGCAGCGGGACATCGTCCTTCATGCGATGGTTGGCGGCGTTGGAGAACACCGCCACGCCGGCGGCCGCAAGCTCGGACTCGATGCCTCCGGCGATGTCGGACGGTAGGCCGGAGAACGCCACCCGCGAGGTGCGGGCGATCTCCTTGACGTCGATGGCCGAGATCCTGCTCTCCAGACTTTCATCTAGGAACTCATGGTCCCTGACCTTGAGCGTCTCCCCAAGCTTCTTCCCGTCGGAGCGCTCCGACGCGTACATTCCCGAAAGCTCGAAGTACGGGTGGTCCTCCAGCAACTGAACGAACCTCTGGCCTATCATGCCGGTGGCGCCGAGGACCGCTACCTTGATCTTGTTCATTGACTGCCTCCGAAATATTCTCTTCCTTCCCCCATCATGCGCTCGAACGCCTCGCGGTCCGCCCTCTCGACGGCCGAACGGACGTCCTCCAGCGCCCTCTGCAGGAACGTCAGTGCCTCGGCGTTGTAGGGGTTCATCTTCTGTATCTCATAGTATAGCCAGGCGTTCTCCGACGCTACGTCCCGGGCGGTCTCCACCTGCCTCTGGAAGGTGGTGGACGCCGCCTGGGACAGCTCTTCGAACGACCTCCCGCTGGCGCGAAGGCTCTCGAAGAACGCGATGTTGATGGCATGGCCGAGGCCGAGCACGTACGCCATGATAGGGTCATGCTCCTCGACATCCATCTCCATGAGGTTGGCGCCGTCGAAAAGCTTCCGTGCCCGGTCGACCGCATCGGTGGAGCCGCAGTTGCACACCACCACGTTGCGGTCGATGATGCTGTACGTTTCCGGCCCGAACATGGGGTGCAGAGAGCATACGCTCAGGTCGTCCGCCGCTCCCTTTCGCAGCACGTCCTGGAACGGGCTCTTGATCGACGCAATGTCGAACACCAGGGCCTCGGGCCTCAGCTCGATCACCTTCTCCAGCATCTTCCGCGTCACCGATATTGGGGTGGCGACGATGACCACCTCGGCGTCCCGGACCCCGCGCTCCAGGTCCTTCTCCATGGGGAACTTGTCGCTGTCGACGATGTCGTACACCCGTATGCGATGGCCGCGGGCCTCGAACAGGTCGGAAAGCCATCGCCCCATCTTCCCGGTGCCGCCGATTATCAACATTCTCTTCGTCAGGGAGGGCCTGGGTATGTGCCCCTGCTGTTCGATCGATTCGCGAATGAGCAGCCTCGCGATCTGGCTGGCCGAGGAGGCCGACATGCCGAACTCTCTGGCCCGGCTGATGTACCGCTCCACCACCTGCTCTTCGACGGCCGGCGCCCTCAGGGGTATCGACTCGCTGGCCTTCATCTTGCCCATCTCCACCGCCGCGGCGGTTCGATTGGCCATCATGCGGAGGATCTCGTAGTCTATCTTCTCTATCCTCTTCCGTACGTCATCGATGCTCTCGCGCAATGAAATCACCTCTCAGACACATGTCGGCCAGCACCAGGGCGGTGGCCGCCTCTACCACTATAACGGCACGCGGTACGATGCAGGGATCATGCCTCCCCTCGACCTTTATGGTGGTGTCCTCCATCCGCTCAAGGTCGACGCTCTTCTGCTCACGGGATATGGACGCGGTGGGCTTGATGGCGACCCTGAGGTCGATCGGCATGCCGTTCGACAGCCCTCCCAGGATGCCGCCGGCATGGTTGGTGATGGTTCGAACCTCTCCGTCCTCGATTATGAACTGATCGTTATGCTCGGAGCCACGCATCTCCGCGCTCCTGAAGCCGGAGCCGAACTCCACCCCCTTGACGCCGGGGATGGAGAACAGCATCTTGGCCAGCTCGCCTTCCAGGGAATCGAAGAAGGGCTCCCCCACGCCCATCGGCAGGCCGACCGCCAGGCACCGTATCGCCCCACCCACACTGTCGCCCTCCTCCTTGGCCGCCATGATCTCGTTGACCATCTCCAGCGCCAGGCCGGGATCGGCCGCCCGCACAGGGTTCTCCCTCGAGGCCCTTCGGACCTCCTTGAGGTACCGCTCCTCCTCGTCGACCAGGCGGCCCAGCCTCTGGGTGTAGGCGGCGATCTGCACACCGATGGTCGAAAGCATGGTCTTGGCGATGGCGCCCGCGGCCACCACGGGAGCGGTCATGCGGCCGGAGAACTGCCCCCCGCCGCGGAGATCGACCGTTTCGCCGTACCTGTTGAGGGCGGTCAGATCGGCATGGCCCGGCCTGGGGACAGTGCGGAAACGCTCGTACTTCGAGCTGTCCGTGTCCCGGTTCTCGATGAAGATGACGACCGGCGCGCCGGTCGTGAACCCGTCCTGCACCCCGGCCAGCACCTTGACCTGGTCGGCCTCCGCCCTTGGCGTCCCTATGGACATGGCCGGACGTCTGAGGTCCACCTCCCGCTGGATATCGTCCTCGTCGATCTCCAGTCCGGCCGGCACGCCGTCCAGGACGCATCCCACGCCGGGGCCGTGGCTCGAGCCGAACAATGTCAGGCGTAGCAGCGTTCCGATGGTGTTCATCCCTGGCCTCCGATGCTGGCGCCCAGTCGGCGCAGGTCGTTCACGAAGGACGGATACGATATGGCCGGGCTCGACGATTCGCTGATGGTGGTCGAACCATCCGCCACCAGCGCCGCCACCGCCTCGGCCATCATGATGCGGTGGTCCCCCATGGTGTCCACGCTCTTTCCCTTGAGGGTCGTGGGGCCTCGCACCTCGCAGCCGTCCTCCTTCTCTTCGATATCGGCGCCCATGGCCTTCAGGAAGGCCACCGTGGCGCGTATGCGGTCGCTCTCCTTGTGCTTCAGGTGGCCGGCGCCGTGCAGCCTGCTCACGCCCTCGGCCTGGGTCGCCACCACCGCCAGTATGGGGAACAGGTCCGGACTGTCACCCAGGTCGACGTCGTTCGCCGTGAGGTCTCCCGCCTCGGCCGTGACGCGGTCGCCGTCCCGCTTCATCCGGGCGCCGAACGCGGCCAGGATGTCGACCACCCTGCGGTCGCCCTGGCGGTCGTCGGTACCCAGGCCTTTCACGGTCACCTTGCCGGCCAGGGCCCCAGCCGCCAGCGGATAGGCGGCCGATGAGTAGTCGCCCGGTATCGTCATGGAGCGCGGACGGTACGTCTGGCCGCCCGGCACGTAGAAGCCGTTCTTGGTCTCCCAGGACCGGGCGCCGAAGAGCTCCATCATGTCCATGGTGATGTCCACGTAAGGTCGGGAGCGCAGCGGGGATGTCAGCATGATCTCGGTGTCCAGCTCCTTCAGGGCAGAGCTGATCAGCAGCGATGAGATGAACTGCGAGCTGATATCGCCCTTGACGTGCGTCCACCGCCCCTTGTTGGGGCCGCGGATGATGAGCGGCGCCGTTCCGTCGTTGCGGGCCGACGCGGCCGAGACCCCCATCTCGCCGAGCGCGTTCAGCAACGGCCTCATGGGTCTCTGCTGCAACGACGCGTCGCCCGTAAGGGTCACGGTCGACGACAGCAGCGACGCTATGCCGGTCAGCAGCCTGAGCGTGGTGCCGGAGTTCCCGCAGTCGATCTCGCCGGCAGGCGCTCGCAGGCTTCCGCCGCGCACGATGAGGTCCGGGCCCTCGCGTTTCGCCATGGTCCCGAACTGCTCCATGCCCCTTAGCGTGGCCATGGTGTCCTCGCTCAGCAGCGGCCTTCGGATGACGCTCTCCCCCCTGGCCAGCCCGGCCAGTATGATCGCTCGGTGGGTGTAGGACTTGGAGGGCGGCGCCTCCACGACGCCCTTTACGGTGGAACGTGATATTTCGAGCTTCATGTTATCGACCTGCCGTTATGGACGTTCGCTCTCATGAGCGTGTACCCTTCCATCTCGCGCTGGAAACCGGTCGCCAACGAACGTTCGACCAGCATGACGGTGGCCGGTCCGCTGCCGGTAAGTCCGGCGGCCAGTGCGCCGTTCTGCAGCGCCCTGACGGCGATGTCCGCATCGAGGCCCAGCGCGGCCGAGTAGCATATGCCGTTGAGCGTGAGCGCCCTGAGGTAATCGCCCTCCTCCGCCAGCCGGAACGCGACCTCGACGATGCCGCGGACGGCCGCGATGCGCTCCCGGGGCAGGGACGACTTCCGGATTTGGCGTTCCGGCACGTGAATGAAGACCGCGAGGTCTTGCATGACGTCGCGGGCAAGGACGCGGTCGTTCGAATTATCCGTCAGAAAGACGCCTCCGAACATGGCGGCGCAGGCGTCGTCGAAAGCACCGGTGAGCGAGACCCCCGCCCTGATGGCCGCCCTTGCGCCCATGCGGACCGCCTCCAGCTCATCGTACTCCACGCCCAGCGCGTCGAGCATGGCCGCGATGATGGCGTTGGCCGCCGCGCTGCTGCTCTTCAGGCCGCGAGAGACGGGGATGTCCGACCGCGTGACGATGCGGACGTGATGATCGCGCCCGCCGGCATACCTCTCCAGGACGGCGCGGGCGCACTCCTCGGCCAGGGCGGGCGATTCATCAGTGGCGCCGTCGATGGTGACCTCGATCCCTCGACCCTCCTCAAGAACGACGTCGGCGGTGGTGGTGAGGTCTATCCCGAAGGCGGCCCCCTTCCCGGTGGCGAACGCGCTAACTATGGTCGCCGCCCCATGACTGGTACCATGCCCCTTCATCCCTGTTCCTTCCTCACCGCCTCGGCCATGACCTCGTAGGAAGGACGCTGGCCGGTCCAGGCTTCAAAAGCATCCATTGCTTGATAGATTAACATTTCCCTGCCCGGGATGGTCTTGCAGCCCCGACCTTCAGCTTCCGTAAGGAAAGGCGTCCGTTCCGGATTGTAGACGACGTCCATGACGACCTGCCCCGGGCGGAACACCGCCGGATCGATGGGAAGCTGCGAAGGGAATCCCTCCATCCCCAGGGGCGTGCAGTTGACGATGACGTCGAAGTCCATGCTGGCGGCCTCGTCGAGGCTGACGGCCCGGCCGGAGAATCGTTTCGCGACCTCCGTGGCCCTCGGCCGCGTCCGGTTGGCGATGACGATGTCCGCGCCTTCGCGCCGTAGGAAGGCGGCGCAGGCCCGGGCCGCACCTCCCGCGCCGATGATCAGCGAACGTCTTCCCGCGACGTCCGCCCCGGCGGCCTTGAACGCCTGGGCGAGGCCCGATGCGTCGGTGTTCATGCCTATCAGCCGGCCCTTGCGGTTCACTATGACGTTGACCGCGCCAACCTCCTCGGCGCTCGCCTCGATATTGTCGAGATGCTCCATCACGCTCTCCTTGTGCGGGATGGTGACGTTGAGGCCGGAGATGTCAAGCTCGCGCATGACGTCCATCAGCTGCGGCAGCTCGCCCTCATGGGCAGGGATCTTCAGGTACTCGCCGGCGATGCCCGCGGCCTCGAACGCCGAGTTGTGCAGGACCGGTGAGAGGGAGTGTCCGAGCGGCATGCCGGTGATCCCGGTGATGATGCCGTTCTCCATCTTCTTCAAGGTGGCGACGTCCACCTGCCCCGGGGCCGTCTCCTTTCCCGGCTCCAGGGATGCATAAGTCATCGAGGAGCCCAGCCGGCGGTACCGCATCCTCGTGATCGGCCCGAGGTCGCCAGTGCCGAGCAGCACGAACCTCCTTCCCGTTAGCGAAAGAAGCTTGCCCGCCTGTACCAGGCGATGCAGGCCCCCCACGGTGTCGACGACGAACGCCCCCTTGGCCAGATCCCCTCGGGCTCCGGCCAGGAGCATGATCTCGATGATGCGGGCCTCGGAGGGGGCCTCGCCAAGCTCGTGATGCGAGACCACCAGCTCCGCCTTTCTCAGCTCACGGTCGCGCGAGCCTAGCAGGGGGGAGTCGTCCTCCAGGTCGATGAGCTTGAACCCGGCCCGGATGGCGCGGCGGTACAGATTGAACTTGGCCTTGTCGCCGCCCCCCCATTCGCCGCCATGGGCCTTGCTGCGCAGGGTGGCCATCTTTGGAAGGGGGACGTTCTTCAGCGGGGTGAGGTCGGAAGGCGGCTCCGTCAGTAGATCGAACCGGACCTCTGCCAGGTCCGCGCCTTTTTCTTGAGCCTCTGAGATGGCTTTCGCCGCCTCCTTGATGGTGGTCGCCCCCACCGACACGCATATGGTCATTAGTTCTCCGTGATCGTCTCGTCGATGCTATGACCAAAGTGTCGTCCACCTTCTTCTAGTCTTACCATGACCTTCTGGCCCGGAACGAGCTCCGAGACCGATATCGGACCATCCGGGGTGACAAGGCGGATGGTCTCGGCGTTCTGCACGATGGTGCTGAACCTTCTCTGGCCGCCGTCCACTTCCACCAGCAGTAGCGGCCGCCTCTCGATCTTGGCGCGTCCCACCACCACCGTGCGCGAACCGCCCTCGGGCGTAACGGCTAGCAGCTCGTCGCCCCCTTTCACTTCCGACAGATACTTCGTCCGTCCGCCCGCCGTGAGCACGTACGCGTGAACGGCCCCGGCGTTCACCCGGAAGGGGCGGCAGGCCACGTACTCAGAGCTGATGCTTTCCGAGCTGATGAGGAAGAGGCAGGACGACTGGGAGCCGACCAGGAAGCCCTCCCCGGGGCACATGATCGAGCAGGTGTCGACGCATACCCTGTCCCCGACCGTAAGCGGCGCGATCCTGGTCACGGGAAGCGGGACCAGCTCGATGCCTGGTGGCCGGGACCGCAGGGCCGCTATCTCGGCCAGCTGCTCAGGCCCCGCCGCGGCCACGATGCCGTCGGCCCCCACTTCCATCGTCTCGAGGAACAACCTCGCCTCCTCTGTTCCATGGGACTCGGCCATAAGCTGGGTCCCGGAGCCCTGGAATGCCGCGATGAGGTTCTCAAGGGGGATGACCTTCCAGTCCCTGGAGGAGATGATCACCCGCTCGGCGCCTTTCAGGGCGTACGCCCTGTCCAGGTCCCCTGGGCCGGACACGGTGACCATCCGGGCGACCGCGCGGCCATCGAGGAGTACCTCGTCTCCGCTGACCACGAGGGCGTTGAAGCGGCCCAGCCGCCGCAGCGGCTCGTCCTCCTCCTGTATGAGGATGTCCGTCAGACCGGCCTCCAGCGCGGCGGTGACGACGTTCTTCCTCTCCTCGTACGAGTCCTGGAGGTCGGCCCTGACCCAGATGAGCTTTTCCATGCGTATCACTGCAACCGTCGGAGGGCCTCGTCCACCGTGGCGTTCCTCAGAACGATGTCGGCGACCGCCCTCGTCATGGCTGTGACATTGCGGTGCTGGAAGATGTTCCTTCCTATGCTCACGCCGCGGCCGCCCCCTTCGATGGAGTCGGCCACCATCTGCAGCAGGTCCCGCTCCGAGCCCATCTTCGGCCCTCCGGCGATGAGGACAGGTATGATCGCCCCCTCCGTCACCTCGCGGAAGGAATCGATGTCGCCCGTGTAGGAGGTCTTGACAAGATCGGCCCCCAGCTCCATCCCGACCCGGGCGCACTGCTTGATCAGGTCGACGTCGTAGCCGTCCTTGATGTCCTTGCCGCGCGGGTAGATCATCACCAGGAGCGGCATGCCCCATTCCTTGCACTCCTTGGCAACGCAACCGAAGTCCCTTAGCATGTCCGGCTCGGTGTCGGCGCCGATGTTCACATGGATGGATACGGCGTCGGCGCCCATCTTGAGCGCCTCCTGCACCGTGGTGACCAGCACCTTGGCGTTCGGGTCCCGTGACAGGCTGGTGGACGCCGACATGTGAACGATGAGGCCGATGTCGTGGCCAAAGGAGCGGTGACCATAGGGGACGACGCCCTTGTGCATGACCACTCCGGTGGCGCCGCCCTCCGAGACCTGCGCTATGGTCGTCTTCATGTCCACCAGGCCGGACACCGGCCCCATGGTGATGCCGTGGTCCACGGGCACGATGACCGCCCGTCCCACGTTCCGGTCCATTATCCGCTCGAGGCGGATACCCTTTCCCGACATATCTGGTTCACCGTGCGTGACATTGTCTAGCACGTATATTACTGTTTACTTTTCATACTTCAGGATAAAGCCCCGGCCGACGGCGATGAGCTGTTATGCTCCTCGATGCACATCTCTGTAAGTCTCTAATATCCCGGACAGCGTATCGGGGGCCATGTGGCTCCTACTCTCCGAATACTTCGGCCGCTATCCATCGCAGGGCAAGGTGGCCAGACTTCTGCTTTCGCTGGGCCTCAGCGTCAAGAACGGCAAGGTCCACTGCGGCGACGTGGAGATCGCTGACGTCGCCCTGGCCAGGGCGGCCGGGGTCGACCGTCGCATCGTCCGATCGACGGTCGAGACGATCGAGGCGGAGGAGGCGCTACGAGAGGTGTTCGCCGCTCTGCACCCGACCGCCATGCTGCGCGACGTGGCCCCGGTGATGGGGTGGTCGTGCATAGAGATCGTGCCCACCGACGCCCACTCGTCCGGAATACTGGCAGAGATCATGGGGGTGATCGCCGAGGGGGGGATCAGCGTCCGACAGGCGCTGGTGGACGACCCCCTGCTGATGGAGGAGCCTCGCCTGTACATAATCACGGAGAGCACGGTGCCGCCGGAGATGATCCCCCGCATCAAGAGATGCCGGGGCGTGAAGAGCCTGATACTGCACTGAGCGTGGTCGACTGGCCGATTCCGGGGCGCAGTACGGCGGAGTGGCAGTGGCCATCGTCGCCATCTCCTTCGCGTCGATCTTCATCCGCTGGAGCGAAGCTCCTCCGGAGGTCATAGCGTTCTACCGCATGCTGCTGGCCACCATGGTGCTGGCGCCGTTCGCGCTGCGGTCCCGGAACCGCTCCGACCTCGCATCGCTGGACCGCCGCACGGCGGTCATCATGCTGGCCGTGGGGGCCGTGCTCGCCATACACTTCTACGCGTTCAACGCCTCGCTGGAGCTGACCTCGGTGGCCTCCGCCACCGTCCTGGTGACCTCCCATCCGCTGCTGGTCGGCGTCCTGGGCCTGGTCCTTCTGAACGAGCGGCCGCGCAGCGGCGGCCTCGGTCTCGTCATCGGCCTGGGCGGCGTCGTCGTGATATCCTTCGCCGACCTGGGGAGCGGAAGGCTCGAGGGGGACCTCCTGGCGCTCCTGGGCATGGTGGCGGCAGCAGTCTACCTCCTGGCCGGCCGGGTCGTCAGGCAGAGGGTCGGCCTCATCAACTACGTCCTGTTCGTATATTCGTCCTGCACCGCCGCGCTTTTCCTGATCGTACTGGTGAACGGCTCGCAGCTCTGGCCGTACCCGGTCCAGGAGCTCATGATATTCCTGGCCCTGGCCATCGTCTCCACCCTGATGGGGCATACCCTCCTCAATTGGTCCCTTCGCTACCTGCCGGCGGCCTTCGTCAGCGTGTCCATGCTGGGAGAGCCGGTGGGGGCCAGCATACTGGCCGCCCTGCTGCTGGCCGAGGTGCCCTCCCCCGCGGTGATGCTGGGGGCGGTCATGGTCCTGGCGGGGATCGCCCTCACTGCCGGTCCAGGGAAGCGGCCCGGTGATGCGACGCCAGGTCCATGACCTCCAGGCTGCCGCCGGCGGCCCTCCGCATCGCCGCCACGGTGGCCCGGGCCGCCTGGACGGTCGTCAGGAACGGTATCTCCAGCTCCACGGCCAGGCGGCGCATCATGTAGCCGTCCCGCCTCGCCCCGGAGGCGTTGGAAGGCGTGTTGATGATCAGGTTGATCTTTCCCCGGCGCATGAGGCCGAGCGCATCGGGGTCCATCTTCTGCGAGATGGTGTACACGGTGGTGGTCTGCAGCCCCTGCCCTCTCAAGTAGGTCGAGGTGCCGCGCGTCGCGTAGATGTGGAACCCCATCCTCGCCAGCTTGCGGGCGGTCTCCAGGATCTCCGGCTTGTCGGCATCGTTGACTGTGATGTAGACCCCGCCCTCGCGAGGCAGCTTCATGCCCGCCGAGATCAGCGCCTTGTACATGGCGCTGGCAAGGTCCTTGTCGATCCCCATGACCTCGCCGGTGGAGCGCATCTCCGGACCAAGGATGGAGTCCACCCCGGGCAGCTTCAGGAACGGGAAGACGGAGGCCTTCACCGCCACGTGCCCGAAGGACGCCACGCCCGTCAGCCCCATCTCCCTGAGGCTCTTCCCCAGGATGACCTTGGTGGCGACCTTGGCCAGGGGAACGCCTATGGCCTTGGACACGAACGGCACGGTCCTCGACGCCCGGGGGTTTGCCTCGATCATGAACACCTCGCCGTCCCTGACGGCCAGCTGCAGGTTGAGCAGCCCCTTGATGCGCAGCCCCCTTGCCACTTTGCCGGTGATATCGATGATCTTCTCCAGGATCTCGGGGCTGATCGTCTGAGGGGGCAGCGTCATGGTGGCGTCCCCGCTATGCACTCCCGCTTCCTCGATGTGGTCCAGGATGCCCCCGATGAACACGTCCTGGCCGTCGGACACCGCGTCCACGTCCACCTCGATGGCGTGGCTGATGTACTTGTCCACCAGGATCGGATGGGCCCTGGACACCTTCACGGCCGTCTCCACATATGTGAGGAGCTCCTCCTCGGAGTATACGATCTCCATGGCCCGCCCTCCGATGACGTATGAAGGTCGCACCAGGACCGGGTACCCTATGCGGTTGGCGATCGTCCGCACCTCCTCGAACGAGTGCCCCGTGCCCGATGGCGGCTGAGGGATCCCCAGTCTGTCCATGAGGGCCGAGAACAGCTTGCGGTCCTCGGCCACGTCGACGTCCTCCGGGGAGGTGCCCAGCACCCTGGTGCGCTTTCCGTCTAGCGCCTCCATCAGGGGCATGGCCAGGTTGATGGCCGTCTGCCCGCCGAACTGAAGTATCACGCCGTCGGCTTTCTCGTTCTCTATGACGTTCAGGACGTCCTCGAACGTCAGCGGCTCGAAGTACAGGCGGTCCGAGATGTCATAGTCGGTGGAGACCGTCTCCGGGTTGTTGTTGACGATGATGGCCTCCACGTCCTCCTCCTGCAGGGCCAGAACGCCGTGGACGCAGGCATAGTCGAACTCGATCCCCTGCCCGATGCGAATGGGGCCGCCGCCCACGATGACCACCTTGCGGCGGTCGGATGGAACGGCGTCGTTCTCATTCTCGTACGTCGAGTAGAAGTACGGCGTCTCCGCGCTGAACTCCGCCGCGCAGGTGTCCACCATCTTGTAGGTCGGCACGATGCCGACCTCCTGCCGCCAGCGCCTCACATCGCCGGAGGTGGCGCCGGTCAGGCGGGCGATGATGTCGTCCGAGAAGCCCATGCGCTTGGCGCGCCGCAGAAGCACGTCATCGACATTGGACGTCTTCAACGTCTTCTCCATGTCGATGATGTTGCGTACCTTGTGAAGGAAGTAGGTGTCCCATTTGGTGACGTCGGCCAGCTCCTCGATGCTCATGCCGCGGCGCAAGGCCTCGGCGATGGCGAAGAGCCTCTGGTCCGTGGCCCTCTTAAGCTCGGCCATGATGCGATCGTCCGGCCAGTTCAGGGGATCTAGGTACTCCTGGTCGATCTCCAGGGAGCGGATCGCCTTCAGAAGCCCCTCCTCCACCGTCCGGCCGATGGCCATGACCTCCCCGGTGCTCTTCATCTGGGTGCCCAGCACCCGGTCCACCGTGCGGAACTTGTCGAACGGCCACCGGGGGATCTTCAGCACCACGTAGTCGATCGACGGCTCAAGGGCGGCATAGGTCTTGCCGGTGATGTTGTTCGGTATCTCGTCCAGCGCGTAGCCCATGGCTATCTTGGCCCCCACCCTGGCGATCGGATAGCCGGTGGCCTTCGAGGCCAACGCGGAGGACCGCGATACCCTTGGGTTCACTTCGATGACGCGGTACTCCCGGCTGATCGGATCGAAGGCGAACTGGATGTTGCAGCCCCCCTCGATGCCCAGGGCCCGGATGGTCTTGATGCTGGCGTTCCTCAGTCTCTGGTGGTCCTCGTCGCTGAGCGTCTGAGCGGGGGCGATGACGATGGACTCGCCGGTGTGGATGCCCATGGGGTCAAGGTTCTCCATGCTGCAGATGATGATGCAGTTGTCCCTGCCATCGCGCATGACCTCGTACTCGAACTCCTTCCATCCTAGCACGCTCTCCTCTATGAGCACTTGGTGGATGCGGGAGTACGCCAGACCGCGGCCGGCGATGGTCTCTAGCTGCGCCTCGTCGTAGGCGATGCCGCCGCCCGTTCCGCCGAGGGTGTATGCCGGCCGCACCAGCACGGGATACTTCCCGATCTCCCTGGCCGCCTCTTTCGCCTCCTCCACCGAGCGCACGGTCCTGCTGTGCGGTATCGGCTCACCGATGCGCAGCATCATCTCCCTGAACAGCTCCCTGTCCTCGGAGAGGGCGATGGCCTCCGGCTGGGTTCCCAGCAGCTTGATGCCCAAACGATCAAGCGTCCCGTTCTCGGCCAGCTCGGAGCAGATGTTGAGGGCGGTCTGCCCCCCCATTCCGGAGAGGATACCGTCGACCTTCTCCTTCTCGGCGATACGGGCCACCGTCTCCACCGTAAGGGGCTCCACGTACACGATATCGGCCGTATCGACGTCCGTCTGTATGGTGGCCGGGTTGGAGTTCACCAGCACCGTCTGGTAGCCCTCCTCGCGCAGCGAGCGGCACGCCTGGGAACCGGAGAAGTCGAACTCCGCCGCCTGGCCGATGACGATGGGGCCGGAGCCGATGACCATGATCTTCTTCAGGTCGGTCCGCTTCATCTCCTCTCCTCCAGCATCCTCCCGAACTCGTCGAAGAGATAGGTCGTGTCCTGCGGGCCCGACCTTGCCTCGGGATGGTACTGCACCGACATGATAGGCAGCTCGGTGTGTTTCATCCCCTCCACAGTGCCGTCGTTGACGTTGATATGATCGGCGATGAGGCCGGTGCCCTCCAGCGAGCCCGCGTCCACCGCGTAGCCGTGGTTCTGCGATGTGATATAGAGCTGTCCGTTGTGGCGGACCGGCTGGTTCACCCCGCGGTGGCCAAATCTCATCTTGTAGGTCCGCCCCCCGAAGGCCAGGGCCAGCAGCTGGTTGCCCAGACATATTCCCATGATCGGGAGCTCGTCCTTGATCTCCCTGAGCGCCTGAACCGTGGTGTTCACCATCTCAGGATGAGCGGGATCCCCCGGCCCATTGGATATGAACACGCCGTCCAGTTCCTCGTCTCGGAAGAACGAGGGGTCGATGTCGTAGGGCACCTGCACCACGCTGAACCGCCTGCGCAGCTCGTTGACGATGCTTGCCTTTACCCCGCAGTCGATGAGCGCCACCCTCCTCTTCCCTTCGTTCTCGTACCTCACGATCTCCTTCGTGGATACTTCGGCCACTAGGTTCCTCTTCGATGGAAGGTCCATCTCACGGAGCTTGGCCAGCACCTCGTCGGTGTCCTCGTCGAAGGCGATGGCGCCGCGGAGGGCGCCCTCCTCGCGGATGCCGATGACCAGGGAGCGGGTGTCCAGCTCGCTGATGCCCGGCACCCCTTCTTCGAGAAGATACTTGTCAAGGCATTTCCCTCCGTACATGGGGGATGCGTTCCGGCAGAGCTCCCGGACCACGAGGCCGGTCGCCTGAACCCGGGGGGATTCCTTGAACCGGTCGCTGACGCCGTAGTTGCCGATAACCGGGTGGGACATGATAAGAATCTGGCCTCTGTAGGAGGGGTCGGTCAGGCTTTCCTGGTATCCAGCCATGCCCGTGTTGAACACGACCTCGCCGTAAACGGTCTTCTCATAACCAAAGCCAGTGCCCTCTGCTATTGTCCCGTTTTCGAGGATTAGGCGGCACTGTACCATCAGAAAGTTGCAGAATCGGTATTTTTTACTTAACTCTTTCTAGGCCCCCCGGATACAAGTATGTAAAAATGGCAGGATGCCAACAAAACGACCATGCATATGTTCCTAGCGGGACAAACGGAGGCCAGCGAGGCGACCCGGCCGCCCTCGAGGGAAAGCGTCTCTTTGGCGTTCGAGATCGTTCGACCACATCCTCCTGCGTGCTCGCAACAAGGTCGGCGGCGCGTTCCAAGCATGTCCTGATGACGTGAAACATCTTGCTCGAAATGGACACGATGCCTTTGACGCCGCGGTCCACGTTCGTCCTGCCTTTGAAATGGCGGGGTTTCTGGCAATTGATTTTATAATGACACGGCATCGTATCTGCAATGCGCGTTCTCCACCAGGATCGTGGCACCGGCGAGATCAAGATGATGATCGAGACGCTGGACGATCTTTGGCACCTGTACAACATCATCGACGAGGGGGACATGATAATCTCGGTCACCTTCCGCCGGGAGGAGGCCAAGTCCGATAAGATAAGGGCCGAGAGGACTGAGAAGAAGAGGATGGTCCTCGGCGTCCGGGCCGAGAAGATCGAGTTCCACGAGACGGAGTCTCGGCTGCGCATACTCGGCGTGATCGAGGAAGGGCCGCAGGACGTAGGCTCATACCACACCCTCAACCTGGCCGAGGGGGACGCGGTCACCGTCCGCAAGGTCGATTGGACGCCGCTGAAGCTTGAGCGGGTGCGCCGCTCGGTGGAGGACGCTCGCCGGCCCCGGCTGCTGTTCGTCTCCCTTGACAATGATGAGGCCACCATAGCGGTCGCCCGCCAGTTCGGCATGCAGGAGGTGGCGCGCATCTACGCCTCAGGCTCTGGCAAGATGTACGAGCAGAAAGTCTCTGACGACTTCTATCCGGAGATAGTGGACAAGGTGCGCCAGACGGCCGAGCCCGGCGTCCCCCTGGTCGTGCTGGGCCCAGGTTTCGCCAAGGAGGCGCTGGTCTCGCTGGGCAAGGAGAAGGAGCCGGAGCTGTTCGGACGGGCGCACGTCTACCACACCGGCCAGACGGGGATGGCAGGCATCCACGAGCTCATGAAGTCTGGCATAGGCTCCGAAACGGTGCAGGGCTCCCGGGCCGCCCAGGAGACAAAGGCGGTGGAGGATGTGCTGGAGCGCATCGCCAAGGATGGTCCGGTGGCGTACGGCCTCGCCGACGTGGAGCGGGCGGCGATGGCGGGGGCCGTGGACACCCTCTTGGTCCTGGACACCGAGGTGCGCAAGGGCAGCGCCGAGGAGCTGATGGCGGCGGTGGAGAACGGCCGCGGCAACGTCATGGTGGTGTCGGAGCGCTTCGAGGCGGGAAAGAAGCTGGAAGCCATCGGAGGGATCGCCGCCCTACTAAGATACAAGCTCTCCTGAGCCTCCAGGCCAGCTGCCATGGGGGCGCGACTTCCATATAACAAAAATCTTTAGTATGATACTCATAATAGGGTGATGTTCAAGCCAAATAGCGTACGGTCGTTGGCCTCTTCCACTGGTCGCTAGACGTTTGCTCCAACCCGACCCAGCGTCCACATGACGCCTTTTCCGGGGTGCGCGCATCGACGGGATGCTCCCGTGACCTGAAAAGCCATCGATCGAGCGAATGGCAGGAGATGGACATCATTGAACGCCGAGAGTAAGATGCGGGCCGACGAGGTTTTTGCCAGGCTGAGCGAGAACAGGCTGAACATATGCGACACCACCCTACGGGACGGGGAGCAGGCCGCGGGCATAGTGTTCGCCAATCTTGAGAAGGTGCGGATCGCAAAGCTGCTTGATGAGCTCGGGGTGCCGCAGATCGAGGCGGGCATCCCGGCGATGGGAGGGGACGAGAAGGCCTCCATCAAGCGCATCGCCCGCATGGGGCTCAACGCCTCCATCCTGGGATGGAACCGCGCCAATGTGGAGGACATCTCCCACAGCATCGACTGCGACGTCGACTCGGTCGCCATCTCCATGTCCGCATCCGACATCCACATCGAGCACAAGCTCATGAAGAGCCGCCAGTGGGTGCTGGACCGCATCGTCGAGTCGGTCGAGTACGCAAGATCGCATGGGGTGTATATCTCCGTAAACGCTGAGGACGCCAGCCGGGCCGACCCGGAGTTCATGATGGAGTTCGCCCGCGCCGCCAAGGATGCGGGGGCCCACAGGGTCCGCTTCTGCGACACGCTGGGCATTCTGACGCCGTCGGACACCTACGACCGCATAAAGCAGCTGATCGACACCGTGGGCCTGCCGGTGGAGATGCATACCCACAACGACTTTGGAATGGCGACGGCCAACGCCATCGCCGGCGTTCAGGCAGGGGCCAGCTTCCTCAGCACCACCGTGATGGGCATCGGGGAGCGCACCGGCAACTCCCCCCTGGAAGAGGTCACCATGGCGGCCAAGCATCTGCTCAAGATAGACATGGGCATCGACACCTCCCGCCTGCGGGAGATCGCCGAGTATGTGGCCAGGGCCTCGGGGCGTGAGATCCCGGCGTGGAAGCCCATCGTGGGCCAGAACTGCTTCGCCCACGAGGCCGGCATCCACACCGACGGCGTGATGAAATACCTCTCCAACTATGAGCCGTACTCTCCTGAGGAGGTCGGCATGTCTCGCAAGATCATCATCGGCAAGCACTCCGGACGGTCGACAATAAAGCAGTCGCTTAGCGCCAGGGGCATCGACGTGGACGATGAGGCGGCCGCGGCGATCCTGGAGATCGTCAGGGCGACATCTGTCTCGTTGAAGCGCAGCCTGTCCGAGAACGAGCTTGCTTACATATATCAGGATTATATGGAGGGCGTAAAGGACACCCTCCCGCAGAACAGGTGAGTGAAAATAAATGGGAACAATCTCAGAGAAGATATTGTCGGCTCATGCCGGCAGTGATGTGAAGGCCGGGGACATATGCGTGGTCCCGGTCGATTTCATGATGTCGCAGGACGGCACCACTGGGCTTACCATCAAGGCCTTCCGCCAGATGGAGGCCGCGAAGGTGGCGCATCCCGACAAGTATGCTATTGTGATCGATCACAACTCGCCGTCCCCCATGGAGTCGGTCAGCAACATCCACAAGGAGATGCGCACCTTCGCCGCCCAGCATGGCGCCAAGCTTTACGACGTGGGAGAGGGAGTATGCCATCAGTTGGTTCCGGAGAGCGGCAACATCATCCCCGGCAACATAGTCATCGGCGGGGACTCGCACACATGCACCTACGGCGCGCTGAACGTGTTCTCCACCGGCGTCGGCTCCACCGATCTGGCCGCCGCGCTGGTGACCGGAAAGATGTGGTTCCGCTGCCCCAGCACCATCAAGATCGTGTACGACGGTGCCCTTCAGGCGGGCGTCTACTCCAAGGACGTGGTCCTGCACATGGCCAAGACACTGTCGTCCCGCGGCGCCACCTACAAGGCGCTGGAGATCTACGGCAGCGTGATCGACGACCTGTCGGTCGACGCCCGCATGACGATCTCCAACATGGTGGTGGAGGTTGGCGCCAAGGTGGGCCTCATGCCCTGCGACCGCAAGACCGCCGACTTCATCAAGTCCCGGACCAACAGGCCGTTCAAGGGAGTGGAGGCGTCCCTGTCGGCCGTGTATGACAAGGTCATCCGCGAGGACCTCTCCGACCTGCCGCCGCAGATCGCCAGGCCTCATGAGGTCGACAACGTGGTGGACGTGGACAAGGTCGCCGGACTGGAGATCGACCAGGTGTACATCGGCACCTGCACCAACGGCCGCCTGGAGGACCTCCGGGAGGCTGCCAGGGTGCTTGATGGCAACCAGGTCGCCCCGGACGTCCGCCTGATCGTGGCGCCCGCGTCCAAGGAGATCCTGCTGGACGCCATGCGCGAGGGCTACATAGACACGCTGGTCAAGGCCGGGGCGACCCTCATCGCCCCGTCCTGCGGTCCGTGCGTCGGCACCTGCAACGGCGTTCCGTCCGACGGCGAGGTCGTGCTCTCGACCGCCAACCGCAACTTCAAGGGGCGCATGGGCAACACCAAGGCCGAGATCTATCTGTCGTCCCCGGCCACCGCCGCATACTCGGCCATGCTGGGGCACATCGCCGATGTAAGGGAGGTGCTGGAATGAGCGATCTCAAGGGAAGGGCCTTTGTGTTCGGTGACAACCTCAACACCGACTATGTCATCTCCGGGAAGTACAAGTTCAAGACCCTGGACATGAACGAACTGGCCAAGCATGTCATGGAGGACATCCGCCCCGGCTTCTACGATGAGATAGGGGCCGGCGACCTCGTGGTGGCGGGCGAGAACCTGGGAGCCGGCTCCTCGAGGGAGCAGGCGCCCCTGGTCCTGAAGGCCGCCGGCATCGGCGCCGTGGTGGCCAAGTCGTTCGCCCGCATCTTCTACCGTAACTGCATCAACGTCGGCCTGCCGGTCGTGGAGGTCGACACCTCCAACATCGCCGAGGGCGATGTGCTGGAGATCGATATCAAGAGCGGCGTCGTGAAGAACGTGACCAAGGGCGTCGTGCTGGAGGCCAAGCCTCTTCCGCCGGTGATGATGAAGATCCTCGCCGATGGAGGTCTGGCGGAGCACATAAAGAAGAACGGCGGCTTCGCCCTGGAGGACGAAGAGCCGTCGGAGTGAAACCCCTTCCAATCATCCTTTCTTTTTCAGCTCAAGCCGCATGGCGTCGTTGATGGCGATCTCAGCGATGTCCGTCGCGTACATCACGGTGCGCGTCAGCGAGTCCATGACCGCGGTGCGGCTCATGGTACCCTTTCCTCCGCTGCCCTGCAGGCGGGGCAGCAGCTCGGCCAGGGAGTCGACCAGCCCCCTGGCGTCGTCTATGATGGTGTTGGCCGACGATACGTCCTGGGCAAAGAACGCCTCCACTGCACTCTTCAGCACATCGATGGCCCGGGCGCTCAGATCATGCATCTCCTCGACCGCGGGCGGTCTGGCCTCCCGGGCGATAGAGATGGCCTCCCGGGCGATCTTCTCGGCGTGGTCCCCCACCCTCTCCAGGATCCTGGCGGCCAGGAGCAGGCTCAATGAGCCATGCATATCCACCCCCAGTCGCTTGGCCAGTCGTCGGTCGTCCATGATCAGGGCGTGCTGCTTGACCGTCATCCAATATAGGCGGTCCACATCCTGGTCCCGCTCCAGGATGTCCTTGGCCAGCTCCAAGTCGCCTTCGGCGTAGGCCGCTATGGCATCCCGGTGCATCGAGTCAACTATGAGGTGCATCCTGCGCACACACTTCTTCTGAGGCAGCTCCATCGGGTCGGACAGATCGTGCAGCACCACGGTGGTGGCCGTCTCCTCGATGATCTCCGGACCGATGACGAGCCGGGCAAAATCCCTGATGGAGCGTTTGGTGTCCAGATCCATGCGGCCCTTGGACCGCACCTCTATTATGGTGCCGCCAGCCAGATACGCGCCGATCAACTTGCGGGTGACGTGCTCGGTCGGATCGTCCTTCCCGATGATGATGACGTGCGTCTTGGACTCCCTGGCGCTGTGCATCTCCGGCTCAATGTTCAGGGTGCCGTCGGGCTGGACCTCCATGTACACTGAGTCGCCTGGCTTTATGCCATTGGCCGTGACCCAGTCCTTGGGCAGCGACACGGTGATCGTGGACGTGCCAGTCTTCTGCACCTTTCTTGCTTCCATATGTTCGCTCCTTTAGTGCGAGTGTAACCTTTTCATAGGATATATACATGCTTTGCTTGAACTATATAGATTGTATATACAATATATAGATACTATATACTACTATTTTCAGTGGATACGAAATATAGTCTATTTGCCCAATCTTCTTATTCATTTTCCGTAATCGAGCATGACGGAGCAGGCCGGGGACGGCCCAAGCGGTCCCCTCCATGCGGCCTCGGCCTGCACCAAGAGGATGAAAGCCCATGGAAAAGAAGTCACTGATAGCAATTGGGGTCGTGGCCGCCGTCATTTTGGTGGCGGGGGGCGTTGCCATGCTCTCACAGGGAGAGGAAGACAGGCCAGCGACCCTGAAACAGCAGGGCTCTGACACACTTCTCGAGCTCATGACAGCGATGTCCGAGTCCTTCAATTACGCTCAAGATGATGTAAGGGTTGACGTCACCGGAGGAGGTAGTGGTGTGGGCATTGAGTCCCTAATTCGGGGTACCATCGATGTTGCCCAGGCCTCCCGTCAGATGAAGCAGACCGAGATCGATGCCGCCAAGGCCAACAACATCGATCCCTTGGAGTTCTCCGTCGCCATCGACGGCATAGCCATCGTGGTCAACTCTGCCAGCACGGTCGAGTCTCTGACGATGGAACAGCTTCGCGGCATCTATAACGGCAGCATCACCAACTGGAACGAGGTCGGCGGCGCTGACCAGGACATACTTCCATACGGCCGCCAGACCACCTCCGGGACCTATGAGTTCTTCTTTGAGGCCGTGATGAAGAAGGAGGACTTCGCAACTGGAGTGTCTCAGGAGACCGGCAACGCTGCCATCGCCACCAAGGTGGCCAAGAACGCCGGCGGTATTGGCTACATCGGCATCGGGTACGCTCAGCAGGCCCAGGGTGTGAAGATGGTCCCGCTGAAGGTCGACGCCGCGTCCGAGGCGTTCCTGCCCACTGATGAAGTGGCAGTCTACGCTGGCGATTACTCCCTCTCCAGGCACCTGTACGTCTACACCGATGGCACTCCCGAGGGAGCGGTCAAGACGTGGGTCGAGTACATCCTGAGCGAAGAGGGCCAGGCTGTTGTTGAGGAGGCAGGCTTCTACAAGCTCGACGCCGAAACTCTCGCCGAGATGAAGGCGAAGCTCTAAACCCTTACCGAACGGCGGGGGAGCTTAGCCATGATCCCGCCCTCCAATCCTTTCTGGAGGTTCGATCATGAAATATATCGATAAGATCGGGTGGTTAAATCGAACGCAAGGCCAGAGCAAAGGCCGCCTTTTCGACGGAGCCCCGCATATAATCCTATTCACCATCACTCTAATCTCGGCCTCGGTGCTGGTCGCCGTGGCCGCTTTCCTCATCCTTGGTTCCCTACAGGCGTTCAATGTCATAGGGCCCGTGGAGATGCTGTTCGGCGATACTTGGAGGCCCACGTCGTTCCACAATCCCGCCTTCGGGATGCTGCCGTTGATGGCAGGAACGTTCCTGGTCAGCTTCCTGGCGTCGATGATCGCCATCCCCATCGGGCTTGGATGCACGATATATCTGGCGGAGATCGCTCACTCACGGATCAGGGCATTCCTGAAGCCGGCGATCGAGCTGCTGGCCGGCATACCCTCGGTGGTCTACGGCCTCTTCGCCATGCTCATCCTGCAGGGGTGGGTGGCACAGCTCTTCGGCCTGCAGCATGGCTATGTGGCCCTCAATGGCGGTATTATCCTGGCGGTGATGATGGTCCCAATAATGGTCTCGCTGGCCGAGGACGCGATCTCCGCGGTGCCCCTGGAGCTGAGGGAGGCTTCCTACGCGCTCGGGGCCACCAGATGGGAGACGATGCGTTCGGTCGTGCTGCCGGCGGCCATGTCCGGCATCCTGGCGGCCATCATCCTGTCCATAATGAGGGCCGTCGGAGAGACCATGGCCGTGCTGATGGCGTTCAACCAGACTCCCCTGCTGACCCTGGATCCCTTCTCCGGCGTTCAGACCATGACCGCCACCATCGCCATCGAGATGGGCGAGGCAGCAGTGGGCGGCCTGCACCATAGCACGCTGTTCGCGGTCGGCGTCATGCTGTTCATGATCACCCTGGTCATGAACACCGTCGCAAACCGCATCATGCTCAGGTACTCGGAGGCATACAGATGAACGCCTTAAGCAGAAATGCCAAGGAGGCGCTGTATTTCAATCTCTTCCGGGCCTGCGGCGCGCTGGTCGTGCTCACGCTGGTCGTCATCATGGCCTACATGCTGATGGGCAGCCTACCCGTGCTCAGCCTGGACTTCCTGACCGAGCCTCCAAGGGGGGCCAACACCCGGGGCGGCATCGTCACCCCGCTGGTCGGCACCCTATGCCTGATGGCCATCGTGTTCGCCTTCGCCATTCCGATCGGGGTCCTCAGCGCCGTGTACCTGTCAGAGTATCAGGGCAAAGGATGGGGCGCTCGGTTCTGGCACATCGTGGTGTCGAACCTGGCCGGCGTTCCGTCGATAGTGTACGGCCTGCTGGGCCTGGCGCTGTTCGTGACCTTTGCCGGACTGGGAAGAAGCCTGATCGCGTCCGGCCTCACGCTGGCCATTCTATCGCTGCCGATAGTGATATCCGCCGCCCGCGAGGCCATCCAGGCCATTCCGCCGTCTCTCCGGGAGGCGTCGCTGGCCCTCGGGGCCACCAAATGGCAGACGATCCGGCACCATGTGCTGCCCTATGCGCTGCCGGGCATCCTGACAGGGGTCATACTGGCGCTCTCCCGCGCGGCGGGAGAGACGGCGCCCATCCTATTGACGGGCGCGGCGTTCTACATGTCCAGCATGCCGGATTCGATCTTCTCGCAGTTCATGGCGCTGCCCTACCACATATATGCAGTGGCGACCCAGACCATGGCTGGCATGAACGGCAGCCCCGTGGTGTACGGCGCCGCGATCGCACTGTTGATGCTGGTCATCGGAATGAACCTGGTCGCGATCATAGTTCGAAAGAGATTTAGAGAAAAATACAGGTGGTGACAAATGTCATCAATAGAAGTCAAGCACCTCAATGTCTGGTTCGACGGCAAGCAGGCATTGAGGGAAGTGAACATGACCATCCCGGAGAAGGGCATCACGGCGATCATCGGCCCCTCGGGATGTGGCAAGAGCACGTTCATACGGTCGATCAACCGCATGAACGACATCATTCCAAGCTGCCGGGTGGAAGGGCGGATCATGGTGGACGGCAAGGACCTCTACGGCCCCGAAGTGGACGTGACGCAGGTGCGCAAGCGCATCGGCATGGTGTTCCAGCGGCCTAATCCGTTCCCCAAGTCGATCTACGAGAACATCGCCTACGCGCCCCGCATCCATGGGACCAAGGATAGGAAGAAGCTGAACGAGATCGTGGAGCGCTCGCTCCGTCGCGCCGCCCTGTGGGATGAGGTCAAGGACCGCATGGACCGCTCGGCGTATGATCTGTCGGGAGGGCAGCAGCAGAGGCTATGCATCGCCCGAGCGCTGGCCATCGATCCGGAGATCATTCTGTTCGATGAGCCGTGCTCCGCCCTGGACCCTATTGCCACTGCCAAGATCGAGGACCTGCTGGCTGAGCTCAAGGACGAATACACGGTGGTCATCGTGACGCACAACATGCAGCAGGCCGCGAGGGTGGCGGACCAGACCGCCTTCTTCTACCTAGGCGAGCTGATCGAGTTCGGCGACACCACCCAGCTGTTCGAGCGGCCGGAGAACGAGCTGACCGAGAACTACATCACAGGGAGGATGGGATGATGGCACCAAGGACAACGTATCGAGAGGCGCTGATGGGGCTGAACCGCGAGGTGGCAGCGATGGGCTCCCTGGCCCATGACATGGTGGACAAGGGAATGCAGGCGTTCCTGCAAGGGGATGCGGCGGTCAGGGAGGAGGTGGCGGCCATGGATCGCGAGGTCTACCGCCAGGAGCAGGAGATCGAGCAGCATTGCTTCGAGATCATCGCCCTCTATCAGCCGGTCGCATCAGACCTCCGGACGGTCTCTTCGTGCCTCAAGGTCGTCACCGACCTGAGCCGCATCGGGCGGTATGGGAGGAACATCGCCGAGCTGGGAGGCGGTCTCGATCATTCGGTGAGCCGTCTTTTCCCGCTTCCGCTGATGGCCCAGCGGGTCATATCCATGGTGAAGGACGCCATCGCATCGTTCGTGAAGCTGGACCAGGGGGCGGCGCTGGCATTGTTCGACCGGGACGACGAGGTAGACGCGCTATGGGAGTCCACGTTCCGCTGCTCCCTCTGCTTTATGGTCGAGCGGTCCCAGAACATATCGGACGGCGCGTACGCCATGCTGGCGGCAAGATATCTGGAGCGGATCGCCGATCACGCCTGCAACATCGGCGAGAGGGTGGTGTTCATAGTGTCCGGCACCCGCATGGACCACTACGCCCGGAAGAGGACGCCGCGGCTGGACTTCACCGAGGGGCCTGCGCAGGAGCCTTCCACCGACGGATATTACGTCACCAGGCTGGACGAGAAGTGACGGCCTAGGGCGACCATCGGCCCCAGGCCTCGATGCCGCCTACCTCGCTCTCGAGGCGGACGTCGAACGAGGACGCCACCGGGTGATCGATCGAGCTCATGGCGCCTCCCTGGCACCTGAAGCCGTCCGAGCAGTTCATTCTCATATCCCTGCGGGAGGCCGCGCCCACCGAGGCGCTGACATCGCCGCTCAGCTCCATCCGCAGGGCCATGGGTCCCCCGATGCTCTTTCCCAGCAATGTCACGGTGCCGCCCATGCTGCCGGCCTGGCCGATCATGGCGCGCAGCTCTCCCGACGATTCCCCCATCGTCACTTGACGGTCTCCGTCGACGGTGACGTTGTTCCAGTAGAGCGTGCTGCCTCCGGTGGCGGTGCGCACGCGGACGTCGCCGCTCAGCACCGTCCCGTTGTTCAGCGCGATCACCGAGCCCAGCGAGGTGGCGTCGATGCTTAGTCCCCTGATGTTCGCCCCCTCGGCCGTCCTGACGGTCGCGCCTCCGGTCACCACCGTGATGTTTATATCGGCCGCCAGGCCACGGTCGATCAGGACCTCGCAGCGCACCTCGTCCAGCGAGTGGTAGGGCCAGGGGGCGTAAACATCCATGAACGCCGTGACGTTGACGACGCCCGCCCGGGCGTCGCTCTCGTACGTCACGCTCATGTTCAGCGGCGTCTCGCCACCAAGCATGCTTGTAGAGCCGGACAGGCGGGTGGTGATGACCGCTGCCTCGCCATGCAGCTCGGCGAAGTCGACCTCCACCTCTCCCAGGCTGGCGACCACGCTGAGATCGATCGCCCCAATGCCTTGCTCCAAGGGAATGGCGTAGCTCTCCGAGACCTCCAGGGACCGGACCTGGAGGGCCATGGCCGACGCGATGCTCAGCATGGCGACCGTCATGATCGCGGCCGCGACGTGAACGGGAACGCCCCGCCGGCCCCCTCTGCTCCTCAAGGACATATATCCAGATGACCGTATCATTGCGACCCTAATAAACCTGAGCCACCCTTCCGTTGCGCCTATAGCTACCTCGCGGGACGATGATCTCGAATCGCACCCCCTTGCCCTCCTCCCCCCTTTCCACTATCTGGATGCCGGTGAGCGCCAGTATCTCCCTTGCGAGATACAGGCCACGATGGCTGTACGCCAGATCGAACACATCCTCCTTACTGGCGGATGGTATGCCTACGCCATTGTCGGTGTAGATGATCCTTAGCCCCCGGGGCTCCTCCTGCGAGGCGATCTCGATGGCCGTAACTTTCCCATGTCGGACCGAGTTGTCCAACAGGTTGTGGAACACCTTCTCCACCATGCGGTCGGCGAACAGCTCCACATCCACCCCCGTCAGCTCCACCCTCACGCTGCTCAGATTGACCGTTGCCGCCCCCCTGCGAACCGCCTCCTCCAGCGGGATCCATTCGGGCAACGACCTGCCCACCTCGGCGTAGTCGCGGGCGAACATTAGATGCTTGGCCATGTTCCCGGCCGATGCCAGGGCCTTTTCCAGGTAGTCTGACGTCCTGTCCTGTGACTTGGCGAGCTCCAGGTACCCGCTCAGTGTGGACACCTGATTGAGCAGGTCGTGCCTGGTGATCCGTCCGATGAGGTCCAGCTTTTGGTTGGCCTGTTCCAACTTATCCTCCCTGAACTTCAGCCGCTGGACCGTCTCGGCATTGTCCAGGGCCGCCATGGCCGAGTCGGCCAGGGACTCCATGAGGTGCAGGTCCCACGGCTGAAAGCCCCCCGTGCTCTTGTCCTGCGCCCACAGGGCGCCGGCCAGGCCGCCGTCCTTGCCGATGAGCGGCACCACTGCCAGGTTCCGATGCTCCCCTCCCTGACCCCTGCCCGCGGCGTATGGCTTAAGCTCGGCCATCGCCCGGCCGAGGGCGCCCTCCCCGGGGCCGAAGCTCACATTGACCGGCACCATGGTCCCCCGGCGGTCCATCTCCCGGAACACCAGGCGGCCGTCGATGATCCTGCCCACCATGCTGGTCTCGCAGTCCAGCAGCTCACGGGTCGTTCGCATCAGCGCCCATATGGCCTTCTCCTCGTCCAGCGTGGAGCTCAGTTCGCGGGTCAGCAGGTTGAGGCGCTGCATCTGTCTTCCCCGATGGGACAGGGTCCGATGGGAGCGCACGCTGTCGGCATGGTCGCGGAAGGAGGTCACGCCCCGGGAGACATCGTTGGCCACTTCGCTCAGCAGCTCGATCTCCTCGGGAGGGAACGCATCATCCTTCCCGCTGAACAGCGTCAGGATGCCTATCGTCCGACCATGGTGGCCGATGGGCAGTGACGCGCTGCTCCCTGCTTCGCTCAGGCCCGCCCGTCCCGGTCTAGGAGAACCGTCGTACGCTTCGTTCCTCCACGCCGGCCTGCCTGTGCGAAGGACATCCCAGAACGTGTCGGTCGGGTTCGGGCAGGCCGCGGCCTTCTCCCCGTTCTCGCCGCACAGGGCGACGATCCGGGGCCACTCCCCGTCGTCGGCCAGAACGATGCAGGCCAGCTGATGGCCGCTGGCCGAGACCAGTTCGCGGCAGACCAGCCCATACATCTCTTTCTCGTCGGCGGCCCGGGCCTCGGCGCGGTCTCCCACAGTGAGGATGCGCAGCGAGCGGTTCAGGCGCCGGAGCTCGTCCTCCGTCCGCTTGAGGTCGGTGATGTCATGCCCCATGAGCATCCCGCCGTACACCGTGCCATCATCCGCCACCAGCGGCATGTTGAACGTCCGATATGTGCGGCCCTCGTAGTCGACCGCCGTCACCGATGTCTCTCCACGCAGGGCCTCCTCATACATGCCGCCGTCCTGGCTGAACGGGCCGGTCCGGAACACCTCGTCGACCCTCTTCCCTTCCATCCTGGACCTGGACAGCCCCAGTGCGCCCAGGCTCCCTCCGTCCACCAGGGTGTATCTCAGGTCGCGGTCGTAGAGCATCACCATGCTGTTGGGCAGGTTCCTCGCTAGCTCCCGGTACCGCTCCTCGGAGCACCTCAGCCGCTCCAGCGTCTCCCTTTGCCCGGTGATGTCCTGGAAGAAGCCGACGCCGAACAACAGGCGGCCGGAGCCGTCGCGCACGGCGGATGCGGTCATCCGCACCCATATCTCCGTTCCTCCCTTGGCGATCAACATCCTCTCCATGGAGTAGGTGTCCCGCCCCTGCTCGACCAACTCTCTGTACAGGCCCTCCCCTCTCCTGGCCTCCTCGGGGGGTGCGAACTCGGTGAAGCGTCTTCCCCGCAGTTCGTCCATGGTGTAGCCTAGCATGCGGAGCAGGGCATGGTTGCCCTCCAATATGCGCCCCTGCTCGTCGACCATGCCGATACCTATGGCGTTGCTGTTGAACACCCCGCGGAACTTGGCCTCACTTTCGGAGATAGCCTCCTGCGCCCTCATCGCGTCGGTCTGGTCCACGAAGCTCCATATCCTACCCACGGGAAGCCCCTTCAGATGATGGGGCCTAGCGAACACGCCCAGCCGGATGCCGTTCTTCAGGGCCAGCGTGAACCGTTCTTCTCCCCCGTCCATCGACCCGCGCCACCTGGAGAGGAGCTCCCTCGGGTCCTCGAGCTGCGAGAACATGGCGTCGATCAGCTCGGAGGGCGGCATGTTCTGATACTTGTCATGGAGGCCCCACATGTCCAGGAACCTATGGTTGTAGGCCTGCACGGTGCCGTCGTATGAGACTGCCAGCACGGCGCTGGGTATCGAGTCCAGAATGCTCTGGAGGAGGGAGATCGATTCGCCCAGCACCGCTATGGAGAGGTACTGCTCGGTGATATCGACGCCCACGGAAAGCAGCTCCGTCCTGCCGTCGCCTATGTCCACCATGCGGTTGGTCCAGGCCACCCATGCCCGTTCGCCGTTCTTTTTCATGTTCTGATTGACGCTGGCCTCGACGCTCTCCGCCCTCTGGATGACCACATCGATCATCTTGCGCAGGTCGCGGCCCGTTCCCTCTTCCACCTCGGGAACGATGGTCCCCACCGCCGGCCTGCCGACGATCTCCTCCTCGCTGTACCCGAAGAACTGCTGGGCGAACTCGTTCAGCCACGTCACCCGCCCCTCCCGGTCCATGCCTAGGATGATCACGTTGCCAAGCCGCACAATGCTCTGGCACCTGCTGTTGCTGAGGCGCAGCTCCTCCTCGAACCGCTTGCGGTCCTCCACGTTGCGGATGCCGAACACCGCCATCAGCATCTTGCCGTCCCCGTCATACAGGTACCTGCCCACGGCCTCCGACCAGGTATAGGAGCCGTCCTTGTTCAGCTGGCGGTATTCGAACGCCACCTCCTCCCGGCTGGCTATGGCGCGGTCCACCTGCTCGGAGAGGCGCTTGACGTCATCGGGATGCACGAAATCGAAGAGGCTGCGCCCCTCGACGTCCTCTGGCGTGAAGCCCGTGACCGCCACGGACGGACTGACGTAATCTATTCGACCTTCGTTGTCGGCCCTGGTGACGATGTCCCTCATGTTATCGGTGATGAGGCTGAGGATCTCCTCCCTCTCGTGCAGCGCCCTCTCGGCCCTGCTGCGCTGGGCCAACTGAGAGACCACATTGCGCAGCTCCTTGAACTGCACAATGGGGTCCCCACCCTTCTGGACATAGAAGTCGGCCCCGTTGTTGAGCGCCTCTATCGCCACCTCCTCCCGGCCCTGGCCGGTGAAGATGACGAACGGCGTATCCACTCCCCTCTCGCGGAGCAGCTTGAGGAAGGCGATGCCGTCCATCTCAGGCATCCGGTAGTCGGAGAGGATGACATCATACCGTCCGGAGGCGGCATCCTCCAATACCTTCGAGGCGGAGGTGGAGACGCTGATGGTCATGTCCCCATCCATCTCCAGGAACTCCCTGGCTATATCCAGCAGGGCGGGTTCATCGTCGACGTACAGCACCTTCACGGCATCGCCGCCCCATCCCCTCTCGGCGTTCATGGACCGACGGCGCTTCATCACTTCAGCTCTTCCCCCAGCTATTGGCGTCAGCTCGATTTATATCTAAGTGGTCAGGAGTGATTAAAAAATGAGAAGGGGTTTGGCGAGGCCGCATCAGGCGCGCTTGTTCTGATAGCCGAGCCATTTCTTCTCCAGGCCGGGGTCGCGCACGGTGTCCAGGACATACTGTGCGAACTCGTCGCCGGTGGCGCCATTGGAGCGGCCGGTCATGACCTTGGCCTTCTCGTACTGGGTGCACACCTCCAGGGCCATCTCCAGCTTCTTGCCCTTGTCCACGATGCCTATGTGCCCCAGCAGCATGGCGGCCGCCTTGATCATGGATGATGGGTCAGCATACTGGGCGCGGCCCTCGTCCACCATGCGTGGAGCGGAACCATGGATGGCCTCGAACATGGCGTACTTCTTGCCGATGTTGGCGCTGCCTGCCGTCCCGACGCCTCCCTGGATCTGGGCTGCCTCGTCGGTCAGGATGTCGCCGTACAGGTTGGGGAGGGCGATGACCCTGAAATCCTTGCGGCGATAGGGGTCGATGAGCTTGGCGGTCATGATGTCAATGAACCAGTCGTCCCACTTGATCCCCGGGTAGTCCTTGGCCACCTCGGCGGCGATGCTGAGGAACTTGCCGTCGGTGGTCTTGATCACGTTGGCCTTGGTCACGATGCTGACCTTGTCGATGCCGTTCTTGTGAGCGTGCTCGAAGGCAAGGCGGATGAGGCGCTCCGTACCCTGGGTGGTGGCGACCGTGAAGTCTATTGCCAGGTCGTCGGTGACGTTCACGCCCTGGCTGCCCAGGACGTAGCCGCCCTCGGTGTTCTCCCTGAAGAACACCCAGTCCACACCGATCTCCGGCACCCTGACCGGTCGGACGTTGGCGAAGAGGTCCAGCTCCCGCCTCATGGCCACGTTGGCGCTCTCGATGTTGGGCCACGGGTCCCCCTTCTTGGGAGTGGTGGTCGGCCCCTTGAGGATGACATGGCACTTCTTCAGCTCGGCCAGGACGTCATCGGGAATGGCCTTCATGGCCTTGACGCGGTTCTCGATGGTCAGCCCGTCGATCTCCCGGATCTCCACCTTGCCGCTCTTCATCTCGTCGGCCAGTAGCGATTCCAGAACGTTCTGGGCCGAGCGGGAGATGAACGGTCCGATGCCGTCCCCGCCGCAGACGCCTATGATGATGGTGTCCAGTTTGGCGTAGTCGGTCCATCCCTGGTCATCCTTCATCGCCTGTACTCTCTTGAGCTGCTGTTCCAGGATCCTCCCGAAGTGATCCTTGGCCCTCTCTATATCCTTGGCGTCGACCATGTTATTCCCTGGCGGTTATCAGGAACGACCTATTTTACATCTACCTGAGCGAGAAAGCCCACGATCGAGATCGTGGTATGAAATGCGGCCAAAGCGACTTTCGGCGACCTTTCCGCAACACGTTTCATAGCATGCAGACGGGGATGCATGCAAAGAGCGCTTGACGCTTCTCAGCAGGCCCCGGGTGAGCGACGTCGACCTCAGGATCCCGCGACCATCAGTCGTGGGAGCGTCGATCAACCCTGTTCCGGCGCCCCTCTCCCACTCACCTCGCCCCGGGGGTCGACACCCTCCACGTGGCGGCGGCCCAGCGCCTTCCTGTGCCCATCGGAGCCTATGGGGTCCGGGATGGGCACCTCGTGGTCCTCCGCATACAGCAGGTACATGACGGCGTTTATGAACCCGATGTGGCTGAACGCCTGGGGGTAGTTCCCCAGCTGGTAGCCGGTGCGGGGGTCGAACATCTCGGCGAACAGCCCCAGGGGCGACGCGACCTCGCTGGCGTTCTCCAGAAGGGCCCTCGCCTCCCTCGTCCGTCCTGAGAGGGCGAGGACCTGGACGAGCCAGAAGGTGCACATGATGAACGTCCCCTCTCCCTTCTCCACCCCTTCGGTGTTGCGGGCCAGCATCCCCCCTTCCAGCAGCTCCTCCGAGATGCGGTCTATGGTGCCCTGCACCCTACGGTCGTGGAAGGGCAGCATCTCCATGAGCGGAATGCGCAGATTGGCCGCGTCGAGGGCGTCCCCCCCGAAATACTCGGTGAACGCGCCCCTCTCCTCGGAATACCCCTCGCTGAGGACGGCCTTGGCGATGCGCTCCCCCGTCTCCTTCCACCGCTCCACGTCGCCCTCCAGCCCATACTTCTGGGCCATGTGCGCGGCGCGGTCTACCGCCACCCACAGCATGACCTTGGAGTAGGTGTAGTGATACTCTTCCCCCCGCCTCTCCCAGATCCCGCTGTCCGGCTGCTCCCATTTCTCGCACACCTTGTTGGCCGCCCGGGACAGGAACCTCATCGTCCCGGCGTCCAGCGGCACGTTCTGCCTCAGGAGCTCGTATCCGGTCGTCAGCAGCTCGCCGTACACCTCGTGCTGGCGCTGCTCCGCCGCCCCGTTGCCTATCCTCACCGGCCTCGATGAATGATAGCCGTCCAGATGCGTAAGCTCGATCTCCTCGAGGTCCTTATCCCCGTGGAGGCCGTACATGATCCTCGGCTCCCACTCGTTATCGCACGACGCCTCGGAGGCGTCCCTTATCCATTCCAGGAACTCCACCGCCTCTTCGTGATGTCCGAGCGCCAGCAGGGCCTGGGCCACCATCGACGAGTCCCTCAGCCATGAGTAGCGGTAGTCCCAGTTGAGCCCCCCTCCCAGCACTTCCGGCAGCGACGTGGTGGGGGCGGCCGCGATGGCCCCGGTGTCATCGTGGATGAGCAGCTTCAGCGCCAGCTCGGACCTGGTCACCATATGGGTCCACTCCCTCGCCCAATCGGAGTTCTCGCGGTCCACGGGCGTATGGATCCACCCCCTCCAGGTATCGATGGTGCGCTTCAGCAGCGCCTTGCTGGCGCCCACGGCGCACGAGGTGTCGTCGGAGCAGTGGCGCGTGACCAGGGCCCTCTCCTCATTCCTCTTCAGGCGGAAAACGCCTCGAACGGCCGGACCATGCTCGTCCTCTTCCAGCCTGCCCTCCGGCAGCCCGCACAGCGAAAGGCGGCCGCCGTCCCACGTGGCGGTCCAGACATCCCCGCGCCGCTCCACGTAAGCGCGCTGGCGAGCGTAGTCGGGGCGGGGGCGCCACTCGACGTGTACGTCCACGTCCTTTCCGCGGCAGCTTACCAGCCGCTGCACCTCGTTCAGGGCGGTCGAACGCCCCTTCCCCCTGATGGAGCCCCACAGGGGCATGAAGTCGGTGACGCCGACGATGGAGCCCTTGGGAAGGAACGCGGCCCTTAGCACGTTCGTCCCCTCCACGTACCTTTGCCGGCTGGACGCGCCCTCCACCCACACCCGGAACCGGCCCCCCTTCTCCGCATCGAGCATGGTCCCGAACACGCTCCCGCCGCTCATGTTGGGAAAGCACAACCAGTCCAGGGAGCCGTTCGCGCAGATCAGGCCCACCGTGCGAAGGTTGCCGATGGCTCCGTAGCTCTCTATCGGGTTGTACCGCCGATCAGCCATCGAGGAATAGGGGTAGTACCTTCCTGCCGAGGTCATCGATGATCTCCTCCCGATCCACGTTGTGATGACAGACGCCCATGGCGCCCATCCCAATGCACCGGTGGATCATTTCTGCGTGCTGGTCCTCGTCCGAGGATGCGATCACCTTCTTCCGGACGTCCTCCCCGCGGGCCGTCTTGGACAGCGCCTCGAACTGCTTTGGATGCTCGATCACGGCGGTGATGGACGACGGGAGGACGAGGGGGCGCCACCGCTCCCAGCTCCCACGGTCGGCGCGCCCCCCGTGGCGGGAACAGGGGACCCGACATTTCGGCCCGCCCCGATCGTGCCGCCCCGCCGCGCCGGCGGCAGGGTGGCGTGCATCGCAACCCTCTAGGAACGCCTGCGCGTACCTGCTCCCCCTCCCGTCGTCGCTCCAGGGCTTGAAGTGATCGGGGCCGAGGGCCGCATCGGGCCTGACCTCCCCCGCTCTCCTGACCGGCCCAGGGGGCCGACTGGAAAGGAACCGCTCGTTGGAGCAGCGGTAGCCGATCCTCACGCCCCCTTCGGCCCCCTGGACGTTCGGACCGCCTGACATGCTATTTCCTTGAAGCCATGCATATAAATTCGTTGGCTTAGGACATGAACGCGAGGCGGGAAGATGGTCCAGTATAGGTCCCGACGGTCGTAGGCCTCGCCGCCCGGCCGACCGTCGAGGCAGGCAACGGTCTGAAATACCGCGCTTTCTCATACATCGTCACAGGGGCTGGGTCATCGCAGGTCCGACCGGTCCAGCGAAGACCTGGGGGTCAAATGTTCCGGAAGGCGGTCTTTCCTGGGAGATATATACAAGGGGCCGGGGCGATAAAGGAACTGCTGGCGTTGATCGAGCAGCTGGGCGGTAGAGGGATGGTGCTCGCCTCTCCCACCGTGATCGGGAAGGTGCTGCCTCGCTGCCCCATCGATCTGGATGCCCGGGACGTCCGCGTCGAAGGGTTCCGGGGGGAATGCTGCGAGGAGGAGCTGTCCAGGCTGTCCAACGTGATCTCGAAGCACCAGGTCGCGGTGATGGTGGGCATGGGCGGAGGGAAGACCGTTGATGCGGCGAAGATCGCCGCTGATCGGGCCGGCATCCCCGTCATCGTGGTGCCCACCATCGCATCGACCGATGCGCCGTGCAGCGGATGCGCGGTGCGGTATTCGAACGATGGGGCCTTCGACGCGGTGCTCTACCAGAGGACGAACCCCCAGGTGGTATTGGTCGACCTGGAGATAATGGCGGCGGCGCCGGTGCGGTTCCTGGTGGCGGGGATGGGCGATGCCCTGTCCACATGGTTCGAGGCCAGGTCCTGCCATCGGACCCAGTCGGCAAACGAATGCGGCGGCATCAGCACCGCGGCCGCCCTTGGCATTGCCAACCTGTGCTACCAGACGCTTCTGGCCGACGGCGTGGCGGCCAAGATGGCCAACGAAGCGAACATCGTCACTCCGGCCTTGGATAGGATCGTCGAGGCCAACACCCTGCTTAGCGGGCTGGGCTTCGAGAGCGCCGGGCTGGCCTCGGCCCATTCCATCCATAATGGTCTGACCGCCCTGCCCGAGACCCACCGGTCCTATCACGGCGAGAAGGTGGCCTTCGGTGTTCTGGCAGGGCTCTGCCTGACCGATGCTCCCGCGCAGGAGCTGAGGACAGTGTTCGCGTTCTGCAAGGAGGTAGGTCTGCCCACCACGCTGTCGGACATCGGCCTGGGGGAGGCAGGCCGCGAGAGGCTCATGATAGTGGCAGAGAGGGCCTGTGCTCCCGGCCAACCCATACATCATGAGGCGGGGGAGGTCATGCCGGAAAAGGTCCTCGACGCCATGCTCGCAGCCGATGCCCTGGGCCGACATATGTCGGGGCCGCGCCGTTCTCGTGCTGCTGGCCGCCGCTCCCGGGGCGCCCGAACGATCCCCATCTAGCCCCTCCCGCCCTATCCCGGTGCGAGGGCGTTGACGCCGCCACATTGAGTCGGCGAACCGTACGCCGGAACGGCGAGGAAGTCCTCATGAGCGGCGGGGACGGCCTCCGAGCGGGCCATGACCTCTCCGGCCACGAGAAAGCGGCTGGACTGGACGACCGTGACCGCATCAAGCCATCACAGCTTCGCCGCAGTCTATCCATTCCATGGCGGCCATTGCGGCCCGGCAAAGCTACAAGTAAAAAATAAATGGCCGTGATAATAATATGCCCTCATGGACGCCGAGGGCAACTACTCGCTGGTGGACGGAACGGGGGCCGAGCTGGGGAAGGGCGAGGCCAAGGTGGTCCTGGCCGGGGACGCGCTGGAGCTGAGGCCGCGGGCAGGGCAGTACCGCCTGCTGCCCCTGAGGGACATCGTCACGATCGCCAACGCCAACTTCCAGGTGGACATGCTCATGAGGGACGGCCGGAGGCTTCGCCTGTCAGCGCTGGGCCGCCGCTACGAGGACCTGGTGAGGGAGCTGCACCGCTCTCGCAACGAACTCATCATGCGCGATCTGCTCATGAACGAGAGGCTGCGCAAGCCCGGGGTGAAGGCAGAACTGCGTCCCTTCCGCGGGGCCGAGGGGCCATGCGAGATACGCCTGTACGAGACGGCCATGATCCTCATGCCCCTGCGCCACGGCCTCATGCGCGTTCGTTACAGCGACATCGAGGGGATCGAATCGCGCGATCATGTCCTGCGCATCGCCCTCTCGTCCGGCGAGCTGATCGCCCTTACCATGCTGGGCAGGGAGATGGAGCCGCTGTGGAACGCCATCTCGGACGCCATGGCCGAACTGTCCCGGGAGGCGCAGGACGTCATCCGCTCGGCGTATCCGCAGGCCGACGGTCGGACGTTGGAGGCGGCCGCCGCGCTGCTGCGCGAGGGGCGGGCCGCCGGCCGCTGGGAGGTCGAGGACGTCTCGGAGGAGCTGTGGAAGGGGCTGGAGGAGGAGGTCAGGGCGAGAGGCCTGGCCTTCGAGCACTCGCACCTGATGTCGCGCGGCCGGAAGGACATGGTGCGCATAGGGATGAAGCGCTCCCTGAGCGGCGAGGTGTACATATGGTTCGCCGTCCCCATCCTCGGCCCCAAGGGCAATGCGGTAGCCGTCGAGGCCACCTCATCCAGCGGCTCGGGCCGGGCCACCTACTTCTTCCGCATCGCCCCCCGCGCCTCGTACCACTCAATGGAGGAGGAGAGCCTGGAAGCCTTGGCGGAAGGGTGCATGGACGTCATCACCGCCGGCCTGCGGGAGATCAACTTCCGCCGCCAGCCGATCTACCTCACGGAGGAGCAGCTGCGCGTGGAGCCGTGGTCCAAATACCGCTTCTCGGCCATGCTCATACCGGAGCTGCGGGAGCTCCGGGCCCGCTTCATCGGACGGGTCCCACACAACGGGGAAGAGGAATGGAAGGCCAAGGTGGAAGAGCTGCTCACCTTCAACACGTCGGCCAAGAGCGACTCCGCCCGATGGAAGGACCCCGACGATGACATGGGCGGGGAAGAGGACGAGCAGGGATAGAAGGATATAAAATAAAGCAGGATAGATACTGGATTGAGCTGTGAGGCCATGCCAGGATACATGCAGCCATGCCGTTACTGCGACCAGCTGGTGCCGCCCGACTCTGAGGCCTGCCCGATGTGCGGAAAATGGAACCCGCTGGGCGACTTCAGGTGCCCCAAGTGCCGCTCTCCCGTGAAGGAGGGCTGGATGGCCTGCGCCAACTGCGGGCAGAGCCTGGCCGTCAAGTGCGGCGCCTGTGGCAGGGACACCTTTTTCGGAGATCATTGCCAGCACTGCGGAGCCCGACTCATCGTCAAGTGCCAGCAGAGAAGATGTGGGTTCGAGCAGCCTCCCCTCGGCCCGCTGTGCGCCAAGTGTGGGAAGCCCATTTCCGGAGGGAAAAAATGAGCAAGAACCTGATCGCGTTCAACGACAACTATGCGGACAACAGCACCGAGGCCGGCTTTGAGTTCACCTTCTTCTGCGACCAGTGCCAGGAAGGCTACAAGACCCGCTTCATAGCGTCCAAGACCTACAAGAAGAAAGGCTTCTTCGACAACCTCGGCAAGGTGGCCGGCATTGCCGGCAGCCTTACCGGCCAGTACAACATCGGCTACGCCGGGGAGCGAGGAGGGGACGTATTGTCCTCGAGGTTCGATGGCATGTCCCCGGCGTGGCACAAGGAGCACGAGGCCGCGTTCGAGCAGGCCCAGAACGAGGCCCGGGGGCACTTCCACCGCTGCCCCCGCTGCGCCAAGTGGGTATGCGACAACGATTGGAACGAGGAGGCGTCGCTGTGCGTTGAAGACGCGCCCCGCGAATCGGTGGAGGTGGCGGCCGCCCGCGCCGAGAAGATGAAGGAGGACATCCGCGAGAAGGCCCGGAACACCCAGGTGTTCACCGGCGAGATCGACCAGCGGCAGGCCATGTGTCCCAAGTGCGGCAAGCCGGCCGGCCAGGGAAAGTTCTGCAACAACTGCGGAGCGCCGACCTCATCGCCCAAGTGTCAGCAGTGCGGGGCCGAGAACCCGCCGGGAGCGAGGTTCTGCTCCGAGTGCGGCGGGAAGGTCTGAGCTTCCCTCGATCAAGAACGGAACAGCCTCCGCCGCCGGAAGCGCGGCGGACGGTCCAAAAAATCTTACTCTAATCGCTTCTTTTATAATGCTCGTTGCCGAATCAAGGGCGCTCTCGAGCATGATGCTCAGGGGCGGGGAAGGTCCTTAGGGTGAACGACGTTCATGCGAAGCGCTGGATGCGGCAGTTCTTCACAGTATGGGGAGGACAGGCCGTCTCTCTGATAGGCTCCGCCCTCGTGCAGTTCTCCCTGGTGTGGTGGCTGACCGTCGAGACGCGGGACCCTCTGGTTCTCTTGACATCGGCCATCGTTGGCGTTCTTCCGCAGATAGCCATCGTTCCCTTCGCTGGCGCCATGGCGGACCGGCTGAACCGTAGGCGCGTGATGATCATCGCCGACGGCCTCACCGCGACCGCGACCGCGGCCCTTATGGTCCTCTTCCTGATGGGGGCGGTGGCGATATGGCACGTGTTCGCCGTGCTGGCCATCCGCTCGGCCCTGCAGGGCTTCCACTGGCCGGCCATGCAGGCGTCGACCTCCCTCATGGTGCCCGAGGAGCACCTCGCCCGCATCGGAGGCCTGAACCAGAGCGTCCAGGGGCTGTCGGGCATCATCGCCCCGCCCCTGGGGGCGGTGCTCATCGCCGCGCTGCCCATGGGCATCATTCTGACGATAGATATCCTCACCGCGGCGGTGGCCATATCGGCCCTCGTTGCCGTCCGCATACCGGAGGTGAGGAAGGCGAAGGACGCCCCGAGGACGTCGGTCCTTGGCGATATGAGGGAGGCGACGAGCTACCTGTGGTCATGGAAGGGGGCGCTGGCGGTAGTGCTGATCTTCATGGCCGCCAACCTCCTCATCACTCCGGCGTTCGCTCTTCTTCCACTGCATACTCTGGAGTACTTCGGCAAGGGCGCCCTGGAGTACGCGGCCATGGAGTCGATGGCCGGGGCCGGCATGATCGCCGGCGGCGCCGTTCTGGGCGTGTGGGGCGGCACCAGGAGGAAGATCGTCACCGGGATGGCCGCGCTGGCGCTGCTGGGCGTCGGCGTCGGCGTCATCGGCCTGCTGCCCCCCGGGGGCTATATGATCGCCGTCGCCGCGTGCCTGTTAATCGGCATCATGCTGGCGCTGGTCAACGGCACGGTGGTGGCCATACTTCAGCGTGGCATAAGGGCGGACCTGCAGGGCCGGGTGTTCGCCCTGCTCGGCGCGATCTCCAGCGCCATGATCCCCGTGGGCCTGCTGGCCGCCGCCCCCATATCGGTCGCGTTCGGCATACGCCCCTGGTTCCTGGCGGCCGGGGCCATCCTCATAGTGATCGGGGCCGCCTCGTTCTTCGCCCCGGCCATCATGCTGCTGGAGGACCACGTGGCTGATAAGGTGCCGGTGGACCGAGCGAACCTCTAATACTCTCGGCGCTTACGTCTCCGGGATGCGATGCGCCCACTGCCGGAGATGCTGCCACGAGACGGAGATGGAGCTGTCCGAAGCGGACACGGTCCGTCTGGAGCGAAGAGGCCATCGCCGCCAGGACTTCGCCGTCATGGGCGAGGATGGAATACCGAGACTTCGCAACGCCGACGGCTGGTGCGTCTTCTACGATGCTAGGGCGGGCAGATGCCGCGAGTACCGCTCCCGGCCGCTGGGCTGCGTGCTGTACCCGGTGAACATGGCCGAGGACGGGAGCATCATCGTGGACGAGCTGTGCCCCCAGGGCAGGACGCTCTCGTCCAGGGAGCTGGCCGAGCGTGGAAGGCGCCTGAGGTCGCTGCTGGACACGATCGACCGGGAGGCGGAGAAGCGCTAGAGGGGGTCCAGCGCCAATGATGCCGCGCCGATCGTCCCGGACATGTCGCCGAGGGAGGAACGGACGATGGCAACGTTCCGATGGCTTGGCAGGCAGCCATCCAGAGCGCCTCTCACGCATCGCTCATACAGCCCGGGCATGCCCATGACGGCGCCGCCAAGGACCACCAGGCGGGGCTCCAGGCAGTTGATGACGCTCCCCATGGCTGACGAGAGCGCCGCGGCCGCCTCGTCCCGTAGCCGGAGGGCCAGCGCGTCGTTCTCCTCCACTGCCCGGGACACCGCCGCGCCGTCGATCTCGGCGCGCGATAGCGACGAGGACGGAAGCGCCGGTTCGCTCTTCGCCCTGGTCGCCAGCCCGAGTCCGGAGGCGTACGCCTCCACGCATCCCTTCCGGCCGCATCCGCACCGAGGGCCGTCCAGCTGCACCGATATGTGGCCGAAGTGGCCGCCGCAACCGCTCGCTCCCTCCAGCAGCCTCCCGTCGACGATCGCGCCACCGCCGATGCCGGTGCCGACGAACAGCGTGACCATGTCCTGACATCCTCGCCCCGCCCCCAGGCGCCACTCGCCCACAGTGGCCATCACCACGTCGTTGCGCAGCGTGACCGGCACGTTCAAGCGGTCGGCGAGGCGTTCGCGGAACGGCACGTCCGGCCAGAAGAGGTTGGGGCCTCGCAGCACCACGCCGCGGGGCACGTCGCACTGTCCGGCGATGCCCACCCCGACCGCACAGGCATCGCGGCCGCCAACGCGCTCGAAGGCCGCGGCCGCCTGTTCCTCCACCGCCCGGGGGCCGCCGGACACGTCGGTGCGCTCCTTGACGGAGGCGAGCACCTCCCCCTCAGCACTCACCAGGGCGGCGCGCAGATTGGTCCGCCCGATGTCGATGCCCACGGCGCAGCGTTCCACGTGGTGAAGATACTGCTAGTTCGTTATAAGGGCGCCTGTGCGGTCGAGGGCGCTTCATTCGACGTCCCCCGGCCCGACGCTGAGCTCAGTACCCGTTCTTCTTGCCGGTTATGGACTCGATGTCCACGCGGATGATGGCCATGTCCCTTAGGCCCTCTTCGGAGTACTTGAAGACGGCCTTCCCGAACACCTGGCCCATGATGACGTTCATGGCCTTGCGCTTCTCTTCGGCGTCCTCAACGAATATGGCTCGTCCGGTGCCGACCACGCTCTTGAACTTGATGGTGGACTTGCACGACGTTTCGAGCGGGCCCTGCACCAGCTCGTGGCCTGTGTCCACGGTGAAGCACACGCGGTTGTTCCCCTTCAGCACCTCGATCTTGCGGCCCTTCTTCGAGGAGTGTATGTACAAATGGCCGTCCGCGTAGCCGTAGGTCGTCGGCAGCACGTACGGGAAGGCGCCATCGCACATGGCGAAGTGGCATACGTTCTTGCTCTTCAACAGCTCCTCGATCTCGCCCCTATCGGTGATCTCCTTCTCCCTGAGCCTCATGAGTAAAAAATTGAAAACCTTTCCATATAAAGGGATTGGCCGCTTGTAGCGTCCAAACGATTGAGGGCGAGGCATTATCTCGAATCGAAAAAGTGCATCTCTTTTAGGTCAAAATGCGATGTGATAAACAACGGAAAAGGAGAACTGGTGGGGCCGTCCGGATTTGAACCGGGGTCTAGGCGTCCCGAACGCCCAAGGATTCCAAGCTACCCCACGGCCCCATGGGGTTAGGATGGGCTAATACGGAGGTGGGTTAAAAAAGCTATCGACCTCCCAGTGCTTTCTGTTCTGCACGGCGCGAGCGCGATCGAGGACCAACAGATATTCTAGATATGCCGCGAAGGGCCAACTGCTCCTTGCGGCCCCCAAGTGCCAATGGCCCCTAGGCAGATGGAGTGTATCCCTCCGCACGTTGGAGCTTGCAACTGGACTCGGAATACTCCTGGGCGCCCGAATGGCCCTCCTCATCGTCCGTCGCATTCGGCTGGTTGGCGTGCAGCCTGCCCATTTCGATCTTGCCAAAACGGGCAATGTTCCTCGAGGCGTTCAGGTCGGCATCCATCTGACGGCCGCACTTCAAGCACCTGAACCATCCGCCGACGCGGTTCTCCCTGTCGACATGGCCACATCGTGAGCATTGCTGAGAGGTGCAGGTCGGGTCGATGAACACGACCTGCTTGCCCCGCTCCTCTGCTTTGTATTTGAGGAACTCCTCGAACAGATGGTATGGCCACTGATGGAGTTTGATCTTGAGCCCCTTCGTGACCCACCGTTGGCGGTTTATGCGGCTCAAGTCCTCGAGCGCGAACACGGAGCAGTTCATGTTCGCAATGTTCTTGGTCACTCTATGGGTCTCGCAGGTCACACTTCAATCTGTCCACGTCATTCAAACATGGTAATCGGGATCACGCTTTGGCCTCCTCCCACAGATGTCGCACGGCCGCATATGTGCGCTACCAGGGGATCGTTTTTGAACTTGAACCCTTTCAGCGCCTCGCACGCCCGATTCTTGGCCGTCAGTACCAGCGCCGCGGGGAGGCCAGGGACCTCTTGCCTGATGGTGTAGTACACTCTTCGGTGCATCTCGAACTTGTTCGCGCACCTGTTCTGGTAGCCCCACCGGGCGGCGATCTCGAACGCTCTTGTGTATGCTTCCATGGTGCGCAGCAGCGAGGCCTTCTGCTCGTCGGTCAGCATCAATTTTAGCTTGAGCGTCCGTATCACGTGAATGCATTGACCGATGATCTCTTCCTTGTGCCTGCTGCAATCAGTTTGGCGCTCATGGCCGAGGAGCTATCGATCTAAACAGCAGGGCCCTTGTCAAACATCGGGAACGATGAAGATATGGCAGGTCGGAACAATACTCTGCGGCCCTTCCCCCACGCATTTCATGATATGGCCTGTACAGTTATAGGATCGACTCGCGGCAATACCTTTCGCCTGGTAGGTGGCCGTATCACTGGCATCTTCCGGCTACGGGATTTGTCGATTGCTCCTCTCGACATTTATATATACGCACTAGACGTGACGCCGCTCGATGAGGGACCAGCTGCGCGAGAAGATCGCTGGAGAGATCACCCTGTCGGCGGACGCGGGCAAGACCATCCGCAAGTGGAGAGAGGAGTTCGGCATATCCCAGCAGGAGCTGGCCAGGCACCTCGGCTTCTCGCCGTCGGTCGTCAGCGACTATGAGTCGGGAAGAAGGAAATCGCCCGGCATAACCATCGTTCGACGCATCGTCGACGGCCTCATCGAACTGGACGAGCGCACCGGGGGAGAGGTGCTAAAGCGGTACGACATGGGAGAGAAGCACGACTGCATCATAAGCATCAACGAGTTCTGCACCAGCCTGTCCGGCCAAGAGTTCGTGGATATGATGGAGGGCGAGAACCTGACCCCCCGCGTCCCGTTGGACTGCCATATCCACGGGTACACGATCATCGATTCCATCAAGGCCATCACCGCCCTCAGCTCGTTCGATTACCTGAAAATATATGGCTGGTCCAGTGAGCGCGCGCTCATCTTCACGGGCGTGAAGTTCGGCCGCTCCCCGATGATCGCCATACGCGCGCATCCCCTCAAGCCCAGCATGGTCTGCTACCACCGTCCGGAGCACGTCGACGACCTGGCCCTCAAGCTGGCCACGCTGGAGAAAATCCCTTTGATCAAGATCGGGCTTCCGGTCGGCACCATCGTCGACCGGCTCAAGAAACTAATCTAGAGTGGATACCATGGACGTAGGAATCGTAAGCTACGGCGCGTACATTCCGCGCTATCGCATCGTTCCGGGGGAGATCGGAAAGGTGTGGGGGGCTGACGGCGAGGCAATGAGCCGCGGCCTCTACATCCTTTCCAAGTCCGTGCCGGGACCGGACGAGGACGTAATAACGATCGCTGTAGAAGCGGCCCGGAGCATGTTGCGCCGGTGCGACGTGGACCCGAAGCGCATCGGGGCCATCTACGTCGGCTCGGAATCGCACCCCTATGCGGTCAAGCCGACCTCCACCATCGTGGCCGAGGCCATCGAAGCGTCGCCCGATATGACGGCGGCCGACTTCGAGTTCGCCTGCAAGGCCGGAACGGCGGCCATGCAGTGCTGCCTCGGCCTGGTCGGCTCGGGCATGATCGAGTATGGCATGGCCATCGGCGCCGATACCTCGCAGGGGGCGCCGGGCGACGCGCTGGAGTACTCCGCTTCGGCGGGCGGCGCGGCCTTCCTGATAGGTTCGAAGGACATCGTCGCCAAGATCAACCGCACCGTGTCGTACACCACGGACACGCCGGACTTCTGGAGGCGCGAAGGCCAGGACTATCCGTCCCACGGCGGGCGGTTCACGGGCGAGCCGGCCTACTTCAAGCACATCACCTCGGCGGCCAAGAGGCTCTTCGAGGTCATGGGCACCACTCCGGCCGACTACGATTACGCGGTGTTCCACCAGCCTAATGGGAAGTTCCCGACGAGGGTGTCGAAGCAGCTGGGCTTCGATGACAAGCAGATCGAGGCTGGCCTGCTGACGCCGTTCATCGGCAACACCTACTCTGGCGCGGTCCCGCTCGGCCTGGCCTCCGTATTGGACATCGCCAAGCCCGGACAGCGCATATTCGCCGTCGCATACGGTTCGGGCGCCGGTTCGGACGCCTTCGACATCACGGTCACGGACGCCATCGAGGGGCTGCGCCGCGATGCCGCGCCGACCGTCAGGGAGCTGGTGGAGCGTAAGAAGTTCATCGACTACGCCACCTATGCGAAGTATAAGCACAAGATCAAGATGAAGGAGGCAATAGAATGAGAGAGGTCGCGATCATCGGGGTGGGAGACACCAAGTTCGGGGAGCTATGGGACATGTCCCTGCGCGACCTGGGCATCCATGCGGGCCTGGCGGCCGTGTACGACGCCAATCTGTCGGGAGACGAGATCGACGCGCTGTACCTGGGCAACATGTCGGCCGGCAAATTCACCGAACAGGAGCACATCGGGGCGCTCATAGCCGACTACTCCGGGCTGGCCAGGGACCACATCCCCGCCACCAGGGTGGAGGCGGCCGGGGCCTCCGGCGGCCTGGCCTTCAGGCAGGGCGTCATGGCCGTGGCCTCGGGCATGCAGGACATCGTCGTGGTGGGCGGCGCGGAGAAGATGACCGATGTGGGCGATACGCTCTCGACCGAGATCCAGGCCATGGCCGCGGACCAGCAGTGGGAGACCTCCTTCGGCGCGACCTTTCCGGCGCTGCATGCCATGATCGCTCGCCGGCACATGTACGAGTATGGGACGACGAGGGAGCAGATCGCGTCGGTGGCGGTGAAGAACCACAAGCACGGCGCGCTGAACCCCAAGGCGCAGTTCCAGAAGGAGATCAAGCTCGACACGGTGCTGAAGTCCGCTCCGGTGGCCGATCCGCTGGGAGTGTTCGACTGCGCCCCTGTCTCCGATGGCGGCGCGGCGGTCGTCCTGTGCCCGATGGACAAGGCGCGCAAGTACACCGACACCCCGGTCAAGATCCTGGCGACGTCGCAGGCCTCGGACACCCTGTCCCTGGCCAACCGTGACTCGCCCTGCCGCTTCGACGCCACCATGGTGGCGGCGCGGCGGGCCTTCGAGAGGGCCGGGCTGGGACCGAAGGACGTGCAGCTGGCCGAGGTGCACGACTCCTATACCATCTCAGAGATACTGGCCATAGAGGACCTGGGCTTCTTCCCCAAGGGGAAGGGCGGGGCGGCCACGGCCGACGGGCAGACCACGCTCGGCGCCAAGCTGGCCGTCAACACCTCCGGCGGCCTCAAGGCCAGGGGCGATCCCATCGGGGCGACAGGCGTGGCCCAGGTGGTGGAGCTGGTCCATCAGCTCCGCGGCGAAGCGGGCAAGCGGCAAGTGGCCGGGGCCGAGGTCGGCCTGGCCCAGAACGTGGGCGGCACTGGCGCGACCGTGGTCGTCCAGATCCTGGGGAGGGTGAACTGATGGCAGTGGCGCGTTTCTGGAGGGAGAACGCCTCCAGGTACAATCTCATCGGAACGAAGTGCGGCGTGTGCGGGCGCGTATACTTCCCGCCTCGGTCTGTCTGTCCCACATGCCACCGCCAGTCGATCGGCAAGATGGAGCCGTTCAAGCTGAATGGCCAGGGAGAGGTGTTGACCTTCTCGATCGTCCACGACGCCCCGTCCCAGCTGGAGATGCAGAAGCCCTACGTCATTGCCATCGTGCAGATGGAAGAGGGCGTGCGCATCACCGGCCAGATAATCGACGTGGAGCTGGACGAGGTGAAGATCGGCATGAAGGTCCGCACCACGCTGCGCAAGGTCAGCGACGACGGCGCGGCCGGCGTGATCCACTACGGCTACAAGTTCATGCCGCTGTGAGCGCAAACCATTTCCCCCTCTCGTCTGCTGGCGAAGAGGGGACCTTTCCGTTTTCAATGAAATGCTATCCTGGCCGGTGGCCGGCCCGAACTCCTGTTCATTCGGTCAGGGCCGGCGACGATGCCTCTTTGGTGCCGAACAGCGGCCGGTAGAACAGCCGGACGTCCGCATCATCCCTGACCTCGATCTCGGCGCGCCTTTTACCAGGAGGCAGGGCGCGGGGCAGGACCCCCCTTGCTCCTCCCCCATCGGCGCCGACGCGGAGGCCCATGGCGGTGCCCCCTTCGTTCACCAGGGCGACGGACATCCTGTTCCATCCGTCGGCCGAGGACGAGGTCTGGAGGACCTCCATGCGGATGGCTGGAAGCAGCATCCGCTCTTCCTCCATCGCAAGGAACCATGCGTCGGCCATCGCGCCCCTCGAATGGCTGGGGGATACGATGAGGGCTTCCTGCATGATGCACATCGCCTCGTCGAACCGTCCGCCCAATGCCTCCAGGGACGACACCTTGTACATCAGCTCGGCGCAGCCCTTCCGCAGGGCCTCTCGCTCCTCCGCGGTCCAGCCCCGGGCGAGGTCGGCCTCCCGGGCCGCCATGGCGGCCAGGGTCAGCGAGCCGTCCTTGAGCAGGGCCTCCGCCTCAGCCGCCGCCTTTCGGGTCGCATCCTGCGCGTCATCATCGTTCCTGACGCGTTCGATCTCGGCTACGATGATCTCTACAGCCTCTTTCCTTAGTTCTTCTACGAGCTGAAGGTCATCATCGCGCAGCTCGGACAGGGGGCGAGAGAGACGCCCTGCTGCCAGGTCGGACATGGAGTCGGGCCTCAGCAGCACGATGGCGCGGAGGGGGTCGATAAGATGGCCTATTTGCTCCCTCCGCGCCTCAAGCCGCCTGACGGCAAGCGCCTCAAGGACCTCGCCGTGCAGCCTCCAGAACCGCTCAGGGGGCGCGGTGGCCATGGCATCCAGCATCTGGCCGACATCAGCGCCCGGCGTTTCGCGGGCCTTCTGCCGGAGCTTGTCCAGCGTGGTCATGCGGCGGCGCTCCAGGGAACTCCGCACCGACCCCATGGCCACCGCCGGGGCGAGAACAGCCAGGCAGTGTGAAAAGGCCCCCCTCTCGAACGCCTCCCTGGCCGCCTTCGCGTTGCGCGCCGTAGCGTCCGCCGGCATCGCATCGAGCGCGGATAGGGCGCGAGCGCGCATCTCGGCGACATCGTTCAATGCCTCCTCGTACCGGTCGGCCGTCAGGTATGCCCAGCGGGGGCCGCGCCGCAATGCGTCGGACACGGTCCGATGCTCGATCCCCAGGGAGCGGAGATCGTCCCCCACCAGGTCGGACAGGCCATGCCTCGCCTCCATCTCGTCCAGGAGGTCCTCCAACTGCGCGGAGACGGCGTTGAACACCAGCTCCTGGGCCATCCGCCCCCGCTCCAGCGCCAGCGATTGCTTGCCGCCGCGCATCTCTGAACGGGCCCTCTCCAGAAGAGCATGCGCCTCCTCCACCTGCGCCCCGCGTTCCTCGGCCTCCTCCAGGAACATCTCGGCCTGTTCGATGCCCGCCTCCACCGAGTGGAACAGGGCCAGAAGCCGTTCGCCCTCGCTGCCGGCGAAACGGACCGCCCTCAGGGCATCCTGGTACCGTGACTCGTTCAGGAGCGAGGCCGCCCTGTCCAGTATGTTCCCCGCCGATGTGGCGTCGCAGCCCAGTCTCGAGCAGTAGGCCAGCCGCATGGACGTCTCGTCGATGCGCTCCCTCAGCCCTTTCCTGATGGCATCGGACCCTGCCCGTTCGATCTCCTTCAGGGAGGAGAGCGCCTCTTCGTGCCTGTCCTGCCGAGCGGCGTCCTCGGCCTTCCGCATCAGGGCGTGGACCTCAGGCAGATCGAGCGTTAGGTCCCGCAGCAACGCCACCAGGTCCCGCGCGCCCTCCATGTAGCCGGGGACAAGGCTGGCGGCCGCCAAGGCCTCCAGCTCATGGAGGCAGGCGTTGGCCGAGACCCTGGCGCCGTCGTACTTGCCGGCCTCGAACAGTCGCTTGGTCGCGTCCAGCCTGGCCCGGGCGGAGCTCTTGGGAGCCAGTCCCGAGCTGGCCAGGGCCTTGTTCAGGAAGGCGATGCGATTGTAGATATCCATGTGGAGGGCGGCGGACCTCTCCAGCTCCGCCCTTGCCTCCTCCATCGTCCGGTGGCATCCTTCCACATCGTCGGCGCTCAGCTTCTGCGCCGCGTCCTCTGAGAGCTTGCTCGCCTTGTCGACCCGAACGCCGTTCCTGCGAGCCGCGGCGATATCCCGGGACAGTCGAGCCAGCAGGGCGGTCAGCTCGTCCCTGATGAGCTGCGTGGCGTAGCTGGCGACGTCGGCGTACATCGCTGCCGTGTAGGCGGGGTCCACGGAACGCCTGGCGAGGTCCATCTTATTCTCTATGGTCTCGGAGGTGCAGCCCAGCACGCTGCTGAGGGCTAATAGATCGTCCGCCCTCCGGGACAGCACGACGGAGGCGTCCCGCTGCCTGATGATCGCCTTGATCTCGACATCCCGGGCGACGCCGACCGCGTTGAGCAGCTCCCCTTCATCCAGCAGCCGCCTCGCCTCATCGATCCCGGGCGCAAGGTCAGAGAGGTCCACCGGGGGCGAGGAGACCCTCCTCGACGCGCCCCGGACGCGTTCCTCGGCAGCTTCGGATGAAGCGCGGCACAGCAGGCCGGTGACATCCTCCAGCTCCGACAGGGCATCATGCCGACCGCTCCGGAGCTGCTCCAGGGCGGCGAACAGCCGCTCCCGCTCGCCCCCCACCTCGGCTCCAATGGCGATCGCCCGGGAGAGGTTCGAGATGCCCGAAAGGGCCCTGCGGGCGCCGGCATCGAACATCAGAGCGTTCAACCGCTCGGCGGCGCTGGCAAGCAGGGAGCGCGCCTCCTCCAGCTTGCCGGCCAGAGCGAGCTTCCTCGACTCGGCCACCATGTCCGATGCCTCGCCTTGAGCGAGATGGAGCCCCCTCACCATGAGGAACAGCTCCCTGGTGCGGCCGAGCTCGTCGGCCAGAGCGAAGTGGCCGCTCAGGCCCACGTCGAGGAGCCCCCTTGCTCGGGCCGTCCTTTCAAGAGCGTCTGACAGCTCACGCTTCATCAATGATCCCCTCGCCTCATCGAGCAGGGCCGATGCCTCGGAGATATCCACGCCCAGGCGGTGAGAGAGGACCAGCCGGGGGCGGAGGGCGTGCATCGCATCCATCAGCACCTCGGTCCGTGCATTTTGCAGCGCATCGCCCGCCCGGCGAAGATGTTCAAGCGATCCATCCCCTAATGCCTCGCTCAGACGCAGCTCCGCCCGGAACGCCGATAGCTCTCCTCCCTCGCCCTCGACCTCGTCGGCTTCCGTCCTCAGGGCATCGATGCGCTTCCGTATCGCATCGTTCAGGACATCAGCGCGGCGCTCCTCGGCTTCTTCCAACAGCTCGAACGCGCGTTCTGCTTCAAAGGAGCGAAGCGACCCCTCGCTCTCGTCGACAAGCTCCGTCAGGGCGATGAGCTCGACCTCGGCGCGGGATGCCTGCGATATGAGCTCTATGATGCCTGAGCTCCTCTCATCGAAGAGCGATCGGAACGACGTCATCAGGCGGTCCATCAGCGCATCGAGCTCTTTCCAGGATGGCTCCATGCCATTTTCCGACAGGCGAGCGAGGATCGCGTCGATGTCATCGCTGCCGACGCTCACCTGAAGCTCGATGGAGCCGGCATATCTCAGCAGCTCACGCGCACGCTCGGCCCGACACCTCAGCCGCTCGCTCGCCTCCTTGCCGACATCCTCCCGGATGGCGCTCGCGAGCGCCAACGCCTCGTCGGGGCGGTCGGACATGGCCAGCGCCTTTTTCAGTCGCTCCTCCAGTTCCGCGCTGCCGCCGATCGCTTCAAGCGCCACGCGGACGCCGTCGGCGATGGACGCCAATCCTTTTAGCTCGATGGCCCGCAGCTTGTGCAGGCAGCCCTCGGCATGCGCCATGGCGGCCGCGTGCTCCCGCCTGGAGAACGCCTCCGATGCGGCCGCCAGCGATGCCTCTGCGTCCGTGACGTCGAGACCGAGCTTCCGGGCGAGGGAGACAGCATCCCTGGCGGACGCCAGCCTGGCCTCGGCATCCCGCCGCTCCCTGGCCAGCTCCCGGGCCTTCTGCTCAAGCTGTTTGGTCAGCTGAAGCTGCTTCAGATAATCGCTGCTCAAGCTTACCTCCCTCCATGGCCATGGCTGTCCTCGGAACGCTCGGAAATCCCCGTGGCCGTCCTTAATGATTTGCTCGTGGTTCAGCTCGTTGGCTACTTACTCATCCTGACGAACGCGACACGCTCCAGCACCAGGTCCTCCACCATGTCCTCCGGGACCGCCTTGAGCTCCTCAGGAGTTATCCCGAACCGCACGGCCTTCTCGACCGATGCATCGAGGACGTCGTCGTCGCGGACCAGTCCGAGGCGCTCCAGCGCCGCGTCGGGGTCGTCGACATCGAAGAACACCAGGGCTATGCGCTCCATGCCCAGCTTGACCCTCATCTTCTTCGTCGCCTTGGAGATCTGACGTTCCCCGGAGGCGTACAGCTGTGTCTCCAATACCACCGAGCCAGATACGTTGTCGCCGCGCTCGAACGCCCTGGTGGCGTGTAACGCGGCGGAGACAAGGTGGTCCTTACCGCAGATCATGTCGGCATCGAGGGCCAGGCCCTCGCCGCCGTTCAGCTGGCGAAGGGCGTCTATGAACGCTTCCACGTCGCCGATCTGTCCGCGGGCACCCAGAACAGTCATCTTGACCATGCTGAATAGGAATCGGAATGTGCACATATGAAAATTTCGCTGGCTTTCGCTATACGCACGGATTTCGGCGCTTTGCGCTGCGGGACCCGGCGCTCCGCGCCGCTAGTGTACAAAACATTAATAGCCGAGTGGGAAATGGCGCATTCACGACCGTCCAGACGGTAACGGGTGCAGGCATGACAAAGGACAGGGTAACGGTGGCGTCCCCGGCCACGCTTTCCAATCTCGGCTCGGGCTTCGATGTGTTCGGTCTCGCCCTGAACGAGCCGTTCGACGTGGTGGATGCAAGAAGGACGTCCGAGCGCGGCGTCGTCATCGACGGCATAGGGGGTCGGGGAGCGGAGAGCATTACGCGGGACCCGGCGCGCAACTCGGCGGGAGCGGCCGCTCTTGCCGTTCTGGAGAGCGCAGGCGCCGATTTCGGGATCGCGCTGTCGATCAAGAAGGGTATCCGCCCCTGCTCCGGGATCGGTTCGTCAGGAGCCTCAGCGGCCGGCGGCGCGTACGTGGCCAATCTACTGCTGGACGACCCCCTGCCGCTGGAAGAGGTGGTCCGATGCGCCGCCCAGGCCGAGCAGGTGACGTCCGGCAGCTTCCACGCCGATAACGTCGGACCGGCCGTGATGGGCGGCCTCACCATCGTCAAATCCTACGAGCCGTTCCGCATCCTGCGCATGGACGTTCCCGACAATTTCGGCGTGGTCGTCACCATGCCCGATGTCCTTGTCGATACCAAGGAAGCAAGGAAGGCGCTTCCTACGGACGTGCCGCTGAAGAGCATGGTGTTCGAGGTCGGCAACGCGGCGTCGCTCGTGCTCGGCATGTGCCGCGGCGACATCGCGCTCATAGGCGACAGCATGCGCGACATCGTGGTCGAGCCGGCGCGCGCCTCGTTGAACCCTCATCTTCTGGAGGCGGAGCAGGCGGCCCGCGCGGCGGGAGCGGCCGGCGCGTTCCTGGGAGGCTCCGGCCCGTGCATGATCGCCATCTACGACCGCTCGGCCGGGGACGGCAGGGCGATCGCCTCGGCGGTGCGCGACGTGTATGCGTCCAATGGCATCGGCTCCGATACGTGGATCACCCATGCCGGTCAGGGATGCAGGAGGCTGTGAAATGGCTCACATCATCAAGTGCTTCGAGTGCCACGCTTCGGTGGACGATCCCTACGTGGACTCGTGCCCCAGGTGCGGCGGCGTGCTGGCCATCGAGACCGACCTCGACGAGGCCGCTTCGTTGCGGCCCAAGGACCTGCGGCGCCGGCCTATCGGCGTGTGGCGCTACGCTCCCTTCCTGCCAGTGGACGACTCGCACGCCGTCTCGCTGCTGGAGGGCGGCACGCCGCTGTACGACTGCCGCGCGCTGGCGAAGAAGGCCGGCGTTCGCTCGCTTCATGTTAAGTACGAGGGGGCGAACCCCACTGGTTCGTTCAAGGACCGCGGCATGACCGTGGGCGTCTCGAGAGCGGTGGAGCTGGGCTGCCAAACGGTCGGATGCGCATCAACGGGCAACACCTCGGCCTCGCTGGCCGCCTACGCCGCCAAGGCCGGCCTGGGTTGCGTCGTACTGCTGCCGTCCGGCAAGGTGGCGGCCGGAAAGCTCGCCCAGGCGATGTTCTATGGCGCCAAGGTGGTGTCGATCGACGGCAACTTCGATGACGCCCTCAACGTCGTCAGGCAGCTTGCTCGCGACGGCACGCTGTACCTGCTCAACTCGATCAACCCCTTCCGGCCGGAGGGGCAGAAGACGGTGGCGTTCGAGATCATCGACCAGCTCGACTTCGACGTGCCTGACCGGATAATCCTGCCGGTCGGCAACGCCGGCAACATCAGCGCGGTGCACAAGGCCATGGTGGAGTGGAAGTCCCTCGGCTGGATCGATAGGATTCCGAAGATCACGGGCATCCAGGCCGCCGGGGCCGCTCCTCTGGTGAGGGCGTTCCGCGCCGGCAGCGATGACTTCGTTCCAGAGGAGCACCCGGAGACCGTGGCCACGGCGATACGCATCGGCAACCCCGTATCGGGCAAGAAGGCGCTCCGCGCTCTGTACGATACGAAGGGCTTCGCCACCGACGTCACGGACGATGCGATACTCGACGCGCAGCGCCTGCTCGGCCGGACGGAGGGTGTGGGCGTCGAGCCGGCGTCGGCCGCGTCCATCGCTGGGCTGTTCAAGCTGGTCGAGGAGGGCGTGATCGATCCGGACGAACGCGTGGTGTGCATCTGCACCGGCAACGTGCTCAAGGACCCCGATACGGTCATCGGCAACTGCGAGCCAGTGTTGCAGGCCAAGGCGACCGCCGAGGACGTGAGGCGCGTTATCGCTTGAGCAGGGAGCCGCTCAGGCGGGGATGACCATTGGCCTTCCCTTCACGCTCTCCACGTATACATCTATGCCATACACCTGGGAGACGTTGCTCGAGGTTATGACCTCGGGGCCGCCCATGGCGAAGACCCTGCCTCCTTTCATCAGCACGAACCGGTCTGAGTAGCGCAGCGCCAGATTGAGGTCGTGCATGGTCATGACCGCCGACATGCTCTTCGCTCTCGCGAGCTCGACCACCGCGCTCATGATGCGGTGCTGGTTGCTGAGATCCAGGCTGCTTGTCGGCTCGTCCAGCAGGAGGACCTTGGGCTCCTGTACGAGCGCCCGGGCGATCTGCACCTTCTGATACTCCCCCCCGCTGATCTCGTTGGTGTAAGCTAGGGAGAGGTCGCTGAGGCCCAGGGCCTCGATGGTCCTGGCGGTAATGTCGATGTCATTATCGGTCACATCCCACCGGATGAACGGCTTCCTTCCCAGCAGCACCGCGTCGAACACCGTTACCCTGGAGACGTCCGCCCGCTGCGGAACGTACCCTATGCGTTTGGCCACCTCGTTCCTGGTCAGCCGCTGGAGGTCCTCGTTCTCCACCATGATGGTCCCCCTCCTCTTCCTGAGCACTCCGTTGATGCACTTGAGCAGGGTGGTCTTGCCCACCCCGTTGGGCCCCAGGATCGACATGAGCGTGGACCTCTCGGTCTCGAAGCAGATGTCCTCGAGGATATCGACGTTCCCGTAACCGAACTCTACCTTCTCCACTTCTAGCATAACTTCCGATGTCACTTCCGGTACCCCCTGATGAGCAGATAGATGAACAGTGGGCCCCCCAGGAACGAGGTGATCACTCCCACCGGCAGCACCAGTGGGGACACGATCGTTCGAGCTAGTGTGTCCGAGCCCATCAAGATGATGGCGCCCGCGAGGGCAGAGGCGGGAAGGAGATAGCGATTGTCCCCTCCTATGACCCTCCTCACGATGTGGGGGGCGAGCAGGCCCACGAAGCCGATGATGCCCATGAGCGACACCACCACCGCGGCCAGGAGCGAGGAGCAGACCATCCCTATCATGCGGACCCGCGGCACATTGATGCCCAGGCTCCTGGCGGTCTCCTCCCCGGCGTCGATGGCGTTGTAGTTCCACCGATTGTAGATGAATAGGCAGAATATTGGCACGGACACCAACAGCAGGATGCCCACGTAGTCCCAGGTGCTCCGTCCCAGGTCGCCGAAGGTCCAGTATACCATGGAAGACAGCTGGACGGAGTCGGCGAAGTACTGCATCGCGGTGATGCCGGCGCTGAAGATGGACCCGATGGCCACGCCGGCCAGGATCATCGCCTCGGGGGTAACCCGGGTCAGGGCGGACAGCAGGATGATGATGGCGGTGCCGAGCAGCGCGCCGGCGAAGGCGCACAGCGTCACCGCGTATGGGTTGTTGATCAGCACCGAGGTGGTGGATGCAGACTGCATGGTCCCGGCGCCGAACACCACGATGGCGAACGACGCCCCGAACGCCGCCGCCTGGGAGAGGCCCAGGGTGTAGGGCGAGGCCAGGGGATTGCGCAGGATGCACTGCATGGTGGCCCCGGCAATGGCCAGGGAGGCGCCGGCGATGGCGCCAACGATCACGCGGGGTATGCGCATGTTCCAGATGATGGTGTTGTAGAGCCCCTCCTCCCCCAGGAACAGCGCGCCCACCACGTCCCTCAGCGGTATGCTCACCGAACCCACGGAGATTGACACGATCGCCAGGAGGAGCAGGATGGCGCCCAATCCAAGTATGAACGTCATCCTCCGGGAGGAGAAGCCCCTGTACGCATCGCTAACGCTCTTGGCAGGGGACGTTCCGGCAAAGGAGCCTTCCCCGTTAGACGGCGTCATATCACCCTCGTACCCTGCGGGCGATGGTGATCTCGGAGAACTTGTCGGGCTCCCAATGTCTGAGCACCTCAAGGCCGTGGTCCGTTAGCTCCTCCCGATATCTCGCCGGGGACACCATTCCTGGGTCGGAAAACCTTCTTCTGCCGCCTTTCCCACCCTCCACGGTGAAGAAGTTCCAGCCAAGGTTCCCCAGGGCGTCCTCCCTGACATGCTCCTGATGGGACCTTATGATCAGGTGACCCCCGGGAACGAGGGCGGACGTGAGCTTGGGGATCATGCGAGGCTCCGCTCCGATGCCAGTGAAGGAGGAGAACAGCATGTCGTAGCCGGAGCCTATGTCGTCGGTGGTGTAATCGCCGGCCATGGTGGCCACCCTGGTCGCCCCGAAGCGTTCGATGTATCGCGCAGTGACCGGCACGATCTCCGGACGGTCGAACACCACTGCCTCCAGGGTCGGGTGTATGGCGCAGAAGGCGATGGCGTACAGCCCGTGCCCTCCTCCCAGGTCCAGCATCCTCCCCCACTGCTCGGGGCGAATGGCCTCGGACACCTGTGAGGCCACCCTCTGCACGCCGCCGCACAGGGAGCGCTCGGCGATGGCGCAGATCCACCGCTCGTTGAAAAACTCATCCCGCTTCATGATCAAGGGCCCCGATCTCAGCACCTCTCCCAGGGACTGCCACCTGGGGAGGTCCCTCCTCAGGTGATCGAAGGATCGCCCCTGGTAGTATGGTGACGAGCGCACCAGGTAGGCGGACGCGGCGGGGGTGTTGGCGTACCGTTCGCCCCTCCGTTCCAGCAGCCCCATGTCGCACAGGGTATCACAGAACAGGCCGGCCATTACTGCCTCGAGCCCCAGGTCGCGCGCGATCTCGCCGATGTCCTTCCCTTCGGCCAGGCTGCTGAAGATGCCCATGTCCAGGGCTTCGAGGAACACGTACGATCTCCGCAGACCGTCCAGTGAGCTTTCCACCGGGCCGAAGAACTGCTCTGGGTCAGGCTCCGGGACCGTCATTATATCAATGCCCGTCATATTTTCAGTTCTCCCTCCCTGCAATGCCAGCAAGTTGGAACAGATGGTGGTGTCTGGTGGGCTTCATTTTATGCTCACCTGCTGGAACCCACCGCCGCTGTTCTCGACCACCTGCTGGTAGATCGCCTTCCCTACCCACTGCGTATAGATCTCGTCGGCCTTCTGCTCAGGATCTATGTCCGAGAACGCTGATGGATACAGCACCTTCCCGACGTAGTAGCAGTTGGCCAGGAGGGACTCCCAGTTGGTGGCGTACCAGTTGTACTGAAGGACCCCGTAGGTTTGACCGTCGCGTATCGCCTCGACCCGGTCCAGGGTGTTCTTGAACTTTACATAGTCCTGCTGGATCAGGGCGTAGCCTCCCCAGTCGATGAACATGATCTCAGGGTCAAGCACCGGAAGGACCTCCATGTTGATCTGGCCGACGGTCTTGTTATTCATCATCGCGGGGGTGACGACGTTGATGGATCCGGTGAAGTCGAAGGGAGGGTACTTGGAAGAGGTGAAGTCGATCCCGTGAGAGCCGGAGGCCGACACCCCGCCGATGTACACCCGGGGCTTCTCGGAATTGGACATGCTGCTGGTGCGCTCCCGCAGGTCCTTCATAATTCCCTCGATGCTACCGATAAGCTCCTCCGCCCTATCCTTCTGGTCCATCACCTCCCCCACCAGCCTCAGCTGGCGGTAGAAGGACAGGATGTTCGTGCTGAGGTCGACGTTGGAGGTCAGACCCACCACCGGGATGCCCAGGGCCTTCTGGAGATCGTCCAGGTCGCTGGCCTGGGAGGCGGTGCGGAAGATGACCTGGGGAGACGCGGCCGCGATCAGCTCACGGTCCCCGCCGAACATGGGGCCGACGCTGGGAAGGTCAGCAAGCTCTGGATGGGCCGCCCGGTAGCTCCTCCCGCTGATATCCGTCGCGCCGGTCTTCTTCTCCACGTCCTCCACTCCCACGACCTTGCTGGTCGCGTCGATGTAAACGACGAACCGCAGCGCGGCCGCGTTCAGGCATACCACCCGGTCCACCTTGTTGGGGACGGTGACGTTCCGACCGAACATGTCCGTCACGGTCACGGTTTCGGTCCCCTTGTCATCCTTATCCCCTCCAAGCTCACCGGCGGTTAGCGACCCCCACAGCGCGGCGCCGACCAGCGCGGCAACGATCAGGACGGCTGCCGCCCCAAGCATCACCTTCCGTTCCATCAGGCCCCCTCCCCCATGCGGGCGATGATGAAGTCGGTCAGCCTCTCCGTTCCATCCACGCATGTGTCGACCTCACCACCCAATAGGCCGGCTCTGCCAAGGGATGGGTCGAGAGGAAGGGATGCCGCTATGCAACCCTCGTCCAATTCCATTCGAAGGTGGGCCTCTTCTAAGGCTGTCATCTTGTTGAGGACGATGTAGGTGGGCTTTCCTGCTTCCTTCACCATGGACGTGACCTTCCCGGAGAGCCTCACGGACTCGTAGGATGGGTCCACTACCATGAGCACCATGTCGCTCCCCGCTTCGATCCCCCGTCCGATATGCTCGACGCCCGCCTCGGTGTCGACGATGGCCACCTCGCCTGCGTGCAGGTCAAGGTGGGTCAGGAACTCCCGCGAGAGCACGCCCATGGGGCACGCGCATCCCTCGCTGAAATGCTTGACCTTACCGATCTGCATTAAAGCCAGGTCGCCGTTGAGAGCCAAGCATTCGGCCGGAATATCGTCGATGCGCCAACGAGTGCCGAGAAGCTCCAGCTTGTGGTCGTCCGACATGGCGTCGCGCAGCCGCTTGCCGATGGCCCCTTTCCCGCCGAGATGATCCATGAGCTCCTTCGGTTCGTCCGTCCCCACCAGCCGATGGAGGCCATAGTTGGATTCATCGGCATCGATGACAATGACGCGATATCCCTTCATGCCAAGTGATTTTGCCAGCAATGCGGAGACGGTGCTCTTGCCGCTGCCGCCCTTACCTGCTACGACTATCTTCATTGTATTCTCCGTGGCCTTTCCAGCCCGGTCCGGTAGGCGGGTGGAGATAGATAAGTGTTACGAATAATATAATTCGTAACACGCACTATTGCCAGACATCGATCTCTCGGCCTGGCCAGCACGAAGCGGCTTACAAGAATAGCATATGGCGGTCAAGCATCATGCGGTTGGATGGCATTGAACCTGCCCAAGGCTCCAAATTAGGTCGCTTCTTCTGTTCCAATTTTTAGGCGGCGAGGAGGACAATATGTCTATGGTTTTCCGAAATGCTCTCTGGCGATCCGAGCCAGTTGGTCCTGATGTTATTAGGCACGTCTGCGCAGACATCAATCTGATTGGGCGTGGGAACGATTCAGAGCTCACGGAGACCAAATGAGCTAGCATCCTGACACGTGATGCCCATCCCCAGCGATCTGGCGTTGCACATCAGAGATCGGCCTAGCGTCGGAATGGGTGAGATAGCAGCAGGACTTACTAGAGGCGAATAGGCGGACGATGGACGGTTCGGCTCTCTCAGGGCTGCACACCGATGATTGGCCTGCCGCCTTCTTTAGCGGAGCCTGGTGATGCTTAAAAGTCGAACAGGGTGCGCTGCCCGCCGTCGGCTGGGCGCGCCTCCTCGGCCGCGATCTCCTCGATGACCTCTTCGATCGCGTCGGCCTCGTGGCGGAAGCGCGATCCGCCAACCTGCTCGATCAGGCTCTTGGCCACCGCGTCGCCGATCTTCGGCAGTCTGGCCAGCCGTCTCGGATCGATGTTCTTTATGTCCTCGGCGCTCCTCACGCCGTGATTGTACAGCGACCGCGCTCTGGCCCGGCCGACCCCGCGCAGCCGAACGAGATCGAGCAGCTCCGGCCGCACGCCGTAGCGGAGGCGCGTCATGAGCTCCGTTAGAACAGGATATGCGTCCTTGTTGAATATGTTCGAAAGCTCCCTCATGGAGTATATGAGCCACTCGCTGACGTCGACCTTGTTGCGCAGGTCGCCCGGCCCGATGCCGTACTTCTTCAGCAGCTCGTCCTCCTCCATCTCCATGATCCAGTCGTCGATGGAGCAGGCGGTCTTCAGCTCCGCCAGGTAGAAGTCGAACTCATCCAGATCGTCCGGCGGAGGGAGCAAGAGCTCCCCCTCTCTTAGAGCGTAGGTCTCCTCCACCCACTCATAGTCGCTGCGCTTGAGGTACATGGTCATCATGTCCGGCGACGAGCAGACGGCGTGCAGCATGCCGAACGGCGACCCGCCGGGCTTGAAGTTCTTCAGGGCGTCGCGGAGCTTCGTCGCCGTAAGCGGATCGATGTACAGGTCCGAGACCCTGCGGCCGAAGAAGGTCGGGATAAGTCGATTGTCCTCGGAGCGTATCATTCCCTCCTCCTGGAGGAAATCGAGCACGTTGTCGGTCGCCTCCTCCAGACCGACCATGGTGGTCTGGTAGGCGAAGAAGGTCGAGTTGAGAAAGTCCATCAGGCCGTCCCTGGAGGAAGCCGTCCCGGTGGCCAGGGTGGCGAGGACGTGCGCACGCAGCACCGGCTCGCTGCCCAGCTTGGAGTAGATCTCCTCCGGCTCGCCTAGAAGATAGTTGTCCTGCAGGAACTGCCGCTCCTCCTCGGTCTTGGCGATCAGCACCGCCTCGCCGTAGGGGTCGAAGCGGGGCCGGCCGGCGCGTCCGCACATCTGCTTGATCTCCATGACCGGGATGGCCGCCTGTCCACCGTTCTCGAACCTGAAGACATCCCGGATGATGACCCGCCGGGCCGGGAGGTTTATCCCGGCGGCCAGCGTGGGCGTGGCCACGATGCACTTGATCTTGCCCTTCTTGAAGTTCGATTCCACGAAGCGCCGCTGCTCGTTCGTCAGCCCGGCATGATGGAAAGCCATCCCCTTCTTGACGCAAGCTCTTAACGCCTTGCCCATGGTGGTCTGCTCCCCATGGTCTCCGGCAAGCTCATCGACGCCGTCCATGACCGGCTCGCCCATGACCTCCGAGGCGAGCTTGGCGAACTTGGTGGCCACCGACTCGGTGGACCGGCGGGTGTTGACGAAGATCAGACACTGTCCGCCCTCGGCGATGGAATCGGTCACCAGGCTCCACAGGACGTCCTTCCCGGCCGGCACCTCCCGGCGGGTGTTGTCCGTGAACACGACCTCTCCGCCGAAGTACACGCCCTCCTTGAGCGGCGTGGGCCTCCATTCCGAGGTGACCAGCCTGGCATCCATCCAGTCCGCCACCTCCCTTGCGTTCTTGATGGTGGCTGACAATGCAATGATCTGCAGCGACGGATTGAGCTTGCGGAACTTGGTGAGCGTCACTTCCAGCGTCGGCCCCCGGCCGGGGTCGTGGATCAGATGGACCTCGTCCGCCACCACCAGGGTGATGCGGTGAAGCCAGGCGCTCTGATGTCGGAGCAGGGAGTCGGCCTTCTCCGACGTTGCGACTATGATATCGAAATTGTCAAGATTGGGGTCCGGCGAATCGAGGTCCCCGGCCGACATGGCGACCTTGAGGCCGAGCGTCTCGAACTTCTTGAGATCGTCGTACTTCTCCGCCGCCAGCGCTCTCAACGGAACGATGTACAATGCCTTGCCGCCCCTCTCCAGCACATGCTTCAGCGCGGCCAGGTAGGCGACCAGGCTCTTCCCCGAGGCGGTGGGGATGGCGAGCATGAGGTTCTTGCCGTCCAGAGCATGGGGCACCGCCTCGGCCTGGGGCGGGTGCAGCTCCACGATCCCTTCCTCTTGAAGCAGCCTGGCCACTCCGTCGGGCAGCTCCAGCTCGTCCACTCGCATGTCGTCGTTCCTCGCCGTCTCTAAAGGGAGGGGTGATTAAGAGCTTTCCTCTGAACTGGTCGAAAACGATGTCAGGCAGGGCGGCGGATCCGGTCGCGAGGGCGGCGCTTCTCTATCTCGTCCGCCGGGGAGCCGCGGCCTTTCATCCTCTCCCTGAACGTGAAGGACGGCCAGTCTGCCGGCAGCCTCTCCTCGGGAATGAACTCCCCGTCGAACGGCTGCAGGTCCACCTGCGTCGCCAGAACCGCCTCTATGTAGTCCATGTTCGGCCTGAGCTCGATGAGCGACGGGATGCCGGCCTCGCCCAGCAGCTCACTGGCGTCCCTTCCCTCGGTGCGCTCCAGCAGGGCAACGGCCAGTTGGAAGTGCTCTAGCTCCTGCCCCAGCAGCTCGCCGTACAGTCTACGGACGGCGGGGTCGCTCTCCTCCTGGAACGCCGAGAAGTAGTTGTATGCCTCATTGAGCTCGATCAAGACCAGCAGCTCCATCTGGGTGATGTGCGGGTCCCCTATCGCCTCGTAGTGCGACAGATGCTGCTCCTCCACTTCCGCCATCTCCCCAAAGAAGCGCCGGGTCAGCTGCTCCGGGTACGCGCGGACGGCATTCTGGTAGAACAGCATCTTCTCCTGCTCCACGGAGACGATGGTGAGGTGGTTCATGAGGGTGCGCAGCGGGACGTCCTTGCGATCGTAGTGCGCCCTCAGCTCGTCCACGGGATGGCGGTGCTGCAACGCCGTCGGTCTTCCCGCCACGATCGGAGTGCGTCCGCGGGTCAGCAATTCAGCGTTCCCGCCCTCCGTCATCTCGTACAACATGGCGAAGCGATACAGGTGGTCAAGGTCCTCCAGCAGGGCAAAGTCCAGCGCCTGCTTGAAATAGTCGTCGGCCTCGTTCTGTGCCAGATTGGCCGTGAGGTCGACCGTCATCTGCTCCAGCCCGATGGCGGTCTCGATCGGTGTCTCGTCGGCCGGGATGAGGGAGCCAATGGCCTGCAGTTGCAGCGACTCCGCCCGCCTGATTATCGCCAAATGCTTCTTCACCGAATCATGGTCGGTGGACCGCGCCATCTGATGCTTGGTCAGCAACGAATTGCGTTCGATGGCGACCATGAGGAGCACCCTGGCCCTGGTGTAGGGATCGACGGTGCGCCCATCGTACGGCAGGGAGGTATGCTCGTGCATGCTCCTGAACTGCTCGCTCATCGGAACGGTCCGATGTTGGAATGGAAGGAAGTCTGTCAGAGTGTCACCCGTCCGTCCGGGGGAACGGCAGGTATTTCACGATTCTCCGCTGGTAGATTCCGTTCCTGCGGCTAGCACCGCCGGAGGGGCGATTATGCCATGAAACGGTCGGAATGGGGGCAAAAAGGGACGCGGAGGATGCGAAATTAGGACGCTGCCATTGCAATGGCTGGCCATTGTGTATGATTTATATGGATGGGGAAACCCTTAACTAGTGGTACCCTTATGAGTCAAATATTAGTGCAGGTGTATTATGAGCAGCGATAACAAGCCGCCTGAGGTCACGACCCCTGACATCGATACATGGATCGAGACCAGGGGCTTCGAGACCACCGCGGACATAAAGATCCCGGAGAAGCTTGCCGATCAGGTCATCGGTCAGGACTCTGCCGTAGAGGTCATCAAGAAGGCTGCCGAGCAGAAACGCCATGTCATGCTCATCGGAGAGCCTGGCACGGGCAAGTCCATGTTGTCGAAGTCGATGACCGAGTTCCTGCCCAAGGGCGAGCTTCAGGACGTCATCGCCTATCACAATCCCGATGATCCCAATGAGCCTAAGGTGCGCATCGTGCCGGCCGGCAAGGGCAAGGAGATAGTGACCGCCCAGAAGAAGGAGGCGCTGGCCAAGAAGCAGCAGAAGGCTTCGATAATCACGACCGTCATCGTGGTGCTCCTGATGATGACCGTGGCCATGTTCCTGGTGACCCAGGACATCTCCGTCATCCTGGTAGGCATCATCGCAGTGGCGATCCTGTTCTTCGCCACCCGATACTCGGCCACTGGCAAGCAGGAGAGCTACATCGTGCCGAAGTTGCTGGTCGGACATGACGACAGCGATATGCCCCCGTTCATCGACGCCACCGGCGCGCACGCCGGCGCCCTGCTGGGGGATGTCAAGCACGACCCGTTCCAGAGCGGAGGGCTGGAGACCCCGGCCCACGACCGCCTGGAGGTCGGGGCCATCCACAAGGCGTCCAAGGGCGTCCTGTTCATCGACGAGATCAACATGCTCCGCATGGAGAGCCAGCAGAGCCTGCTGACCGCCCTCCAGGAGGGCAAGTTCTCTATCACCGGGCAGTCGGAGCGCTCCTCGGGCGCCATGGTCAAGTCGGAGCCGGTCCCGTGCGACTTCGTTCTGGTGTGCGCTGGCAACTTGGATGCTATCCAGGGCATGCACCCCGCCCTCCGGTCCAGGATACGCGGGTACGGCTACGAGGTGTTCATGCGCTCCACCATGGAGGACACCGACGCCAACCGCGACAAGCTCGTACGCTTCGTCGCCCAGGAGGTCGCCAGGGACAAGAAGATCCCCCACTTCGACAAGTATGCGGTGGGTGAGATCATCAAGGAAGCGCAGCGCCGCGCCGGAAGGCACGGACTGCTGACGCTGCGGCTCAGAGAGCTGGGCGGCCTGGTCCGCGTGGCCGGCGACGTCGCCCGGGAGAAGCAGCAGCCCCTCGTCACCGCTGACATGGTGCTGGAGGCCAAGCGCATCGCCCGCTCGCTGGAGCAGCAGATCGCCGACCGCTTCCTGGAGAACAGCAGGGACTACCAGACCTTCACCACCGTCGGCGAGTCTGTCGGTACCGTCAACGGCCTCGCCGCCCTGAACGGCGGGAGCTCCATGGCCGAGTACTCCGGCATCGTCCTTCCGATCGTGGCCGAAGTGACGCCGGCCCAGACCCGCTCGGGCGGCCGCATCATAGCCACCGGGAAGCTGGGGGAGATCGCCAAGGAGGCCGTGCAGAACGTCTCCGCCCTGGTGAAGAAGTACACCGGGGAGGACATCGCCAACCACGACGTGCACATCCAGTTCGTCGGGACCTACGAGGGGGTGGAGGGCGACTCCGCGTCCATCTCGGTGGCCACGGCGGTCATCTCGGCCTTCGAGGACGTCCCGGTCGATCAGAACCTGGCCATGACCGGCTCCCTGTCGGTCCGCGGCCAGGTGCTGCCGGTCGGCGGGGTCACGGCCAAGATCGAGGCGGCATCCGAGGCGGGCATCAAGCGCGTTCTCATCCCCCGAGCGAACATGCAGGACGTGGTGCTGGACAAGCAGTATGTGGGGAAGATCGAGATCATCCCCGTCGATACCCTCGGCGAGGTCCTGGAGAAGGCCCTCGTAGGCGGCCCCAACAAGGACACCCTGCTGAGGAAGCTGTCCGACCTGGTGGAGAGGAAGGTCTCCATCGGCGTCTCTGGCTCCGGCCGCCCCGCGGCCCAGTGAAACCCTTCCTCAACTCTCTTTTTTAATTTGTTGCTCAGTGGAGAACTACGAAATGGCCAACTGAGCTTAGGATGAAAAATCAGCTTATGGCTGAACCGAAACTATCGTGTTGGACCCAGCTTCAACCCATCTGTAGTGGGAAGACCTGTACTTTTGAGAAGTCTAGGACCCTTGTCTTTTCGCCAGAGCTATTGACCGCGATGAACATCTTCCGGACGTTCTCAGGGACCGATATGTCTTTGATATTCTTCTTGCTCACTGCTTTCTTAGTCATGTACTCGTGAGCAAATGATCTGGTTATCGACCTCACGTCCGAGAAGTCGACAATGATGTCATCTTCCGTCATCTTGTTTATATGCTCTAAGAGGTCCGACGCTGATGCCCTTAAAGCTAGATCATAGGAGACACATTCACCTATCCTGATCTCTTTAGCCTGTGAACTCATAGACATCTACCTCTGGTGCCGGGTATGGGAATCTCATACTTATTAATATCCCGGAATACCTGTAATCAGACTGATCTATATTGATATATCTTTTTGGATTGCCTTGATGAAATTCAATCATTCCTTCTCTCGATGCAATCAACATTGAACCACCAAGCCCTTCAAGGCATATCCTGGCGCTTGACCCCATTCCCCACCCCTTTCATGGTTCTTTTTTGAAGATGTTCCATTTATCGCTGCCCCAATCGCCTCAAAATCATCCTCAAAGAACATGCCCGCTCTTTCGAAGCTTCCTGGAATCGAGATGCCATCGTCGCAGAAGCAGACATCAACATATTTCTTTTTAGAATATTTCTGTGCCATGACGAGCGCGTTATTGAACATTGAATGTTCGTAAATGTTCGTTACCATCTCACCGATGAGGTACTTGAAAGCGTTCTCTCCACCATACTCCATACCGTTGCTATTTAAATCATATATTCTTTTTATTATATTCTCCGCTTCTTTCCGGTCTGATGGAAGGTCTGCGATGGGTATGTAACTCGAATAACGGCGAACGGTCGATTCCCGACTGGTCATTACTGTATTGATATAGCTCGCCACGGATTCACTGGATGGAGGGATGTAGGAAAGTTCATTTCGTTCCCTCATGTACAGGACAAGTGGCAATAATGTTGCGGGCTCGATCCACGTCAGGGAGCTAAGGTCGATTCTCCCATTCATTAGCGATTGAGATTTTATTCTCTCGAAGCGCCTATAGTCGTTCACAAGCTCTGGAAGACATTTCCTCACCACGAAACACCGAACAGTCATATGGCATTTATAAATCTCTGCTCATAGATTGAATGTTGGCTCGACCAATTAATGGGCTGTAATTACAATCGGACCAAACGATTTATAGGTCGCCAAAGGCTCTCGACCACGGTTCACATGCGCAAGCAAGAGGTCAGCGCTCTCATCATCGGACGCTTCCAGCCGTTCCACAATGGCCATCTGGAGGTCATAAGGACCATAGCGGGGCAGTGCGACCGCCTCATCGTCGGCATAGGCAGCGCCCAGCTGTCCCACACCTTCGACAACCCCTTCACGGCGGGCGAGCGCCACCTCATGATCTCCAGGGCGCTGCATGACGATGGCTTGGGGGACTTCTTCCTGGTCCCCATGGTGGACGTCAACCGCTACTCGGTATGGGTGGCCCACGTCCAGTCGCTGGTGCCTCCCTTCCAGGATGTGTACACGAACAATCCGCTGACCCGCCGGTTGTTCGAGGAAGCGGGCTACTCCGTGCGTTCGGCGCCTCTCTTCAACCGTGATGTCTACTCCGGAACGGAGATCCGCAGGCGCATCGTCAGCGGGAAGGAATGGGAGCATCTCGTGCCCGAGGGGGTGTCCGAAACGATCTATGAGGTCCATGGCGACCAGCGTCTCCGGGACATCACCAAGGACCACTCCTATGAGGTGACCATCTGAGCCTTGAAAAGGAAGCGGGAGACCTGCTTCGCTCCCGCGGCCGGACGGTCGCCCTTGCCGAGTCGTGCACCGGCGGCCTGCTGGGCGCCATGCTGACGTCCGTCCCCGGCTCATCGGATTACTTCCTGGCGTCCTTCGTGACCTATTCGAATCACGCCAAGGTCGACACGCTGGGCGTTCATCATGCCGTTCTCGCGGAGCACGGGGCGGTGAGCTCCCAGTGCGCCGCCGAGATGGCCTCGGGCGCGCGGCGCGCGGGGCGGGCCGACATCGGCCTGTCGATCACCGGCATCGCCGGCCCGGGCGGCGGGTCCGAGGCCAAACCTATCGGCCTGACGTACATCGCCGTGGACGACGGCATCGTCCGCCGCGTGGAGCAGCATGTGTTCCCCGGAGACCGGGACGACGTCCGTACAGCGGCGGCCGAGATGGCGCTGCACATGCTCATCGAGCTGCTGTCGTCCCGATGACGTACGATGATGCGCAATTAACATCCCTGACATTATATTCTAATTCTCTGGAGAAAAGCTCTATATCCTGTCTTCCGATATCATCAAAGTCAGGTGATGGGATGGGCAGAGCAGCGAACAGTATCCCCTCTGGGGTGGCCGATTTCGATTCTATAATCAAGGGCGGGTTCCCTTCAGGCTCGGTCGTCCTGTTGATCGGCGGCGTTGGCGCCGGACAGGTGGAGTTCGCTCTGACGTCGGCGGCCAAGCTGTCGATGGTGATGCTGGACCCGTCCTCGAAGGCCTTCTTCCTCGGTCCGGGTAAGGACTCCACCATGCCCGAGCAGATCTGCTACATCACGTTCTCCCGTTCGCGGGAAGAGGTCCTGCAGGAGCTGGACAACTCATTCAACCGCGAGTTCCACGACGCCTTCGACAAGGTGGTGAGGTTCAAGGACTTCTCCGAGTCGTACTTCCGCAAGACGATGGTCCCCCGCTCCTGGACCGGCGGCGAGCCCGGTTCGCTTTTCTCCTCGCCATCCAACAAGAGCGTGCTGGAGTCCCTGGTGGATTATCTGGACGAGAACGCGCCGCGCTCCATGGTGGTGATCGACTCCCTCACCGATCTGGTGGTGAGCGCCAACATCGACATCAAGGACCTGGTGGCGGTTCTGCGCGGACTGCAGCGGGTGTCCAAGAAATGGGGAGGCGTGATCTACCTCGTGCTGACGGACGATGTGCTGGAGGAGCGCTATCAGCACATGATAATGGACTCGGTGGACGGCGCCCTGGTCTTCGAGTGGAGCCGATATATGAACTCATCGAGGAGGCAGCGGTACATGTACGTGGAGAAGTTCATCTCCCTGCTGCCGCACCTGGACAAGGAACGCATCGCCAGGTTCGCCACCACCGTGACGGCCCGGAGCGGACTGGTGGTCATCGACGCGGAAAGGATCGTGTGATAGCATGGACAGGGTAAGGACGGGCATAGAGGGGCTCGACGACATGCTGGAGGGTGGCCTTCCCAGAGGCCATGCCGTGGCAGTGATGGGCTCCTTCGGAACGGGCAAGACGACCTTCGGACTGCAGTTCCTGCATCAGGGGTTGCAGGACGGCGAGAAGGGCATATTCATCAGCCTGGAGGAGGACCAGGAAAGCATCCTGGCCAACGCCCTGTCGTACGGTTGGGACCTCCGGCAGTACGTTGACGCCAGGCGGCTGGCCGTGTTGAAGCTGGAGCCGACCGACGCCAAGAGCTCGATCACCCGCGTCCGCTCGGAGCTGCCGGAGCTGGTGCGCTCGTTCGGAGCGTCCCGCATAGTGGTGGACTCGGTCTCTCTGCTCAACATGCTGTATGACACGCTTCCGGAGAAGCGTGTCAGCCTGTTCAACATGATCCAGATGTTCAAGGGCACTGGCGCCACCTGCCTCATGACCGCGGAGGTGCAGGACCAAAATCCGAACGCATCTAGGGACGGCCTCATCGAGTACGCGGTGGACGGCGTTATCGGGCTTCGGTACGAGGAGCACCCCGAGATTGGAGAGGTTAAGCTCACCATCAGGGTGATGAAGATGCGCCGCATCAAACACTCCCGTCGCGTGAAGCCATACTCCATCACCGACCGTGGCATAGAGGTCCACAGCGACGCCGACGCGTTCTGAGCTTAGCACATATGCTGGGCATGAAGGCGCAAAGCGCTCGGCAGGTCATTGATGGCGTGCCATCTCCGTCGCATCGGTCCAATGGCCGTGCTGACGGTCCCGTTCGAGCGTGAAGGCGATCGACCGTTTCTGGAAAGAACGGCCGATGCTCTCGAAACAACGACCGTTCGCGAGGGCGGGCCATCCGCGGCTCAGGGGTCATCTTGAGCTCCCCGCGCTCCTGAAGTCTATGCAATGATGGAAAATGAGTAAGGACTGGTTGCTCCCATTCACACCTGGGAGTATGGGGCAGCGCCCCCTCGCATCGATATGATAGGTTCATCGATCAAGATGCGCCATGTCATGGTCTTTGATCATCTCCTTTACCAGCAGTTCTGCGGTTGCCCTCTGGGGCATGATGTCGACCTTGAGCCCGTAGTCTTCCACCTTCTTTTTAGTTTCATGGCTAAGCACCGCTATCCTCACTCCATCGAATATGTCCTCTGGCGCCGCATGGTCAAAGCGCTCCTTCAGGTGGTAGAAGAACGCATCGGCATGACTTGGCGTTGGGAACGCCAACGTGTCGATCTCCTTATCCTCCAGGCGGTCCAGGAGTATTTCCATATCTTCCGATCTTTTTAGCTGCAGGGAGTACACCGGCACTTCCGTCACGTTCCACCCAGCGTCGGTCAATGCCATAGGAAGCATGCTTGTGCCCCTATCGGAACGAAGTAAGGCGATGTTCCCTCTGAACGGCAGTTTGTTGATGTGACCGATAAGCGATTCCGTGGATGCTTCAGGAGAGATGGTAGAGACCTTCAGCCCATTCCATTTCGCGCTCTCAGCGGATCGATCACCGATCACGATGACCTCGACCTTGCTCATCGAGGACAGGAATCGGTTTCGCAATCCACGCTCGATCGCCATGTTGATGGAGTGCCTGACCGCCGTGGGGCAGGTCAGCGCCACCGCGTCGAATTTGGAAACCGAGAGGTCCATCAAGAACTCTGTGAACCTGGCGTCATCTACGGCCATTGACTTGAACAGCGGTACAAAAATGAACTCTGCTACATCTCCATATGGGAGACATATCGATTCCCAGCCTTCTGGAGGAGCAAGAATGGCAACAAGCTTTTTCATTTCAATGGTTAAGAAGGGAGAAGGATTATTTACCTTTCTATAAAAAAGAAGTCGATCCCGAAGAAACCGCGCGCTCCAGCAGTTGCAGGGGAGTGCATCCCAGTGGATGCGCGTCATTGAACGAATGGCAGGGCGGTCGCGTGGGGGGCCTATACTAATATTATCAGGGACGAAAAAGGTTTCTATGTTCATTTTTTATAGACATATCAGATTGCTCGTTTTGTCATTCATGCGTTCGGTCACTCTCAAGATCAAGAGTCCCATAGATCGTCGTGCTTGCATCAACTGTCTTCCAGTTCTTCAGGAGAACGGCATATCCGTAAAGGTCCTAAGGTGCGCCCCAGTTGGTCCAGATACCGGGCACAGTCTTCTCAGGTTCGAGGGGGATTCTGAGGTGTTGGACCGGCTGCTTGCCGAACCCTTACAGCCCGTGGATGATCATCTGGACGTAGAAGTTGCCAGATCCGGCAATGGGGTCTATTCCGCCCTTGTCGTCAATCGCCAGTGTAAGCTCAGCCACATCATCCACGAGAGCAGATGTTTTCTAGAGCTGGCCATTCAATCGGACGACAACGACCTGATCTTCCACGTCATAGGCTCCGATGCCGACTCCATCAAGGACCTGATGGACTCGATCAAAAGCCTGGGATATTCCATCAGTGTTATCAGCGTCTATGAAAAGCAGGCTTGGGGAGGCCTAACATATCGGCAGGAGGTGAACCTGAGGAAGGCGTTTGAATCTGGCTATTATAATATTCCAAGCCAGGTCACACTCGATGATCTAGCTACTGAGATCGGGGTGTCCAAATCCACCTTGAACATCATACTTCGCAGGGCTGAAAGAAAGCTAATCTCCGATTATCTGAAGAACTCTGAGAAATGACCACAGGCATGTGGCCGACTATCCGGAGGACGTCCTATCTTCACGAGGGCCTTAATCTCGCCTCCCACGTCATCCAACAACTATGCTGAAATGGGCGGCGCGGGCCTTCTGAGCGATCCGTGAGCTTAAACGAGCTCATCGCTGTTTTCAACCATATAAATATATTAGGGATGCTCTCATAACTGCCCTGATCGATGTGAATGGGCGAAAGTAGGCCCATTACTAGGCTGACATGTAAGCCATTAATTTTATAAAGCGTCCAATCGAACATGTTCGCCGTTCCCACATAATATTTTCAATCAGATATGGGGCCTAACAAACGCCTTGGTTTTAGGAGGAAGATGTATGTCGAAGGACAAAGTAGGAAATGCGGGAGCGTTGGGGCTATGTGCCTTTGGTCTCACGACCTTGGTCCTTATGCTCCATAACAACGGACTCTACGGGATGAACACCATGATACTTGCCATGGGCATGTTCTATGGAGGCCTGGTCCAGCTCATCGTTGGGATATTGGAATGGAAGCATGGCAACACCTTCGGTACGGTGGCGTTCACATCGTTTGGCGCGTTCTGGCTATCGTTCTGCTTCATGATGATACTGCCGCTCTTCGGGTTACCTGCCCCTGACGCTACTGCGGTTGGCTGGTTCATGCTCGTCTGGACGGTCTTCACGTTCGCCATGTTCATCGGCACCCTGAGGATCGCCAGGGCCCTGCAGGTCGTGTTCGGTCTGGGTTCGATCGGCTTTGCCCTTCTGGCCCTCAATGACCTCACGGGGATTGCGGCCATTGGTGACGTTGCCGCCATCATCGGGGTGCTCCTCGGCAGCGCGGCCCTCTACACCGGCCTCGCTGAGGTGCTGAACGAGGTCTATGGCAGGGTCATCCTGCCCATCGGGCCTATGGTGCACAAGGAGGATGTTGCGAAGGTCGAATCGCAAAGGGCTCATGCAGAGTGAGCGATGAGACGTTCCGACCCCGTGCTCTCTGGAGAACAGAGAGCGCCCTAATCTTTTCATTCATTAGATCGACGGCGCAAATGGATATGAGGAATAGCATGATCCAGAACTCAAGACAACAAGCATACACCGGACACCAGACGCCCAGATGCAAGGAGGACTATGGGCATCGGGTCCAGGTCGAAATGGCACTGAACTTTGAAACGCCCTACCGGACGCCTGTGCAGAACTTCTCCAACATCACTGCCGTGCACAGTGGGGGGTATCAGTTCAAGGATGCGCGGTGCACCCCTGCCCTGTCTGCAAAGCTGGCGCTCAGGTTTGCGAAGCTGACGCACTCCGACTTCGTCAAGCCTGCGCTGGACACCAACGGACAGCTGATAGACACCGGCCTCGACGTCAGGCAGCCCGACGACAACTATGGCCGCGTGATGTCCACGCTGATCAATGAACCCGAAGACGTCGACAAACTTGAGCTGTACGACCCCTTCAATCCCCGGGAGTGCCCGATGTTCACCAGGGGATTTGTGGACAACATCAGCATGGTGTCGAAGACCATGGACGAGGACTTCCATGTGCTGGGAATGTCCTGGGGGCCGTTCACCACTGCCGCATTCCTGCGAGGCGCCGAAAACATCATGATGGATATCAATTTCGAGCCCGATCTCGTAAAAAAACTGGTCTCAAAGACCGCCGTCTTCTGCGAGGAGATCCAGCTCAGGTGCATCGAGGCAGGTGCCACTGCCCTCTGGATGTCCGATCCTACCGCATCAGAGGACATGATCTCCAGCGAGATGTATGAAAAGCTCGCCTTTGACGGCACAAAGCAGGTCTGCACCAGTGTCAAGAGCAAGACCCATGTGCCCATAATGGTGCATATGTGCGGGGACACCATGGAGACGATGAAGTTGCTGCCGGATGCTGGTGTGGAATGCTTCAGCTGCGATGTCAAGAACGATCTTGCCGTTGCAAGGAAGAACATCGGGAAGAGGATGGCCCTGATGGGAAACATCGATCCGGTGAAGGTCCTGTGGCAGGGCACGCCCGAAACCATCAGGAGCGTCTCGTACAGGTGCATCGAAGCTGCAGGGCAGGAGGGTGGGTTCATCCTAGCGCCCGGATGCGAGAGCCCCAGGGACTGCTCGGATGAGAACATGATCGCCATGGGGATGGCCGGTATCGATTACTGGATGAAGTGATACGATGAAGTGATTGCCAAAGAAGAAGCCTAATCCTCAACATGCCCGGGCCAAGGCCGGCGACGAGCCTTGTGCCCAGGCATGATCTTTTTCTGGAAAGGTCCCTGGACAAGGCCGCTCGGCTCATTGCACTTGGATCTCATTTTGGTCGATCGAAGCGTTTCTTCAATGGGCGTAGCAAGGACGAGCCGCATGAGAGGATCGCATGGTAATCATCGCATCGCGCAATGTCCGGCTGCTTCTCGGACAGTTCCTGCTCAAGCACCGTGCGGCCTTGGCGGACATGCATCCCAGCTCGTTCACCGACCTGTCGGGGCATGTCATTGCGGCGTGGGCCTGCCGTTCTTCACGTCCTCGGGGGAGGTTCAGGCCTGAATGGTTCAATATTCCGTGGAAAGGCATCTATTGATGACATGAGGCCGGAGCGGATGGTGGGACCGATGCGAAGGTTCAGCCCCCTCTCGCCCATGCTCCGCGGGATCGTTCAGGCGATGTCGATATGACGCTAGACCGCAAGGCTATTAGTGGAGCAGCATTCTCCGGCATCGGGTAAGGACGATGGAAGCAAGGCCGCTGATGTACGTCATCATCTCGACCGCCCTGTTCGGCATCAGTCCGCCGGTGGCAAAGGTGCTGCTGGAAGACCTCGACCCGGTGGCGCTGGCCGGTTTGCTGTACCTAGGAGCGTTCATCGGCCTGACGATCGTCAGCGTCATGCGCCCCTCCCGCCCGTCGGCGCCGCTGGAGCGGAAGGACGCGCCATGGCTGGCCGGGGCCATCCTGGCCGGCGGGGTGCTCGCGCCGGTGGCCCTTATGAGCGGACTCACCATGGTCTCCGGCCTGGCCGGTTCTTTGCTCACGAACTTGGAAGGAGTGGCCACCGCGTTCATTGCCGTTCTCGTCTTCCACGAATACGCCGGCAAGCGGCTGTGGGCCGCGCTGGCCGTGATGACCGCGGCCGGCGTCCTGCTGTCCTGGGACCCCTCGGGCGGTACGATCGATCCGATGGGCCCGCTGCTGATCGTGTTGGCCATGATATGCTGGGGGGTCGACAACAATCTTACGAGGCAGATCTCCGGCAAGGACCCGGTCCGCATAGCGCAGCTGAAGGGTCTGATCGCCGGTTCTTTCTCGTTGAGCGTGGCGGCGCTGCTCGGCGTCCGCTTGTCACTGACGCCGCCGTTGTTCTTTGCGCTGCTGCTCGGCGCGCTCAGCTACGGCATCAGCCTGGTGCTGTTCATCAAGGGGCTGGAAGGCCTCGGCTCCTCGCGCACGGGAGCGTTCTTCAGCCTGGGCCCGTTCGTCGGAGCGTTCGTTGCGGTGCTCTTCCTGGGCGATCCCCTCACGCTGCCGTTCATAGCGGCCGCGGCGCTCATGGCCCTGGGCGTGTACGCCCTTATGGCCGAGCGGCACATGCACACGCACCGGCATGAGCGGATGGTCCATGCCCACGTTCACGAGCACGACGCCCATCACCGCCATGGTCATGATGGCGAGGGCGCGCACAGCCATGAGCATGTCCACGAGGCGATGGTGCACAGCCACGTGCACTGGCCGGACGAGCATCACCGGCACGAGCATGACGACTAGAGATCAGCGATGGAACGCCTTAAGCGCCTGGTCCCTGGCCCCCGAGCGGTCCACCAGCTGCTTCAGCCCCGGAAGCGAGGATAGCTTGGACATCGCTTTCACCGTGCCTCGTTTTGCCTGTATCCGAATGAGCGGCACGTCCTTGGCGCCCAGGCGGTACTTGAACTCCTCCGGGCCGGCCCCGAAGTCGAATTGCACGAAGCCCGCCTCCTGCGCCTCCTTCATGGCGTAGATCGCCACCAGGTTCCCGGGCGAGAACTCCGCGAAGCGGTTGTTCATTCCGACGCGATACGCCCGCATCAGGTCCCCGTCGTCCAGGCACAGCATCTGCGATGCGAGCGTGCCGTCGATCCAGACCTCATAGACCATTCCGCGGCCTTCTTCGGCGGTCGCGCGCATGACGTCCCTCAGGAATCCCGACAGGTTCTCGTTGCTGAAGATGCTCCCGCCCTTCTCGCTCCACCGCTCCATGTGCTGCAGCGCATACAGCTCGGCCGCTTCCGATGTCTCCTCGGGCAGGTCGACGGTGCGATAGCTGATGCGGTTGTCTCTTTCCAGCGTCTCTATGGCCTTGCGTATCGTTCTCCTGGTGCGAGATGAAGCGACGTCGATCACCTCGCCGTTCTGCGGGATGTCCGTCCTGGGGCAGGGGATGTGCACGACCTCGTCCGTCTCCCACCGTTCGGCCACGTGGCGAAGCAATGCGCGGTTGACATCATCGTCCCGCAGCTCGTTCAGGTGCAGGACGTTCCACTCAAGCTCGCCCATGGCGTCGACGATGGCGTCGATGACGTCCTCTCGTTCGTCCAGGGCCATTATCCCTAGGTCATACAGCTCCGCCACGCCCGCCCCGTTGCCTACCATGGACAGCTTCCGCATGCGGATCCCCATGGCTCGATGCTCCATCACCGCGAAGGGCGCCAGGCCTATCAGCTCGCCGTCCTCCTCCACCATGACGATGCGCGGCTGTGCTATCTGATCGAAGTGCCGCAGCCATTCCATCCCCCAGTCGAAGGAGGAGAATATCGAGCCGCGACATCTTTTCCTCAATGATTCCCATTCCGCCTGTATGAGCGGTACGTCTTCGGTATTGTCTACCACCCGCACCGTCAGTTCGACCATCCTGCGGACCGAGCGGTCCCACTTCCCCACCTGTTCCATTGTCATTTTCATTCCTCACGGTCCCTGCCGTCTTTGAGTAGGTATCTTAGCCCCCTGAGGGGGGCGGTGAGCGGCTCCCTGATGGCCGAGCCCATGTACGAGCGCATCATCGCCCGCCTCTTGGTCCGGCGCTCTATGTCCAGATATCTCTGCGATGTCACGTGGGCCATGCCCTTGCGGTCGATGGCCGAGAGATCGTACGTTCCGACGCGCCCCCAGTCCTCCAGCGTCTGAGGCGGGACGAAGCCCTCCCTGACCGCGTCCTCGAACAGGGGCGTGTTGGGATACGGCGTATACGACAGGAACTCCGTGTACTCCGGGCGGATCGTCCGCAGCAGATGCTCGGTCGCCCTGGCGTCCTCCTCCGTCTCGCCCGGCAGTCCGCTGACCATCATGGCGTACAGCTCGATGCCGGCGGCATGGACGTCGGCGGCCGCCCTCTCCAGCGTCTCCACGGTCATCCCCTTGTTGACGGCTTCCAGCATCCGCGCCGACCCCGTCTCCACGCCGATGAGCACCTGGCGGCAGCCGGCGTCGTACATCTCCTTGAGCAGCCCAGGCTGTATGAGGTCGGCCCGTATCTCGCAGTTCCATATGATGTCGAGCCCCCGCTCCTTTATCCCGCCGCATATGCCGCGGACCCGCTGCGGGTCGGCGTAGAACAGATCGTCGATGATGAGGAAGCCCCCGATCCGATCGTCCAGGGACAGCACGTGCTCCATGGCCTCAAGCGTCCTGTTCGCTGACAGCGGATGCCACCGGCCGCCCCACATGGAGCGGGCATAGCAGAAGCCGCATCGGCCGGTGCAGCCTCTTGACGTGACTATCGGAACGACCGAGCGCCCGTGCAGCGGGACGAGATACCTGGAAAGGTCCCCGAGGCCCTCCCACCACGGGAGGGGGAGCGTGTCGAGGTCCGCTATCCTCTCCCTCCGCTCTGTTATCACCGCCTCACCGTCCCTGGCGAACGCTATTCCTCGTACAGAGGCGAGGTCTCCCCCGCTCTCCAGCGCTCGAAGCAGCTCGGACGTCGTCACCTCGCCCTCGCCCAGCACGGCCACGTCCACCGGCCCCTGCAGGACGGTCATCCCCGGGAGCGTCGTCGGGCCGGGCCCACCCCATATGACGGTCTTGCCGTCCTCCCGGGCCCACCGGGACACCTCCAGCGCCCGCAGTATGACCGAGCTGATCTTGACATGGACGCCGACGACATCGGCGTCGATGCTCCGTAGCTCACGGTGCTTCTCTCCGTCCAGCTCCTCTCCGGACCAGTCGAACAGGGAGATGTCGTGACCTTCCTCTTGCAGGTAGGCGGCCAGCTGCATGATGCCGAAGGGCGGCGACGGCCTCAGCTCCCGTTCCTCGGGTCCGAAGCCCACGTTGATCAGGGCGACCTTCATGCCGTTCCCTCCGCTAGCTCAAGATATCGTGAGATGTAGTCTTCCGGGGTGTGCGCTTCCTCGTACCGGCGCAGCGCGTTGGAGGCCATGCCTTTCCTCATATCCCGTTCGTCCGCGAACATCCTCAGCGCCGACGCCAGGCCGTCCACCGTCAGGTCGGCCACCAGGCCGCAGGGCCCGGACACCAGCTCAGGCAGGCCGCCCCTCGGCGAGACGAGCAGGGGCACGCCCATGGAGAGCGCTTCGATGCACGAGAGCGGTGAGTTCTCCGAGCATATGGACGGGGCGACCAGGCACAGCGCCGTCGATAGCTCGTCGATCATCTCGCCCCGCTGCAGGAAGCCCAGCTTCCGCACCTTCCCGCCGGTGCGCCCCTCGTACTCGTCCACCAAACCTTCCAGGCTGCCGCTTCCCGCCACGTGCAGCTCCGCGTCCACGTTCGAGGCCCAGTAGGCGCGCAGCAGGAGATCGAGCCCCTTATGCTCCTCGAGAACGCCGGCGAACAGGAAGTGTGATGGCCCTCGCGCTCGAACGTCCGGTCGGGGCACGAAGTTGGGTAGGATCGTTGAGTCCAGCCCGATCCGCTCCCACAGGACGCTGGACATGTAGTGCGACGGCGCTATGGCATGGTCGATGCCCCCCACGTTCCGGGAGAACGTCCCGTTACGCCAGGCTTGCGGCGGGCGCCCCGAGGAGATGGCGCAGACCGTGCATCCCTGCCCGGCGCACCTCTCCTTGCCGCGGTACATCATGTCGCTTCGCGGGCAAACGAGCCAGTGATCGTGCGCCGTGTACAGATGGGGCATCTTGCCGACGCCCAGGACCTCATGGCCCAGCAGCGAGATGTTATGATGGTGGACCCAATCGGGGCGGACCTCCGAGACGACCCGTCGCAGTTGCCTCTCAACCTTTCTGTTCGAACCCGTGAGGTACGTGACCGCTGCCGACGCCGAGCCCATGCTGGTGCTGACCGGATGAACGTGCACGTCGCTGCTCTCGGGCCGCGGCTCGCGCCCCTTCGACTTCAGATGGAAGGCGTCCATGCTGTGCAGCACGTGCACCTCATGGCCGCGGCTCGCAAGCTCCTCCGCCAGGTACTTGACGTGAACGGCGTCCCCGCCCAAGTGGTACGGGGGGTAGAAGGTCGAGGTCATAACGATGCGTCGGGTCTCCATTCGTTCCACCTAATGTGCATGCTTCATCCCGTGCAGGAGGTAGTTGTTGGCGATCTTGAGCGCATAGCGGAAGGCGAGGTTCAGATCGGACGGCTCCCTCACGACGTGGGCGATGTTGGACCTCCACCATTTCCCCGAGGTGTACAGCGTCTTGTACGCCATCTCCCTGGCCTTGTTGAGGTCGTCCGGGGTCAAATGCTCCGTTCCGACCACGGCGTCGTCCTGGTACAGCTTTCGGAAGTCGATGTCCAGGCCGAGGTCCCCGTGGACCTGCTGGTACAGTTTCGTTCCCGGGTACGGCACCGCCACGTTGAACTGCGCCGATGTCGGGAGGGTCTCCCGGACGAAGTCCAGGGTCTCCTGCACCGTGCTCCAGTCCTCTCCCGGAAGGCCCAGGATGAAGGAGCAGAAAGTCTTCAGCCTCGCCTCCTTGGCCCACTCGATCGCCTGTCGCCCCTGCTCCACGGTGATGCGCTTCTCCACCGAGTCCAGGATGCGCTGGCTTCCCGATTCGATGCCGAACGACACTCCGCGGCAGCCGGCGCTGCGCATCAGCCTCAGAAGCTCCGGGTCCACCAGCTGAGCGCGGGTGTTGCAGTACCACTTGATCCTCAGGTCCTCCTCCTTCATGCTCTCGCACAGCTCCACCACCCGCTTGCGGTCGAACGTGAACGTCTCGTCGTAGAAGGAGGCGGTCCGGAGCCCGTAGCGCTCCTTGAGGTAGCGCAGCTCGTTCAGTATGTTCTCCGCCGAGCGCATCTTCAGCGGGGTGCCGGCCACGGTGCAGAACGAGCACTTGTACGGGCACCCCTTGCTCGTGTAGAGTATGGTGTACGGCCGGCCCGCCGGAGCCGTCACGAAGTATGGCTCCAGCGAGGGCAGCAGATCGTAAGCGGGAAGCGGCATGGAGTCGTAGCTCTTCAGCGGCGGGGCGGCCGGGGTCCTGACGATCCCTCCGCCGTTGCGGCTGGCGATGCCCGGCGCGCCGCTCGCGTCCCCCTCGCGCAGCGCGGCCGCCAGTGCAGGCGCCGCCACCTCGTAGTCCTGCAGGATGTAGTGGTCCAGGTCGGGCGCCTCCCTCATGACCGCCTCCGGCATGGTGTGCAGCGTCCAGCAGATGCCGGCCGTCACGATGCCCCGGTCGAACGACTTGACGATCGAAGCGGTACGCATGTCCCAGTCGAAGGTGGTCGGCGTGAATCGGAAGATGACGAGGTCCGGCCGATGCTCCGCCAGGCCGGCCTTCAGCTCATCGTACGGCATGTCGAACCCGTTCATGTCCATGAGGGCGACCTCATCTCCCTGCTGGCGCAGCAGCGCGCCTATCTGCAACAGGCTGTATGGCTCCATGATCGAGTAGCGCTCAGTGATCTCACATCTCTCCTCCCTGATGACCGGGATGCCCTCGAACCTCGGCGGGTTCACCAACAAAACCTTCATGAACATTCCTCCAGCGTGCTGCGGTAAACTTCAGCCGTCCGCCTGGCCATCACCGATGCGCTGAACTCCGACTGCACCTTGTCCCGGGCCCGCATGCACAGCGAGCGGGCGAAGCGGGCGTCCGACAGGACCTTGGAGATCGCGTCCGCCAGGGCGTTATGGTCCATGGGCTGTACCAACAAACCGTCCCGATGGTCGGCAATGATCTCAGGGACCCCTCCGACCGAGGATGCGATGACCGGCGTCCCGGACGACATGGCCTCCAGGATGGTGAGCGGGAGGCTCTCCGAATAGGATGGCAATATGAACGCGGAAGCGAGCGGGTACAGGTACGGCATGTTGTCGTACGAGACCGGACCAAGGAAGACGCATTTCGAACGGTCCAGGCCGGCCTGGCGAGCCATCTCCTCCCATTTATCGTACGAACCGTTGCCGGCGTAAACGAAATGGACGTCCGACCTGCCCATCGAGCGCTGCGCCTTGATGGCCGTCGGTATCCCCTTCAGCGCGATCATGCGGCCAGAGAACAGGACGATGTTCTCCAGGCCCTCCAGCATGGGGAACCGCTCGATGCACTCCGAGAGGTCCTTCGGCCCGAACATGGTCGTGTCGATGCCGTTGTGGATGACCCTGGACCCTTCCCCGATGCCGAAGGAGCGCACGCACAGCTCGCGTATGAACTCGGAGACGAAGATGAACGAGGACGATCTCCTCATGTAGATCTTCTCGGCCGTCCTCAAGAGCGGCAGAAGCAGATAGGTCATGCGTTCGGACGACTCCAGCTTCCCGAGCGGAAGCCCGGAGGCGCGGGTGCCCATCCTCTGCGAGTCGATGGTGCTGTGGACGGTCGTGATCGACGGCACCTCGCTGCCGAGGACCTTCAGAAAAAGATCGGCCATCTGCGCGTGGTTCGAATGCACAAGATCGAAGCGGTGTGCATCGTTCAGCTCGCGGAACGAGCGCCACAGCGCCAGCTGGAACTGGTTGTTGGACATGAACGTGTCGTTCGAACGTCCGAGGTGATGGACGGTGATGCGGTCGTCCACCGCAGGCGACGTCCTGCCGTTCTTGAGGCACAGCAGATGGACCTCGAAGTCGGACGGGAGGTTCCTGGCCAGCTGCATGACGTAGCTGCCGACCCCGCCCCAGCTCAGGTGCTCCGGAGTTACCATGGCTATCCGCATGGCATCCTCAAAGGAACTGGAACGGCGTAGGGGACGGGGACTTCTCCGAACGCTTGGTGGTCTTCAGCTCAAAGTCGCCGGCGGCATTGAAGAAGCGCCTCTCCAGCAGCTTGTCCAGGATGGAGAAGCCGGCCTTGAGCGGAACAAGCTTCGTCTCGCCCTTCCGCGGTAGGTATGTGATCGGCACCTCGACGATCTCCAGCCCTTTCTTGGCCGATTCGGCGAACAGCTCGGCCTCCAGCTCGAAGTGCCTGGAATCCAGTTCCAGAACGTCGAGCGCTTTGGCGTTGAAGCCCCACATCCCGGTGCACAGGTCGGTGCAGCGATGCTGGTACAGCACCGTGGCGGCATCGCTCAGAACGACGTTGCCCAGGCGGTTCAGGCCCGTCATGGCGCCGTCCGCGATGGTCCCCAGGAACCTGGAGCCCATGACCACGTCGGCGCCCTTCTCCAGCGCGTTGATGATATCCACGATATGCTCCGGCGGATACGTCCCGTCGGCGTCCAGCATGATGAGGTACTTGGCATCCCTCATGGCCGTCGAGCCTTCGCAGCTGCTCCGGCCAACGTCGGAATGCTCCCTGTCCTCGGGATGGCACAGCGCCAGCGCCTGCCTCACTCCCAGACCCTTTCCCTTTCCCTGCTGAACAATGATCCTGGCGCCTTTCTCCCGGGCGATCTCCAGCGTCCTGTCGGTCGAATTGCCGTCGATCACGACCGCTACCACATCGTAGCCCCGGTCGTGTAGCGTATTGAACGGGATGTCGTCGATGACCCCGCCTATGCTGGTCTCTTCATTCAACGCCGGCAGCATTATGACTACCTTGGTCCTCGACAGTCCCCATCCCTCCAGTTTTTATAGCATCCGCTAATGAGATCACCCCTCGCGTTTCGAATTGAACCACCCTTGCCAGGCCAGAAAGCCTGGAAAATGGTTTAGCCAGACAGTCTAATTTATCTTATCTGTTAGCGATAATTTTGTACCGTCCCTTACTTATAACTTTCTCAATCCAGAGGATGAGGGCCCCGAGGCCGCTCTCCGCTCCCGCAGCGGGAACGTCATCGGCAGCAGGAGCGACATCGTGTACAGGAACGGTATCGCGAAGAAGAGCAGCAGCGCGTACCGAGCGGCATCGCCCCCTCCGAGGTACAGGATCAGGGCGTAGTATCCGCCCTGCAGCAGCGCCATGACGGCGACGAGCGCTCCGAGCAGGTACAGGTTCCTGCCCTCCCGCCGATCGAGCTGCCGCCGGGAGCCGTGCAGACGGAACGGTCCGAACAGCGCGATCACCAGCAGCAGGGCAATCGAGGACAGCGCCACCTCGGCGGAAATGTCGAACGGCGAGTTGAACAGGTGCAGATGGTACCAGGTATCGTCCCACGGCCAGAACGGATGGACGGAGCCTATGTACAGATCGCCGAGGAGATGCCCGAACGCCGCCACCGCCCCGATGACGTACATCACCGGCCGCGGGCGGAACAGTGCGGCAAGGATGCCGAACGAGAGCAGGAGCATGATCGTCAGCCCGGCAAGAGAATGGGTGAAGATGCGCAATTCGCCGAGATGAAGGAAATCGGGCAGCAGCGCGAAGAACGCCATGAAGTACAACGCTAGCAAGCGCTCCCGCTTCACCATCACCAGCAGCGGCAGGCAAAGCAAGAACGATAATGCCAGATGTCCCGGTAGCCACATCTTCTTTCCCTCTCTTCCCCGCCTCATACTTCATCCGCTAGGTTATCAAATTTTTCGCCCGGCGGCATAGGAAAGCTTAATGAGCACCGGGTTGACAATCAAATGGAGAATGCTTTCCGGGGGAGGGAAGTTGGAGGAGCGAGAGCGAGGCATACGGCCATCTCTACTATACGCCCTGTCGCTGGTAGGCTTCGCCATCGTGGTGGCGTCGTCCATAGGGCACGAGGTCCAGGTCATACCGGTAGAGACGCCGTTCGGCCTGCTGGGCATGCTCCCGCCCACCTACTGGATAGGCATGCTCATCATGCTACTGTCCCTCGCCCTGGGATTCAAGCGCGGCACCGAGGGGCTGTTCTTCTTCCAGTCGGCGCTGGTCTTCCTGGCGCTGTGGGGCGCTCCCACGATGTTCGAAAGGTTCCCGTCGACGTGGGACTCCACGATGCACTACTACTCGTCGCTGGAGATCGCCCGCGCGGGCGCCATGTCCACCGACCCGTCGTTCGCCTATGCTTTCAACTACCCCGGCTTCTTCGTCCTGGGCTCATCGTACATCGTGATGGCTGATCCTCCGGCCATCCTGTTCCTGCGCGCATGGTCGTTGTTCGCCGCCCTGTTCACGGTGGCGGCCATCTACCTCTTCGTCCGCACGTACGTTCCTGGGGCCGACTACCGCCTGGCGTTCCTCATCTCAGCGTTCGCCAACGTCTGGCTGCAGTTCAACTTCTCCCCGCAGTCCATGGGGCTGGCGGCCGGGCTGCTCATATTCGTCTGTCTCGAACGAGAGGGAACGGAATGGCGCCTGGCATCCATCGGACTGTTCACGTTCATAGTGGTGGCGCACCCGACCACGCTGATCTTCGTCCTCGGGGCCATACTGCTCAAGGAGGTGGTTGGCCGGTTGTATCGCCTCATCGTCGGTCGCCACAAGCCCATCAAGTGGGACCGGCCGTGGCCCCTGGGGGCGTTCATCCTCATATGGATCGGTTGGCTGTTGACCGGTTCGGCCTCGTTCTCGCGAGGCATCGCCGAGTTCATAGCGGAGCGGCTAAGCTACATCATGTACGCCGGCCAGACGGTGGTGGAGCAGGTCGCTATGCGGACCTCGCCCGAGAACGTCCTGGGAGCGATATACTCGCAGGTGCGCCTCGGCTCGGTGGCCATGTTCGCCGCAGCGACGCTATTGGCGATCCTGGTCCTGCTGTACTATCGGAAGAAGGACCCGCGGGTGGTGCCGAGCAACATCCTGGCGCTGTTCGTGATGCCCATCCTGATCGTCCCGCTCGATACGCTGTTCTTCAACGGCCAGCTGTACGACCGCGGTCTGCTCTATCTTATGTTGGTAGCTCCCATAATCTTCGTGCCGCTGCTCATCGGCCGGGCCGGGAGGTACCTGAGGCCGGCGCTGACCGTCCTCGCGGTGCTGATCGTGGTGGCGGCCGCCTCCACCATGTTCTACCAGGAGAGCCTGTACGTCTCGAGCGAGCGGAGCGTGGCGGCGTCCGACTACCTGTCGAACCGCGGCCCGGGCACATACGTGGTCGGCGGCTTCTATCCCTATGATGTCTGGAGCGATACGCCGGAGCAATACCAGCGCATCAAGTTCAACACCGCCTACGGCAGCGATGAGCGGGCCGAGTCCATCAACAACCTCACGCTATATTTCGGCCGGGGCGGCTACCTCTTCGACCATACATCGGAGCTGTGGTACCGCCAGTGGGGCGTCCATTACATGTACGCCTTCTATGAGGAGCAGATCGGCCAACACTACCGTGTCTACGACAACGGCGACCATTACGTGGTCTACTCCCGGGGGCGGTGAGATGCGCATCGGCCTCGTGAACCTCATCACCAAGACGGCCGACCTGCAGGCCGACGCTTCCGTGCTATCGGCGCGTCCAGGGGTGAGCGACGATTCGGAGCTCAACATCGTGGAGATGGCAAGGCGGCTGGAAAAGCGCGGTCATGACGTGACGGTCTTCGTCTCCGACGTCTATCGGCCGTCCCGGCCGGGCAGGGGCGACGTCCGCATCGAGTACCTGCCGACCAAGCTCCCGTTGATGTTCCCGCCGTCGCTGGCGCCCTTCACCCCGTCGCTCTCAAAACGCCTGAAGGAGGAGAGGCTGGACGTCGTCCAGTCGGGCGAGGTGTTCCAACCGGGGACCATGCTTGCGTCGTCGGCGGCCGACCACGGGCGACTGTTCGTGTGGCAGGAACTGGACATCCTGATGCGCGGCCCCGCCGGATGGGGGCAGAAGAGCTTCTACTCCACCCTGGGGAAGCGGCTCGCCAAGCGGTGCCAGGCCATCATACCGAGGTCGCTCTCGGCCCGCCGCCATCTGGTGGAGCACGGGATCCCCGAGGAAAAGATGGCGCCCGTGGTGCACTCGGGCGTGGACACCATGGCCTATCGTCCGATGAACAAGTCCGAAGCAAGAGAGCGTTTCGCCATCGACGAGGACAGGAACGTCATCCTGTCGATCGGAAGGCTGCACGCCAACAAGGGAATGGACATCCTGGTCAGGGCGATGTGCCGCATCCGTAGCACCGACCCGGACGCGCTGCTTATCATCAAGGGCGTGGGTCCGGAGGAGGCCAACCTGAGGCGCATGGTATCGGACGGGAGGCTGGAACACAACGTGCGGGTCATGTCCGACCTGCTGGACCGCCGAGAGATGGCGCTGCTGTACAACTGCGCCGATCTGCTGGCCGTCTCCAGCCGCGTTGACCTGTTCCCGTTCACGGCCATCGAGGCCATATCCTGCGGGGTCCCGATCGCCACCTCGTTCGGCCGGGGGCTTCGCTCCGACATCGTGGAGAAGGGAGCGGGGACCATGCTTCCCCCGGAGCCGGATAAGATGGCGAGGGCGCTGCTGGAGCTGCTCGACGAGCCGGTGCAGCTGGACATCATGGGGCGGAACGCCCGCGAGCTCGCGCTGCGGGACTTCGACCACGAGGTGGCGGCCGACCGGCTGGTGGAGATCTACGGAGGGGAGGCATGAGCGCGCGCGTCATATTCCTGCCGTGGGTGGAGGCCTCGCCGTCCAGCTCGGAGAGGACGCCCCAGCTGCTCAGCCGGCTGTCGTGCTGGTACGACGTCGTGCCCGTTCGGCCGGGGCGGTTCAACAAGATTGTGTACGATCAGGACAAGCCCCGCGCTGCACGCTACCTCCTCTTCCTCGCGGACGAGGTTGACATGTTCCTGAGAACGCTGCGCGCCGCCCGCCGCGAGAAGGTGGCACTCATCTTCGCCGAAGGCGCCTACTTCTCCCTGGCCGGCGCGCTGGCCGCACGGCTGAGAGGCATCCCGATGGTATGGGACAACCACGCCAACATCAGGGACTTCTCGACCGCTCTTGGAAAATCCAGGCTGTTCTTCCGCGGGAACCTCCTGTTGGAGAGGGCCCTCCACTCCCTATCGTCGGCCGTGCTGGTCGTGTCTGAGAAGGAAAAGGACGCGTACAGGGAGCTGGGCTTCCAGACCGACAAGTTCGAGGTCGTGCCGACATGCGTGGACCTGGAGGCATTGGACCGGGACATGATGCCGAGGGACGAGGGCAGGAAGGCGCTCGGCGTCGACGGCCACGCCGTGCTGTTCTTCGGCACGCTGAGGTACGAGCCCAACCTCGAATCGGCGCTGTACATCTCCCGGGAGCTGGCGCCCGCCGTCCGCCAACAGGTTCCGGACGCCGTGGTGTACCTGGCCGGCAGCGGGGAGCTGGGCGAGGCGCCCTCCGACGGGGTCGAGATGCTCGGCTTCGTCCCTGAGCTGGCGCCCTGGCTGTCGGCCGCTGACATATGCGTCGCGCCCACCTGGCGCGGGGTGGGGATACTGACCAAGGTGATCGACATGCTGTCGGCCGGCCGCGCCACCGTCGTAAGCCCGCTCGCCCTGGACGGGATGCCCGAGCTGGAGGATGGCGAGAACTGCCTGGTGGGCAAGGACCCGGAGCATTTCTCCCGTCAGGTGGCGAGGCTGCTGGGCGATGAGGAGCTGCGCGAGCGGCTGGGCCGCAACGGCCGTCGGCTGGTCGAGGAGCGATACTGCTGGGGCGTGGTCGGCGTTCAGCTGCGCCGATTGCTCGACGACCTGATGGAGGGGGCTGGCAATGGCTAAAAGGGACAAGGTGCTCGTAGGTCCGGGAAGGCCGTGGGACATCGTGCTGGTGTGCGCCGTAGTGGCCGCAGCGGCGCTGCTGCCCGTGTACGTGCCGTCATCGCCCCTGGCATGGTTCTTCGGCTTCGCCGCGGTGTTCTACTGTCCCGGGTACGCGATGACCTCGGCGCTACTGCCCGGCCGCCTGGCGGCGCTGTCCCGCACCTTCGTTCCGCGGCAGGAGAGGACGCATGTCATAACGATGCTGATGCGCTCCGCGCTGGCCGTCGGCCTGAGCGCCACCACGGTCGCCCTGGCGGCCACCATCATGACCCGCGGGCTGGTGGAGCTGAACGCCCTGTCGGTCGGCCTCACGCTGATAGCGGTGACGTTCGCCGCATCGGCGGTTGCCGTGTACCGCCGCTCCAAGCTGCCGCCCGGGGACCAGTTCGCCATCGTCCACCGTCCGGCCGAGCGCCATCCGCTCAACAGGAGGGAGGGGGCGGTGGTGGCCATGATCGTCGTGGCGGTGATGGCGTTGGGCGTGGTGGCCAGCGACGGCCTGATGGCCGATCGGTCGGGACTGCCGTACTCGGAGTTCGAGGTGACCGGGGCGGACGGGCAGCTGGACCATCTGCCGTCATCGTTATCGCCCAACCAACAGGCCGCCGTCGAGGTCGCGATCACGAACAACCTGGGCAGGGCGGCCGACTACACGCTCATCATCTCGCTGAGCGAATCCATGTCGGCGACGCCCGCCGATCTGTCGAAGCCGGTCGTCCTGTCCCCCGGGGCGGGGAGGAGCACGACGATATCGCTGGACGACGGCGCTAGCATTGAACAGAGATTGACGTTCAGCATCGACAGGCCCGGCGATTGGACCGTGTATCTCCGTCTGGTCGATACGGGGGGCTCGGAGGTGATGACGCTCTGGCTGCCCATCACGGTGCGCTGAGCGGCGTGATCGTCAGGCCCCTGGGCCTGGCGGACGGGCTGCTGGCAGCGGCCATCATCGTCATGTCGGCCATCCTGCTGCTCTTCTTCCGGCGGAGGTCCAGGAGCGCTGTCGGGCTGCTCATCATCATCATCGCCGCCGCGACCGTCATCGGCGCAGCGGGAGGATGAGATGGAGTACCGATCCGTGGCCAATGTCGTTCCCTTTCCCCGGGCGCTCATGGCCCTGATCCCGTGGACCTTCCTGGGCTGCGCGGCCATGTATACGTACGTCGCCCTGGGAGCAAGCGGCGGCGCGGTGGCCGGGATGGCGCTGCTGCTGGGGGCCTTCGTCATGTCGGTCGCCTGCTACGCGGCGGCGGAGCGCCGGTCCGAGGGGGCCTACGGCGCGGCGGCCCTGGTGTGCGGGACGGCCATCGTCACCGCCGTTCTGCCAACGACGGGCAGCGTGTTCGTGGACGCCGTTGTCCTGCTGACGGTCATCGTCGCCGCGGCCGTCCTGTTCGTCCGCGCGGTGCCCATGCCGGCGCTGCGTCCCGTTCGCCTGCGAAACATCTCCATGGCGGTCGTTCTTCTGCTGCCGATCGGCCTGGCCTTCGCCCAGGCGGCCTCCCTAGGCCTGAGGTTCTGGGAGACCTTCCCGCTCGGGACGCCCTCATTCCTGTTCGTCCCGTTCATGGCCCTGTGGGGCTTCGCCGAGGAAACCCTCTTCCGCGGCGTGGTGCAGCGCTCGTTCTCCGCTGCCATGGGCCGCTCGTCAGCGATCGTCTCGGCGGCCGCTCTCAACGCGGCCTACATGCTCTTCTGGGGTTCGGTGATGTACGCCGTGTTCTCCTTCCTCGCCGCTTTGCTGCTCGGCCATCTGTACGCCAGAACGAACAGCCTGATGTATGTGGGGACGATCCGCGCTCTCACCGACACCTGGCTCATCGTCGCCTTCCTCATCCTGGGATTGGCTGGCTAGGCAGAAGGGTCGGAGCGCCCGGGGGATGAACTACAAATATCGATACCTGCAATAAATCACTCTCATGCTACAATCGCGGGGAAGCTTGGAACATGAGGACGGGAAGACGCCTTGGCGTTTAGCCGTGAGGGCGGTGTGGCCTTGAGAGCCTCGGTCGTCGTCTGCACGTTCAACCGGATCGACTGGCTTCCGAAGTGTTTGGCCTCCCTCCTGGCCCAGGACCCTCGCCCCGATGAGGTCATCGTGGTGGACGGGCCATCGGCGGACGGCACCAGGGAGCTGCTCGAAGGGATGGAGATGGACGGGCTGGTGAAGCTCATCGAACAGCAAAGCCTGGACGGCATCTCGGCGGCCCGCAATCTAGGCCTGGCGGCCGCCACCGGCGACATCGTGTGCTTCATCGACGATGACGCCATAGCGGAGCCCGGGTGGTTGCAGGCCGTCCTGGGCGGCTATGTGGACGAGGGGGTGGGCGGCGTCGGCGGGCCCGTGCATCACATGGACGGGCAGCTGTGCATGGGACGTAACGCCGTCTCCACCGAGGGGATGTGGTTCGACGAATCGAGGCACGAACCGCTGGACGGCTGCTTCCCCGTCATGGTAGGATGCAATATGTCCTTCCGCCGCCAAACGCTCATCGACGCCGGCGGCTTCGATCCCTATTTCCGATACCATCAGGACGAGACCGATGCCTGCCTCGGCGTCCTTCGTCTCGGGTACAGCATCCGATACGAGGAGAATGCGGTGGTGCGGCACGAGTGGTGCGAAGGGTCCTACCGAAAGGACATGCTGCGGTGGTACATCCGCCTGCGGTACCTATGGGGAAGGAACAACTCATACCTGGTCAGGAAGCATTTTGGAAGCATGGTGCCGTTCTCCCGCTACTGCGGAAACCGCGCCATGGCGTTCGTCTCGAAGCGGAGGATAGTGACGGAGAGCCCGGGAGAGAAGATGAGGACCGATCCCCATCTGCCCTCCTTCTTCACCTATGTAGGGTTGGTGTCGGAGGCCTGCGGCCTGGTCCAGGGGTGGCGGGACGGGGGGCAGAACCACGTGAAGGGCTCACGGCCTCCCGAGCCGCTCAAGGAGCCTGCCTAGGGCGCTCCTGACGGCCTCCATGCCGCGGTCCGCGCGGCCGGTGCATACCAGCCCGAACAGCAGCGCGGCCGCTCCAACGAGTCCGAGCACCGGCTCGGCCGCCATGACGGTCGCGGCGAGCGGTTGTTTCGACGGAGCCTCCTCCATCTCGATCGTGACCTCCATGTCGCCAAGAACATCAACGCTGCCGAGCGCGTCCGCATAGCCGGTGCGCGACGCCGATATGGCGTGCGTTCCGGCGGGAACGCCGGGGAAGGCGAAGCGGCCGTTCCCGTCAGCGTCAATGCTTTCGTCGCCGAGCGTTACCTTGGCGCCGGCCAGCGAGGTGCCGTTGCTCCTGACCTCGCCGATCACCGAGTACACGGGCGCCAACGCCGTCCTGAAGGTCGAGCGGAACGGCGTATCGTTCAACATCCCCTCCAGGCTGTCCAGGCGCTCGATCTCGACGGTGTGCTCGGCCAGCGGCGCCAGCGGCTCATGGGGCGTGAAGACCGCGGTGACGTCGTCCGTCCACGACCAGCCGCCCTCCGGGCCGAAGTTGAACGCGGCCTGCATCGCCTGGCGGTCCACCGGCGTGTTGAAAGTGATAGTGATGTTGGTGCTCGTCGAGATGCCCTCGGAGCCGTCGGACGGCGTCATGCCGACGACCTGGGGAACGGGCGGGGGCGCCTCGGCGGTCGTTATGATCTCCTCGTCGCCGTAGGCGCGGGTGAAGGAGATCCACCCGTCGTCATCGGCGCGGAGCGTGACGAACCTATTGCCGTCGCTGAGCACATCGTAATGGTGAGAGGGTAAGAGGTTTCCGAGGCGCATCGTGGTCTCCCCGCCGGTGGCGCGTACGCGCACCTCCCCGACAGCGGCCGCGACGTACGCCACGCCCTCCCCCGAGTGGAGGACGGCGGCGTCGCCGCTCTTCACGATGTGCCCGGTGGCCCCGGCGGCGATCGTCCCGTGGACGATCACTTTGCCGTCAGCCGTGTACTCGGCCTCGTCGACCTGCGTCAGGCCGTCCATCGAGTAGATGGCGTCGGCCGGCAGCACGACGACGAAGTCCCTTTCGGTCGACCACAGGTTGGTGAGCGAGTACCGCTCGCTCGCCTCCGTGAACTCAATGTCCACCGCGCCGCCCCCGGTCATGACCACCATCGGCCGGTCGGTGACGACCGCGCTTCCCTCGCTGCGGAGGTCGATCGTCGCCGGCCAGAACTGCGGTCCGTGGGTGCGGTCGGCGCCCATCGCCAGGAACATGTCCTCCGCCCTTTCCAGGTATGGTATCTGGGCTGCGCCCGGATCGTACGAGCGCAGGTTCGGACAGAACCCGTAGCGGGCGGCGCCGAACAGGACCGAATCGACGGCCCAGGAGTCCGACGCGGCGTTGTAGTTTTGGTCCACGCTGATGCGCGGCCTGAGCTCGGGCGGCATGTTGTTGACGAAGTTCATCACCGAGGCGGTGTGCGCCCTCAGGTCGTTGTTGTACATCGGCACTGCTTCATAGCCTTCGATCAGGCTGAGGTCGGAGACCATCGACAGGTGGAGCAGCGCGGTGAACGGGTTGGTTATGACATAGTCGAACTTCCCCGAGCCGTACGTCTCCTCCACCAGGCGCAGGAAGCCGGTGTAGACGAACTCGCCCTTCTGGTTGTAGTCGTTCCGTATGTTGTTGGCCTCGTCCACCACGTTCATCTCGTCCCAGAACACCCCATCGGACGACCACCACCAGTCATTGTAGGGGTCGCCGTTGATCAGGTGTTCGCGGTACTCGGGGCTGGCGGCGCTCGCGATCCGGTAGCCGGACGGCGAGTACATCTGCTGGCCTGGGGCGTCGTGCAGCTGCCATGAAGCCGGCATGGTGCCGTCAGGCGGGACCATGAGCTGCGACGACTTGTAGTGCCAGTTGATCTGCTCGGGGTTGGTGGACTGCATCGCCACCGTGATCTGGCTGTTCTCCACCCACTTCAGCAGGTCATCGTCCCAGGTGGACAGGGTGTTCATCGTCAGCGGGAAGATGTCGGTGTTGTGCACCGTCCACTCCTTCGCTATCTCCGTCGCCACCCACTTGGCGTATCCGTAGTTATGGCCGATCGGCTCCCCGTCGGAGTGCTTGTACGGCCTCACGAACATGTGGTAGGTGGTCTCCTCGCCCTTTGCCGGATCGGGCAGGACCGAGCTCTTGGAGGAGAACTTCAGGCAGAAGGTCGAGGGACCGCCGCCGCCGAAGTCCTTCATCCACACCGGCGCCCACAGGTACGCCTCCTCCTCGTTGTAGCCCCATTCGAGGCCCAGGTCGCCCTTCGGCTGCCTGATGTCGAAGGAGGGGGCGAACATCTCGAAGGATGGGTACCAGCCTCCGATGCCGTGGGTCAGCGGCCGGTCCTCGGCGAAGCCCGGGACGTAGCGATGCACCTGCCCGTCAGAGAACAGGTCGACCATGCGGCCGTCCTGGTCGTACAGTCCTGCGAAGTAGGTGACCACGGCGTTCTTCTCGCCCGGCATGTAGGTACTGTCGAACTCGAAGTAGTCGCGGTAGATGGTGAACTCCTGCCGCATGCTGAACTGCGGGCTGGATTCGACGAACCATATGCGGTTTCCCTCGCGTCCGTGATCGGAGATCTTCATTGACACCCAGTTTAGGTCGTTCCCGTTCTGGTCGACCGTTCCCTCCGCCGGCACGTTCGGATTTACCCGGCGGTAGCGGATGACGTCGTCTGTGAAGTATGGCCTGATGACATAGTCGACGAAGTCGCCGTCCTGCGCCACCGTGATGGAGTATTCGTCAGCGCGGACCTCGTAGGAGGAATCGCCGACGTCCACCTCAAGAATGGAGGACTCCACGCCCAGCTCGAAGTCCTCGTATTCGTCCTTTGGCTCGACCACCACGCCGTCCCCGGACGGCGTCCTGAGGTCAGAGGGACCACCCCTTAGACCTCCGATTATCGCTCCGCGGGGAGCGCCCTCGTCGAGCAATGGCGGTATGACCAATGTCAGGAGGAGCCCGATGATGAGCACCGCCGACAGAGGCCGCAGCAGCGCCCTGAGCCGGCGCCGCTGATCGGCCTTCATGGCCATACCTCTACTTGGCATGCCGCGTCCTGGTCTCCTCGCAGGAGGGCCCAGACGGCAGCATGGCTGGCCTTATATCTTCTCAAGCTATCCCATCCTTTCTGGTCGCTTGCGACCCTGGCCGGCGCCTCCGCCGGCCGCTGCCCGCCGATGTCAGCGGGAACAGGGTGCTTTCCCTGTTGCGGGAGAAAGGTGTCCTCCAAGCGAGGTTTCCTGACTCCCGGGCGAGACCTGTTGCCGTTACAAATTATAAAACTGCTTTTCAGAAGATATCATGGATGATATTCTTAGGCCGGGGCGAATAATGCGGCCTGGCCAGCATCGTCGACGGACCATTTCGACAAACGCCTGCCGATTAAATACTACCGCCCATGGGACGCGACCGCTTCCGCGGCGGCCGAACGGTAGTCGTCGAGGAACCGCTCCATCGAGTATCTCTTCTCCACCACATGCCGCGGGTGGAACGAACTGGATAGCACCTCGTCGATCGCCTCCACGTACTCGGACGCGTTCCACGACGTGATGATGCGGCCGATGCGGTCCTCCCCCATGTCCTCGAACACGCCCGTCCTGGACACCACCACGGGCAGATCGCAGGCCATCGCCTCCAGTCCGACGTAGCCTACCGACTCATAGCGCGAGGGGAAGAGCAGGACATCGGCGGCAGAATAGTACAGGGGCATGCGCTCGTTCGGCACGCTGCGGCGTACGTTCAGGCGGTCATCGTTCAACTGCGAGGAGGTGACGCACAGGAACTGGATGTCGGGCCGCTCCCTGGCTACCTCCCGCACGATGTCGAAGCCCTTGGTGGCATCGGCCCGCCCGACGAACAGGCATATCGGTCCATCGGCCTCGATGCCCAGCTCCTCCCTCGCCCTCTCCCTGGGCAGCGGCCTGAACCGCTCCATGTCCACGCCGTGCTCGATCACCCTTGACCGAATGCGGTACAGCGACCACAGCTCCCTCGAGACCTTTGCCGATACGGCAACGTTGCTCTTGCCCACCGAGGCCAGCTTCTCGAAGGCGGACGAGACGTACCTCGACGGCAGATATCCCGGCGTTCCTCGAAGCACCTGGTCGGCCAGGCCCCGCATGGTGAAGTGGAACACGTTCAGCATCGGAACGTCGATGTTGGACATGCCCAGGCACCATCCCGCGGTGGAGCTGGCGATCGCGACGTCGAAGCGGTCCTGGCGATGCAGCTGGCGAAAACGCCGGCAGATGGCCGCACCCTTTCGGGCCTCTTCCAGATTGAACCTCGTCAGATCGGGCCCGCGGCCATTGGACGACGAGTAGGTGATCACTTCGGCGTCCTGGAACGCCCCCCGCAGGTGCTCGGTGAACAGTTCTGTTCCCCCCTGCACCTCGTCGAAGCTGTACATTGAAAGCAAGGCTACCTTCACTTCCCCCTCCCCCGGTGTAAGGTTAATTAGGGTAGCGCTCGACTATTATTCCTTGTGGGAGTATCGAACAGTGCGACAATGGAGCTGCGGCTCATAATAGAGAAGTTGAGGAACCGTTTTTCCGTGCCGACCAGGCTGGAGGGCACCGCCTGGAGCCCCAAGGTCATGGAGCTGCCCCCGGGCGAGCGGTTCCTGGTGGTGGCGCCGCATCCCGATGACGATGCGGTCGGCTGCGGGGGGAGCATCATCAAACTGGTGAACGCCGGGAAGGAGGTGAGGATCGTGTACCTCTCCATCCAGGAGGGGGACTTCACCCGCCAGCACCGAAAGGAGGAGATCCGGCGCTCGCTCGAGCGGCTGGGCATCGTCGACCACGTGCTGCACGAGACGCCGTTCCCGTCTGCCCGGGAGGCCGCCCGGCTCATCGCCCAGGAGCTGTCGTCGGGGTACGATGCGGTCTTCATTCCGTCGCCGTTCGAGAACCACGATCATCATCTGCGGACGTTCGAGGCGTGCGTCGAGGCGTTGCGAAGCGGCGGCGCGACCCCGGACCTGATCATGTACGAGGTGTGGGGAACGCTGATGCCAAACCTGCTGATACCGATCCAGGACGTCATGGGGAGAAAGGTCGCCGCCGTCAAGGAGCACGGAACGCAATGCGCTGACATCGACTACGAACGCGTGGTGAGGGGCATAAACGGCTACCGCGCGGCGTCCAGCGCCCTGGACGGCTACGCCGAGGCGTTCATGCACATGCCCGCGTCCACCGCGCTGAAGCTGTTCTGATCACACCAGGGGCGCTTCTCGAAGCGAATACTGGGTGCGGCGGATCAGGCCGCGGTTGACGGCGCGAAGGTGCACCTGCGGGCGGTCCACCGCATTGAAGCGATACTTGTACGTCTCGGAGCCTCGGAGCATGTCGAACTCCCTGCAGCCGCGCTGGTGGCACTCCTCGATGATGCGGCTCAGCAATACGTTTCCCGGAGAGTACTGAGCGTAGTCGGGCCCGAAGCCCGATAGATAGTACAGATAGCGCTCTTTGTCCTCCAGGCCCATGGTGATGGCCTGCGGCGTGCCGTCCACGAGGATGGCGTGGAACACTATCCCGCGGCCGACCATGCGCTGGGCGGCGTTCTCGATGAACTGCGGCATGCCCGGCAGGCTGAGGCAGCTGGAGGACCGCCATCTCTGGTCGTGCAGCTCCTTCAACCATCGGATCGCCTCGTTGATCCTGTCGGCGGTGCGCATGCTCCTGAAGACCGCTCCCTGGTCCTGCAGCCGGCGCCATCCCCTTCCCACGGTGGCGCGCATGTTCTTGGACAGCGACGCCATGTACTCGTCGTAGCCGCCGCTCAGTCTGATATAGGGCGCCACCTCGTACGCCTCCTCGCTGTTGGGGAACGCCCTCCTGGCGCCCTGCTCGGTGGGCCCGCCCTGCCTCATGTCCCTGAGCTCGATGACGTCCCAGTCGTCCCTCTCCCGCACATGCTCCCATATCGCGTCATGGACGTCAGCCCGGGCGTCCCGGGCGATGATGCCGCATCGGTCGGAGGGCCCCGAGCCCATGAACCTCACCTTGGTCCAGTGCCTTCCCTGCTCATATACGGCCATGGGCGCGTAGCCCGCCGTGCGGCCGTTCTCCTTGACACGCAGGATGAGCGGCCTGCGCTCCTTGCCGTACGCGCTCCACCAGGCCGACAGCCAGTCGAGGCTGAGGAAAAGAGGGTCCTCCCCGCTCGTCCGCAGGACGTCCATATAGTCCTCCCTCTCCTTTTCCAGACGAGCAAGGGAGCTAACCTCGTCAACGGTCAGGGACATGTCGTGAAACATTGGAGCCCTCCGGACATTAAGCTTTCTCCATTCATCGCATTCGATGCCGGTTTTTTACGGCGCCGCGGTGCTGGCGGACCAAAAACAGTATATGGACCGTTCATGTTACATTCAGTCGAGCGTGCGATACGATGAAGCTGGTCAGAACCGGAAAGGTCAAGCAGGTCTATGAGGTGGACGATCAGACGCTGGAGTTCGTGTTCACCGACAACATCAGCGTTTTCGACAAGGTCATCCCATCCCAGATACCTGGCAAGGGGGAGACGCTGTGCCGCAGCGCGGCCTTCTGGTTCCAGGTGCTCAGGAAGGCCGGCATACGAACGCACTTCACCGAGCTGGTGCCGCCCAACCGCATGCGGGTTAAGCGCGTCGAGGTCATTCCTGACTACGACCGCATCAACGGCAGCACGACAAACTACCTGATCCCGCTGGAGATCATCTCGCGCCACTACGTCGCCGGTTCGCTGTGGGACCGCATCCGGAGCGGCGAGATCTCGAACGACGAACTGGGCTTCGAGGCCGGCCACGAGGCGAAGTATGGCGAGGAGCTTCCCCGTCCGTTCTACGAGGTCACCACCAAGCTGGAACCGGTCGATCGCCTGCTGACGAGGGAAGAGGCGCTGAAGATATCCGGCCTCTCCGAGGAGGAGATGGAGAACCTGTTCGCCACCGTGGCCAAGATCGACGCCATCATCGCCGAGGAGGTCGGCGAGAGGATGCTCATACACGTCGACGGCAAGAAGGAGTTCGCCTTCGACGACAAGCGCAACCTCATGGTGGTGGACACCTTCGGCACGGCCGACGAGGACCGCTGGTGGGACGACGACGCCTACGCCAAGGGCGAATGCGTCGAGCTGTCGAAGGAGGCGGTGCGGCAGATCTACCGCAACAGCGGCTACTACGACACGCTGATGAAGGCGCGCAAGGCCGGGAAGCCGGAGCCGGACATACCCCCGTTGTCGGTCAGCGAGGTCAAGAAGGTCACCGAGCTGTACATCGAGATGTTCGAGCGCATCACCGGGGAAAGCTTCCGTTAGGCGCAACCGCGCCGGCCTGGAACGATCCAATATCTATAGGCAACCCACGTCGGACGCGCCGAACAGATGTTCAACAGCATCTAATGCTCAGACATTGGAATGGGATCCCTACTCAAGGAACGATCTGGCCGGGGCTCGTTTAGACCGGTCCTGGATAAATCCGCCTAGTTGGGGGGTCGTTGAACATATCGGCCGAGCATTTCACCCTCTATGAAATGTTCTGAAAATGCTTATTTCTATGGTCAATTAGAATGTTTACAAAGACGGCTGTGAACGACCATCCGTCATAAGCATCTCCCTGGATAGCGTCTCTATTTGTTGACATATGTGTTGGAAGATCGATGGGAAGCGGCACAATGGCTGAAAGACATGTTGGGATGAGAAATAATTCATAGTTATCAGCCCCGCGTGCCGATGGGCGGGGTAATTCTGGCCATTCGGAGATGTTTGACAAAGCAGCCAAAATGTCACTTTAGTATCGCCAGATCGGCAAATGTCGGATGAGGTCAAAGCTATCGAATAGTTAGGCATGCTAGGAGCATAGACTCTCTGCCCAGTGTCCAAGCACATCAAGCACATGATCGAGAGGCTAATTTATGGATGATAATTGTAGGAAACAACTCTTAAGAGCATGTAAGTGATATCTTCAAGAGGAGAGCAACGTGATGGAGATAGTTGTAGAGGTCATCAGTGTTGGGCGGGCCACGGAGGTCGCCACGGGTAAGTTCATTTATCAGGTTCAGTTCGGTCATGTTATTGAAATGGGCGAAGAGATGAGGAGAACCATTCCCCAGCCCGCCGGGACGGTGGCGATCAAGGAAACCGCATCCATAGTGCTCTCGATGTTCATGAACTTCCCAGGCGCGGTCCCGTATAAGGTCGGCTCCAAGTGGGTCATATCGCTTAGTGATCAAGGCGACCTTACAATGAATGCGGTGAAGGAATGATGCAAGAAACAGCTTGTTTTGGACCGAACTACTCGATGTTCACGACCAACCGGCTAGCTTCTGAAATGGTGACTAATCAGTTAGGCCCCCATGTCGCCCAGCTCTTCATAATCCCTGCCCCCATTATACCGGCCAATTCCTATGGGCCGATGGATGAGGATTCCCTTACTCCGTTGGAACTTGCAGATCTTGAAGATTGCAAGAGAAACATCGAGAGTGGCCAGGGAACTTCTCTACCCAAAACCCTCTCGGACGAAGAGTTCCTAGCGTCGCTCTAAACTGCCTGCAAGGTGGTCCCATCAATAACATAATAGTAGATCCAGTGTTTGAAAAGAGGTATAAGGCAAAAAGACTGGGCCCGCCCCATATCTTGGAGAAAATAAACAAGGCGGTGCTGGAGCTGCGCCAGGACGGCAGGCCCGAACACTTAGGCGCTCCCAAGACTGGCGCCCTCAAAGGCACCTATGCTTATGACCTGAACAGAAGTTCCCGGATCCTATACATGGTGGATAGGCGTGGCGGTGAATGCACGGTCAGGCTCCTCCGCGCATGTGATCATAAAGTAGCATACGGGCACGACTAGATGAGTTGATCGCAACGATGGAGGCGGCCTCAACGCCGCCTCCTGTTCATGCCTCGCAAGATTTATTCCAGCACGACCGCCATCATGCGAAGTCCGGCCGGGCACTTCAGCTCCTTGCCCACCTTGGCCACGCGGAACCTCATCTGCTTCTCCACGCCCATGGGGTGGCACAGCTTCCAGTTCTGGCAGCCCAGCTCATCGCACTTCACCGTCTCGAACGTGATGGTGGAGCCCTCAATGGCGGAGCGCATGGGCAGCGCGCCGGAATGCTTCTCCTTCTCCACTTCCACCACTCTAACGCCCTCCTCATGGATGCGGCACTCGTGCTTGACGTCCCGCACCTTGGTGATGCAGTACGGGCTGCCGGCGTCGAGGTTGAAGCATACCGCCTTCAGCTTGCAGTCGCGGCACTCGGTCAGCGGACCGCGGTACACGAACCTCTCCCCTACCTTGGCCTGATGCTCCCCTATCAGTGTGATGACTACCATGTTATCGCCTCAGATGACTCCGGTGATCGTGGCCAGGCGTTCGGCCGCCTCGTAGGTGAGGCCTTCCTGGCCGAGTATCGTGAACCTGCTGCGGACCTTGTGCGCGGTCACAAGGGCCTCGATGATCTTCTCCCGGGGGATGTCGAGCTCCTTTGCCGTGGTGGGCGCTCCGATCTTAACCAGCGCATCGCGTATGCGCTTCCAGTCCCCGCCGTGGAGGTACATCATCATGATCGACCCGAGGCCGCACTGCTCGCCATGGAGCCCCTTTCCCGGGCATAGCTTGTCCATGGCATGCGAGAACATATGCTCCGAGCCGGAGGTCGGGCGGGAGGAGCCGGCCACTGACATGGATATGCCGGATATGATGATGGGGCGTATAGCCACCCATACGCTCTCCTCCTGATATGGCTTGATGATGTCCGCGTTATCGATGATCGTCTCTGCCGTGTACACGGCCAGCGAGTAGGCCGAGCGGGAGAACTCCTCTCCTCGCAGCTTCCTGGCGAACTCCCAGTCCCGCACGGCGGTCGAATTGGATATGACGTCGGCGCATCCGGACGCCAGCAGGCGGTATGGCGCCTGCACTATGACGGCCGTGTCGGCCACCACGCCCAGCGGCACCTTTGCGTCCAGGGACAGCGGGCCGTCCTCTCCCTTGATGGACGCCCTGCCGGAGGCGATGCCGTCGTGGGACGCCGAGGTCGGCACTGAGATGAACTCCGTCCCCAGGTCCTTGGCGGCCATCTTGGCGAGGTCTATCTTGCTGCCCCCGCCTATGCCGATGAGGAAGTTGGCCCCAACCTCGCGGGCGGCCTCCTCGACCTTGTCGAGATTTTCCCTGGTGGCCTCTCCCACCACCACCGAGTGGACGTCATAGCCGCCATCCCGCAGGCGCATCTCGATCTTCTCGGACGCCACGTCCCTCGTCTTGGGCCCGGTCACCAGCAGGACGGCTCCGCACAGCCCGAAATCCCTGCACACCTCCGGTATCTGCCCAAGAACGCCGTGTCCGACCAGAACATTTCTGGGAAAAAGTATCGAACGGGCCTTGGTGAAGTCGCCTTCGTCCATCTCACATCCTTAATCCCAGACTGATATATGTATCCTTCCAGCTGCCTCGCCGCGCATCCTCGGGAGCGAACCGGCGCCGCGGCCAGGCCGTCACGGACGCCTCGCGGCCAGCGCTGATCCGGAGCTCAGGGAACGCATCCCTTGAACCATGCTTCCGTCTCCCGCACCCTCCGCACCGCCTCGGCGAACCCCGCTCCGTCGTCCAGATGCCCGTTCCATATCTCCAGCAGCACGGGTATGGAGCGCATGCGCGGAAGGATGGCCAGGTCGACGTCCCCGTCCCCCAGCTGAAGCCCCTCCCCGTCCGGGTGCGCCGCGTCGGACAGGTGGACGTGCTTGATGTGCGGCCGCAGCCTCTCGAAGAACGACGCGATGGCCGCGTTGCCTCCCCTCTCGACCGACAAGTAGGCGTGGGAGATGTCGAGCGTGATCCCGTCAATATAGGGCAGCAGCTCATCGAACTCGCCGGGAGAGGTGCACAGGCTGCAGCATCTCCTCTCGCCATCGACGTGATATCGGCGAGGCATGTTCTCCAGCCACAGCGTGCCGTCCAGGGCGGACAGGGACGCTTTAAGGTTCGAGCGCAGCGCCGATCCGTTCGTCGGCTCCATGCGCACGCCGCCTGGATGGACGACGGTCGGGACGCCAAGCGAGGCGGCCATGCTCGAGATCTCGTTCACCCTATCTACGAACGTCTGCCTACGCGCCTCGTCCTCATCGGCCAGGTCGATCAGGTCCAGACGCCCGCCGATGCGCATCTTCTCCGGAGCGTGGACGATCTGACATCTCTCGTCCCGTGACAGAAGCGATCCCAGCTCTCCGATGTCATCGCCGTCGAACACCAATAGCTCGAAGAACTCGACGTCCAGGTGGGACAGGCGCTCATGATCGCGCAGCGTGGTCATCGCGCCCAGGAGGGATGGAGCGGCCATGCTCATATCATGGGAGAACGACGATTCAAGAATTATGGTAGAAAAGAGGCGGGGAAGGGTGTTCAAGGCGGAACATGAATCACCGTTATTCAGGAGGAGAATATAGGGGGGGTGAGCCCTTCCCTCGCGCTCTTAAGCATGTATTGATGACCGTTATTTAAAACATTCGGTTTGATTAATTGTATTTAACAAAATTAACGTTGCCCGCCTCCCTGCCCCTGACGATCATCATCTCCGCCTGGCGCGGGCGCGTATTTTGATAATGTGATATGGATACTTATATAGCGAATGGCGATTCCCTCGGGCGTGTCGGACCATTTGAGGGACGTGGCATGTGTTTCGGACGGCCCTGACAGCTCATCGTTCATAAGCGTTCAGCATCTCATCCGCGCCATTGGCGCGCCCCTCATCATCATTGACTCGTCGTCGAGAGTGACGTTCCTCAATCCTGCCGCCGAGGGGCTCATCGGCCGACAGGCTGAGGAGCTGATCGGCGAGACCTTCCGATCATTGCTTACCAGCGAGAGCGCCCGGACCGACCGCGCTCTATCCAGGGCGTTGCAGCGGTGTCTGGGTTCCAGCGAGGTATGCTCTGCCACCGCGTTGTTTCGCACACCCTACGGGCCGTCGGCAGTGCGCTTGACGATCGTCCCCCTAGTGTCAGGAGATGAGATAACGGGCGCGGTGCTGATCGGACGCCCCCTCAGGAGAAGCGAGGAGGCCAGCGCCGACCTGTCCGTGGAGCTGCTGGCATCCGCTCCGACCGACTTCATGGACGACGACGTCAATGTCATGTTAGGCGATGAACTGGCGAGGGTCGTCGATGTGCTGGACGTCGATCTGGCGGCCGCACGTCTGATCTCGCCGGACGGCCGCCCCATGCTGGTGTGCAATGGCATGGAGCCACGGGAGGCGAGGGAGCTCCTCAGCACCAGGGGCCCCGATGGCCTTCTGCTCTACCAGGCGGCGGCGTATACTGACAATATAATCTCGGACAAAGACGCCGACGGCGGCTATCCGGCGCCTGGCAATATAACCTCATTCGCCGCGTTCCCCCTCCACGCCTGCTCCGGCTCTGGCGGATGCATCGTCTTCGGTGTTAGGGATGAGGCAAGCTCCATCCGCCAGTACTCCAGGATCCTACAGATCTTGTGCAACCAGATCAACATCACGCTCAGGAACCACACGCTGAACTTCGAGCTGAAGAAGCGCAACACCCAGCTTCGCGGTCTGTACGAGACGTCCAAGGCGGTGTCCACATCCCTCGATCTGAACGAGGTCATGCAGATCATCGTGGGCATCGCCATGTCCCTGGTCGACGCCGAGAACTGCTTCATCTTCGAACTGGACCCCGTGACCAACAAGCTGCGCATACTGTCGATGATGACGCAGTGGGCGTTCGATCCCACGATCGAGCTGGACTTCAACGAGGGGCTGGTGGGCGTGGTCGCCTCGACCAGGCAGGGCATCCTGGCCCCGCGGGCCGATCTCGACCCGAGAGCGAAGCAGGTGGAGGGGACGCCCGACACGCCCAGCTCCATGATCGTGGTGCCGCTCATCTTCAACGACCGCATGCTGGGCGTGATGAGCCTTGAGAAAACCCCGGGAGTGCCGTTCGACCGCTCGCAGTACGAACTGATCGAACTGTTCTCGGTCCATGCATCCATGGCCATCAACAACGCCTACATGTTCGGCGATCTGAAGAGAACTGCATCCTCGCTGCAGATGTTCAACGTCCTGCTGACGCACGATGTGGCCAACTTCAACTCCCCCATCCACGGGTACCTCGAGATGCTCCTGAGGGAGCCGACGCTGGACGAGAGGCAGCGTCGCTACGTCCGCTCCGCCTTGATCCAGTCGGATAACATATCGGAGGTCATAGCGGACATCCGTCAGATCATCGCCATGCGCAACAACGGGAGCGCATGGAAACTGGAGCCGACCGACCTGGTGCCCGTCATCCACGAGGCGCTTCTTGACATCTCCGCCAATGCTGTCTACGAGGACATCGAGGTCGCATTCCAGCCATTGGTGGAGAGCGCCCTGGTGCAGGGGAACTCATTCCTCAAGGGGCTCTTCTACAACCTGCTCTCGAACGCCTGCAAGTATGGCAAGGGACTTCCCGTGACGATCGGGCTGGAGGCATGCGACAAGAGGGGCTCGTGGTGGAAGGTCACCATCGAGGACCGCGGCCGGGGCATCCAGGACGAGATGAAGGACCGGCTGTTCAGGCGGTTCGACCAGCTAGACACCTCGCATGCGGCCGAGGGGCATGGCCTCGGGCTGTCGGTCGTTGCTGAGCTGGTGCGGCGCTTCGGCGGCCGGGTGAGGGTCGAGGACCGGGTACAGGGCGACCACGGCCAGGGGTCGAGGTTCATCGTCCTGCTTCCAAGGTACTAGTCCTCGCAAGGCGAACTGAACCTTTTTATCGAGCGGCCCTCATCGATATCCCCGTGACATTCGTTCTTGGCATCGCCGGCAGCCCCCGTCGCGGCGGCAACACCGAGCTGCTGCTCGACGCCGCCCTGGACGGGGCGAGGCAAGAGAGCGCCGAGGTCCGCAAGGTCGTTCTTACCGACCTGGTCTTCTCGGGCTGCACCTCCTGCGACGGCTGCAGGGACGGCCAAAGATGCGTGCTGGACGACGACCTCCAGGAGGTGTATGGCCTCATAGACAGGGCGGACGCCATCATACTGGCGTCCCCGATATACTTCGAGGGGCTCAGCTCGCAGCTGAAGGCCATGATCGACCGCGGGCAGGTGTTCTGGTACAGGAAGTACTCGCTCGGGCTGGAAGGGAAGAAGAGAAGGGGAGCGGTCATCGCCGTCGGCGCCAGGAGGAATGCCGATTTCACGTCGGCGCTCCGCCCGGCCAAGATCTGGCTTCTGACGCTGGATGCCGACATGGCGATGCTGACCTACGGCGGGTTCGAGGAGAAGGGCTCCATTTTGGACGACGAGGACGCGTTGAACGAGGCGCGCTCCCTGGGCCATGAGCTGGTCGTGAAGCGAAATATCCATTAACGTACGAGTCGTTCCACTGGCGTCCATGGTCGTCATCAGCATATCCCTGCCCGCCCAGGAGCTAAAGGAGTTCGAGGAGGTGGCCAACCGCGCTGGCTTCTCCTCCCGTTCCGACGCGGTGAGGGATGCACTCTCCCGCTTCGTCTCGGCCAACAGCTGGGCCATAGGCATGGGGGGACAGGTGTCCTGCGTCGTCTCCATCATCTACGCCGATCGGAAGAAGCACCACGTGCACGAGGTCGTGCATCGATACGCGGACATAGTGCACTCATCGATGCATACGCATCTGGAACAGCGCTGCGTCGAGCAGGTCGTCCTCGACGGCGACGCGGAGGAGGTTCGCAAGCTCCTGGTCGAGCTGTCGGCGCACAAGGACGTCCGGATAACGATGAGCATGTTCTGAAGGCCGTTTATTAAACTGGCCGCCATGGTTTAGCACATCCCCTAAATAGCGTTAACTGGTTCGTTAGCAGCATGGACGAGCCTCGTCGGATGACCTTCGGCGTGGAGGGCATGGACTGCATCGAATGCGCCAAGAAGATCGAGAAGGCGGTCCTGTCGCTCGATGGGGTTCGTCAGGTGCGGGTGTCCTACACCCTGGGGAAGCTGCAGGTGGAGGCCGACCGGGACAAGGTCGCCGAGGACGATGTCCACGGCGTCCTGAAGCGCCTGGGATACGGCTCCAGGAGCGAGGAGGCCCCTCTGGAAGAATTCTTCTCAAGGAGCAACCGGCGGTTGCTGATGACGATCACATCCGGCGTCCTGCTGTTCCTCGGAGCGGCGGGCGAGTTCGTTCTGCACGAGCCGCTGCTGTACCTTCCGGCGTACGGAGCGGCCATCGCGGTGGGCGGCTCCTACATCGCCTTCCGCGGTCTTGCGTCCCTCCGCCAGCGCTACCTGGACATGAACGTGCTGATGATCATCGCGGTCATCGGCGCCATCCTCATCCGCTCTTACGAGGAAGCGGCCTCCATAGTCTTCCTGTTCTCGCTTGCCGAGCTACTGGAGTCGTTCTCGGTCGCCCGTACCAGGCGGTCGATATCCGAGCTTATGGACTTCGCGCCCAGGACCGCCAGGCTGCTCCGCGAGGGCAAGGAGGAAAGCGTCGACGTCACCGACGTGAGGGTGGGCGACGTCGCTGTCGTCCGTCCCGGCGAACGGATCCCGGTGGACGGCGAGGTCATCGGCGGAGAGTCCATGGTCGAGCAGAGCGCCGTCACCGGCGAGAGCGCGCCGGTCGTCAAGTCCGTCGGCGATGCCGTGTTCGGCGGCACCCTGAACGGCTCAGGCACACTGGATGTCCGGGTGACCAAGCACTTCGAGGACAACGTCCTCTCGAAGATCGTGCGGCTGGTGGAGGAGGCGGAAGCGACCAGGGCCCCGTCGGAACGGTTCGTCGACCGCTTTGCCCGGTTCTACACGCCCGTCGTCATAATCCTGGCCGTGGCGACCATGTTCCTTCCGACCATCCTCTTCGGCCAGCCGCTGGAGGAATGGTTCTACCGCGGGCTCGTGCTGCTGGTGATCTCATGCCCATGTGCCCTCGTTCTCTCCACGCCGGTATCGGTCGTCTCCGCGATCTCGGGAGGCGCGCGCCGCGGGGTGCTGTTCAAGGGCGGCCTGTACCTCGAGAGGATGAACGACGTCAAGGTGGTGGCGTTCGACAAGACGGGGACGCTCACCACCGGCCGGACGGTGGTGGAGGACATCGTCCCGTTCGACGGGTACACGGCAAGAGAGGTCCTCAAGGTCGCGGCCTCGGCCGAGAACCGTTCGGAGCACCATCTGGCAAGGGCCGTGATGGAGCGGGCGCGAGCGGAGGACGTACTGTTCGAGGGGGGCACATCGTTCCAGGCCTTCGCCGGCAAGGGCGTGGGCATCCAGATCCTCGACCGCATCGTCTACGCCGGGAGTCCGCAGTTCTTTAGGGAGCGCGGCATCGACCTGTCGGAATGGGACGAACTGATCGAAAGCAGGACGGCGGCCGGCGCCACCGTCGTGCTGGTGGGCGGCGAGGACGAGATGATGGGCCTGCTGACCATCCGCGACACGCCGCGGCCGGAGGCGAGGGAAGTGGTCGAAGGCCTGAAGGACATGGGCATCGCCGTGGTCATGCTGACCGGCGACGCCGCGCCGGTGGCCGAGAAGGTCGCGAGCGAGCTCGGGATAGACGACTACCGCGCCAGTATGCTGCCGGAGGACAAGCTGGCGGCGGTCGACGAGTATCGAAAGCGGTACGGCGCGCTGCTCATGGTGGGCGACGGCATCAACGACGCGCCTGCGTTGGCAAAGGCCGACATCGGCATGGCCATGGGCGTGGCCGGCACCGACGTGGCGCTCGAAGCGGCAGACGTGGCATTGATGGGCGACGACCTCCGCTCGCTGCTGTTCTCGGTCCGCCTGGGCCGTACGGCGCGCAAGGTCATCAAGCAGAACATTGGCACCTCGCTGCTCGTCAAGCTCGCCCTTACCGTTCTGGTGTTTCCGGGAGCGGTCACCCTGTGGATGGCCATCCTGGTGGGCGACCTCGGCGTATCTATGGCGGTCATCCTCAACGCTCTCCGCTTGAACAGGAGGGCGGTCACTCGCACCTGATCCTTCCGGCCACGTTCGCGCGGTCCAACTGGATGATCTTCCTGCGGACCCAGGCCACCATGGCCCACGTCATGATGGCCGATAGGACCAGTCCGACGAGCGACAGGATGCCGCTTGCCGACGGATCGAACAGGCTGAGCGACGCCAGCAGGTTGAAGGCCGCGTGCAGCAGCACCGCCGCGACGTAGTACGGCAGCCATGACCGGGGCGTACCATAGAACATGTAGAAGCACCTCGAGCGCGAGAAGCCGAAGCCCACCAGCGCGCTGGCCGCCGTATGCAGCAAGGTCGACGTCAGGGTCCTGGCGATCGCCGTGGCGATGAAGATGTCCGTTCCCGCCTCCATGGCGGTGATGTAGTACAGGACGTTCTCCATCGCGGCGAAGCCCAAGCCGACCGCGGCGCCGTACACCAGGCCGTTCTCCGGCTCGATCAGCCGCCGCGTCACGGTCATGATGCCGGTGGCCTTGGTGAACTCCTCGATGATCGGGGCCAGGACCACTGCCAGAACGAGATTGTAGGCGATGACGCTCAGTCCGCCGGCCGCCACATCGATGATGACGACGGCCACCGTCTCGAGGATGAGCGCCAGCAGCAACGCCGCCGACATGCCGTAGAGGAACACCCCCTGCACGGCGCGCAGCGGCTCACGGTCATAGATCTCGGCCGAGCGGACCCAGAGCATGTACAGGATGGCCGGCACGAACGCCACGATCACGATGATGATGAGCCCCAGCAGACCGTTCACGCTACTGGAATACAGCGATGGACTAATCAAACTATTTGGCGGACGAGCGGTTCGAGCTCCGATACATGATGATCGAGCAAATATCCCATCTTCCAAAAGACGTCGGCGATAGAGCAGACCCCGGAGGGATTATTGGTCCGTGCTCCGTCCGGAGCACACATGCCCCCCGGGACTTACCTGCAAGGTAACATCGCAGGTCATGATGAAATATGTTTGCAAATGCGATTTTGCTCATCGGAGGTCCGTGAGCATGTACCGCTTCTCATAGTAGTCGCGGAACTCTCCGGAACGGATGGGGCGCCACCACTCGGGATGCTCGACGTACCACTGGACGGTGCGGCGCATCGATCCCTCGAAATCGTGCGACGGCCTCCACCCGTACGTCTTTCTGAGCTTGGCGGCATCGACCGCGTGCCTCATGACGTGCCCCGGCCGATCGGCGACATGCTCTATGAGATCGTCCCCAAGGCCAAGCGTCCTCAGGATGATATCGGCGATCTCCAGCACGCTCCTCTCCTCGCCGGCGCTGACGTTGAACGTTTCGCCTGCATACTTGTCGTCCTGCAGCATGGCGTCCACGGCCGAGCAGTGGTCGTCCACGTGGATCCAGTCCCTGACGTTCCGGCCGTGCCCGTACACTGGCAGCTTCCTCCCCTCAAGAGCGTTGGTCACGAACAGGGGGATGAGCTTCTCCGGGTACTGGTACGGGCCGTAGTTGTTGGCGCAGCGCGAGATGACGGCCGGAACGCCGTACGTGGCATGGTAGGAGAACACCAGGCGGTCCGCGCCGGCCTTGCTGGCGGCATACGGCGACTTGGGCGCCAGCTCGTCGGTCTCGAGCGACGGGCGTCCGACCGCTTCGCCGTACACCTCATCGGTGGAGATGTGCACGAAGCGGTCGACCCCATGCTTCCTGGCCGCCTCCAGCAGAACGAACGTTCCGTAGACGTCCGTCCTGACGAAGTCGCCAGCATAGTCGATGCTCCGATCGACGTGCGTTTCGGCGGCGAAGTGCACGATGCTGTCGCACTCCTTGACCAGCGCATCGACGACGCCAGGATCGGCCACGTCTCCCTTGACGAACCGGAACTCGCCCTCCAGGTCGGCGAGGTTGGCCGGGTTGCCGGCGTAGGTGAGCCTGTCAAGAACGATGATATCGGTGTCGGAATGATGCTTGAGCATATATCGGACGAAGTTGGATCCGATGAAGCCCATCCCGCCGGTGACGAGGACCTTTTGTCTCATAGCCAATGCTGGGAACGGAGCTTCCTATTAATGAGTGCTCCTATCCTAGCGCCATCGGGCGAATGAATCGTGATGATCAGCGCCGATCGCTGGATGAGACGCCATTGTTGGGCGTCGCCATACTTCCAGGATGCAATATTCTCTCTTTGTATTTGAGAAGAGGGTCTTTCATACGATATCTCTTGGACCTCGTCCTTCCGATCGATTCGAGCGCCCCTAGCTCTTCAAGCTCGTTGAGGCGCTTCCTGATGGTCTGTTCACCGACCAGGTCTATCCATTCCTTTGCCTCGGCCAGGGAGAAATATTCTTTATGGGCTCTTGCTTTGATCAAGAGCCTCTTTGAGGTCTCATCAATCCCTGATCCAAGAAGGTCCTTTCGGCTGAGGGTCTGAAACGCTTCCTCATAGCTCTCCAGGATGGCTATTGAGATGAGGTCGATGAGCTCCTTATATGAGCCGGTCTCGTCTGCATAGCCAAGCAGATCATAATAGAGATCCTGATCCTCCAGTATCTTTCGGTCGATCATGCATAGGTGAGAATTGTTAAGCGCCCGATGCTGCAGGTACAGGTGGAACAGGCATCGGCCCGTTCGCCCATTGCCGTCCTCGAACGGGTGGATGCTCTCGAACTCATGGAACATCACGGTCGCTGCCGCAATGGGTTCGTAGGCCGCTGCTTGACCATTGGTCCATTCTAGCAGCCTAGCCATATAATCAGATATGTATTCTGGAGGTGCGGGTATGAAATGTTCCTCGCCGGTAATGACGTCCCCCACCATCACCCTGCTCTCCCTGTATTCTCCGATCCTCGCAGTGTTTCCGGTATCGCTGAGCAAGAACTCGTTCAATCGGCATATGGTCCTATCGGTCCATGGCAACTCGAAAGCATTCGGGGCGTACACCTTGACAAGGTGGTTGACCACCTCTTGGGATGGGCCTCCTTTTCTCTCTCTGCCCATGCCTGACAAGGTCTCGCGCGTTACGATCCGTACCTCATCCTCTGAAAGGGGATTGCCCTCTAGGCTTGTGGACCAGTGGATATTAGAAGCATACGCGTCGGCTATCAGGTCAAAGTAATCATCAGCCCTCAAGATGAACCGATTGAATTCGACATCAAGTTCTCTGATCTTCCTAACTCTTGAACTAAACTCGGGGCTTATGGTGATCCTGGGATCGAACACATCTTTGTGCCTATGCCTCACTGGAAAGCCTTTCGGTTTGAACCGTGACAGATTGTAATACTTATTTACCATAAACAAATATAACAGATGGCTATCTGCTTTTATAGTTTGCCCTAGCATGAAGCATTTGTGTAAACCGTTTATAGTAATTAAGCAGTGTTAATTCCAGATAAGCTTCGATGGTGAGCGTTTGAGCGATCAGGGAGGCCAGTTCCCATGATGAGGCATCCATTCAATCCGCCGGCGCCGGCCGGCCGCTCGCCGCCGGCCTCCTGGCGGTGGTGAAGCTCTCGGACGGCAGCGTCCTCTCCTCTTCTTCGAGCAGATCGCCGATCACCGGGGTGAAGGGGTCCATGAACGCGCCGCGCATGCCTGACGCGCGCAGCTGGTCGATATCTGCCTCAGTGATGCCGCCGCCCAGGATGAAGTCGGCGTCAAGTTGTTCGAGCTTCGTCAACATGTCGGCATCGGGGCCGTTCCTCTTACCCAGCCGCGGCAGGTCGATGACGCCGATCTCCTCGTACCCGATGTCGACCAGCTCGGCGACCGCTTTCTCCAGCTTCTCCGGACCGGAGCGTCGGGACGGCCACAGCACCTTGCGGTCGTAGTGGATGCACGGCACCGCCCGGTCGGTCAGCTCGAACGCCTCCTCGAACAGCTCCAGGTCGGGGGCGGTCAACGTTCCGATCAGTCCGCGGGACACGTCCATGGTGAACGAGTCGAAGACGTCCTGCACCGAGCGCATGCCGAGATCGAGCCATATCTGATATCTCGAGCGCACCAGCTTCTTCAGCACCTCGAAGTTGGGATGCCCGTCCCTGATGCCCGACAGGTCCCACAGCGCGATCTCCTTGGCCGAGTATCGCGGCGAGTCGACGGCCCTCCAGTAGCGGTTGAACTTGGCCTTCTGGCCGACCGGCTCGATGCGGCCGTTGATCCACTCCGCTTCGGTCACATCGGCGATCTGGCCGATCGGCAGATCGATCACGGGGATGCGGAACAGCGTGAAGGTGTCGACCGGCAGGATGGGAATGTGGTAGAACGACTGGGACGTATCATCCTCTCCCCTGGACAGGCTGCGCTGGAACGCCTTCAGCTCGTCCAGGGTGTCGAAGTCCAGCGGCACCGCCGTCTTGCCGCAGTTGCGGCACACGTATCCGCCGTCGTTATGGTCCACCCATGGAAGCGGACCGCCGAACAGCAGGGCGGGGTGCGTGTCCATGCTCCCGCAGTACGGGCAGGCGCGAATGGTCACCTTCTCGGCCATGCTCCATGCATTCATGCCATTCGATTATAACTTTGTCATGCCGGTCCGCGGCCATCGGACGCGAGGTCCTCGACCGTGCATGTCTCCCTGGGCCTGAGGAAGATGCCGGCCAGCAGCCCAATGATCGCGAACAGCAGCCCCACGGTCCAGGCCTGGACGTATCCCGCCTCGGTGTACAGCACCATGCTGCCGAATGCGACGGCGTTGGAGGCCAAGATCGCCGTCGCCAGCACCGGGCCGATGGAGCCGCCGATGATGCGGAACAGGGTGTTCATGCCGGACGCCACGCCGAACTCGCTCTTGGGGCACGACTCCACGACGGCGTTGACCAGGGAGACCATGCACAGCGCGATGCCGGCGCCCAGGATGACCTGGGAGAGCGCGAGCTCCAGGAAGGTGGAGTGGAGGAATATCAGCGAGACGAATCCGACGGACATCGTGGCCATGCCGGCGATGAGCACCTTGAACGCCCCGGTGCGGCGGGCCTGCATGCCGCCTATGGCGCTGAAGATCAGCGTGGAGATGGCGTTGGGCATCATGTATATGCCCACCTGCAACGTGTCTTCCAGGCCGAACAGCCCTCCGGCGGGTCGGGGCGTCATGAGGAAGAACGGCAGGGTCTGGAACACCATGAACATGGTCATGCCGACAAACAGCGCCACCACGTTGGCGCCCAGGATGCCCCTGCTCCTGAACAGGCTGGGGCGCATGATCGGCTCCCCGGCCCTCCGCTCCACGAGCACGAACGCCGCCAGGAGGATCGCCGACAGAACGATGGGGGCGATGAACCCGGCGCTGCTCCAGCCCTGCTCCTCGCCCTGCACCAGCGACAGCAGGAACAGGAAGACGCCGCTGCCCAGTAGGAACGCCCCCGGGATGTCCAGGGTGCCGCGCGCGGAGACGGGCGGCTCCCTGATGAGGTAGGCGGAGGCGACGGTGAGGACGAGGAACGGCGCGGTGACGACGTAGAAGGCGTCGTTCCATCTGCCCACCGAGGTGATCCATCCCCCGCCGATCAGGCCTATGCTGACCCCCAGGGCGAACATCGAGGAGATGATGCCGATGGCCATCGGCACCTTCGCCGGCGGGAAGGTATCGCGGACGATGCCGAAGGCCAGCGTGAACATGCCCATGCCTATGCCCTGCAGGGCGCGGAAGAACAGCAGCACGAAGATGGAGGGCGCGCCGAACAGCGCCTCCGATATGGTGATGGAGAACCCGCCCCCCAGCAGCGCCACGAGGTAGATGACCATGACGGCGATCAGAACGCGCTTCTTGCCGTGCATGTCCCCCAGGCGGCCGACCAGCGGCGTCACCACCGCGCCCACCAGCATGTAGATGGACAGCACCCATGGGATCCAGTTGGCGTCCTTAGGGAAGTCCCGTACCATCGCCGGCAGCGCGGGGACGAGCATGATCTCCACGAACATCGTCGTCAGGGCCAGCGAGGCCAGGATGACAAGTATGACCCGTTCGCGGGTCCTCTGGGCCTTGTCTGAGTCGTTCACTATCGGGGCCCGAGAGGATGAATATTATATGTAAGTGATGGCGGCCGGAACCGCGTTCCATCGTTCTCGAGCGTTCCGAGCCTCAGCCCATCTTCACATCCCAGTCGTAGGGGATCTCTTCGGAATCATACGGAAGCCGGTACTCGTCCGGCTCCTTGTAGTCGTACAGCTCGGTCGGGGCGTTTATGATCCAGGCCTCCTCGGTCGAGATGCCCTTGAAGCCGTGGTATACGCCCTTGGGTATCTTGACCAGTATGGGGTTCCGCTCGCCCATGAAGAACTCGTTTATCCTGCCCTTGGTCGGCGAACCGTCGCGAGCGTCGTACAGCACGACCTTGGCCATGCCGCGCACGCAAACGAAGTGGTCGTCCTGCTTCTTGTGGTAGTGCCACGCCTTGACCACTCCGGGATAGCAGGCGGTCATGTACATCTGGCCGAACCGCTCGAACTCCGGCCAGTCTGAGCGGAGCATCTCCATGAGCCAGCCCCGCTCGTCCGGTATCGGTCTAAGCTGCCTGACCATGACGCCGTCTATGAGCTGTTCAGTCACGATATCACAGGATGATTATAAGGCGTCGAATTAAAAAGTGTTGGCGAACCGATATTCAATCGCACATGTTAGCTATTGATGCTTATCCATTCAATCATTTCCCAATAGTTAAATGATCTCGATACCTGATTTAGAAATTGGTGCTAGGCCATATTTGTATAAACAGAATAATTCAGGGTCGTCGGGTTGGAAATTTCCAAGAGCATGTATGGTCCTTACCCATTGGGATGATGGATTGTTTGCAGATCTGATTCAGGGCATCTTCAGCGAAGCATTCACGCCCCTCTTTCGAAATACAATGGATCTCCAAGCATCCATCACGGAGGTCGATGTATCCTGATTTGACCGTGGCTGTATACCCTATTGCTCTACCATATGTTGATGTCCTCAGTTTGGGAGTCTTCGCCATGAGGCCAAGGTCGGTCAGATTTCTTACAAGGCCATAGGTCGTAACGTTCGATACGCCAAGATTTTCGCTAAGGTGCTTCACCGATAGGCTTCTACCAATTGTCAAAGCTATCGCCTTTAACGCTAAGGGATCTAATATGGCATCGATCAGAATGTCTTTCTTCGATTCGGCTACCAGAATTGCGTCATGAATGGCTAGCTCCTCATCCACTCTCCTAGCTGCATCGTAAAGCATGCGCCCCCTCCCGATATTAATTCCTATGAGCAATATGTGATGACGTAATGCATCAGACATCTGATAATACTTGCCACATAATGTATATTATCCAGAAATAGAATTAAACAATATTAATAAATTCTTATGCAGAGAGAATGTATAATTATAGTTTATTGCCACTAAGAATCATACAATTTGTCATACTGGGTAGTGACATAAATATGTAATAAAGAATAATATAAAACCTTCGTTAAGTATATGCTACTAAAAACTGCTCGACGCCACAAACAACGGAGGTGTTGCTTATGGGAGGTAAACAAGAGAATCTAAAGAGACTCAAACAAAGCATCATCGATGGGAAGGCAGATGATGCACAAAGATCGACAAACGATTGTTTAAGCGATGGGGCATCGGTATCAGAATTGCTTAACCAAGCTACGGATGCAATGACCATAGTGGGCGACTACTATGCAACGCAGAAATATTTCTTGCCCCAGGTCCTCACATCGGCCAATGCGTTTGAAAAGTCGTTCCAGATCATACAGCCCATCCTTCTAAAGGATGCCGAAGGTAAGGAATCCTCAGGGAGAATCGTGATCGGTGTTTGTGAAGGAGACATTCATGACATTGGCAAGAAGATTGTTGTTGCGATGTTGAGGGGGGCTGGCTTCGAGGTACACGACCTTGGACGCGACGTCCCTAATGAGGATTTCATAGAGGCAGCAAAAGAACAGCACGCCGATATAGTTGCAATGTCCGCTTTGATGTCGACCTCGATTACCGAAATGAAAAACTTCATGGAACTGGCAAGAGCGGACGGAATCAGAGACAGGATCAAGGTCATGGTGGGAGGGGGGTCAGCGACGCCACAATTCGCTCAGGCCATAGGTGCTGAAGGATATGGTCTAACCTCGAGCGACGCCGTCAAGGTTGCAGGGGAACTCTCAGGGAAATGAAAAAAGATTCATGAGGGCAGGAGGGAGAAAATGGTAGACGAGATGACAAAATTTGAGAGAGTACAGGCCGTAATGGAGTTGAGAGAACCAGACAGGGTACCCGTGTACCCATATATACTGACGCACGGCGTCTATGTTGAAGGCTGGAAGCTTCCAGACATTACGACAGAGGCGACGCTTGATGCTAAAAAATCCGCACAGTGCACATTGAAGACATTGGAGATATACGACTACGATATGGTCATCGGATCGTACCAAGACCTGTATATGGGGGTCACCGAGCTAGGTGGGAAGATCAAGATCCCCAACAAGTTCGGATCAGCAGTGTCGATGAGGGAGCCACCTGTAACGGACGCAACTGATTGGGACAGGGTACAGAAGCTTTTGCCTTATGACCCCAGAAAGGGCGGGCGGGCAAAATCGATTCTTGAATCTTATAAGCTGGTTTCGGAAAAGGTGGGAAAGACCACTCCTGTCATACCGTGTTGGTGGCCGGGACCCACGGCAGCCATGTGCATGCTTCGCGGACCTGAGATGCTGTCAATGGACATGGCGTTGGACCCGAGCTTCGCTCATGAAATGATAAAGGCTGCCAACGATTTTGCCATTGACTTCCTTGAGGCCATGTACGAGAATGGTGCAAACTCCGTATCGCACACTGGCGAGATCTATGGGGTTGAACTGCTCAGCCCCGACCAATGCCACGAGTTCGTTGTTCCGTACGTCAAGGAGCTTTCCAGTAAGATATATAAGGACTGGGGGCAGAAGACGTGGCTCCATACCCACGGTGATTATACAAAGCCAGATACTGCACCAATTATTGGCGAATACGTCAATGAGGCAAAGATCGCAGGATTCCACCCCGATGAGAAACATCCTCCTGAATGGCTTCAAAAGAACGTGAAGGAGAAGTATCGAATCTCTGTCGCTGGGATCATCCATGGGCCCGGACCACTTCTCAATGGCCCTATTGAAGAGATCGATAGGGTGACTAAGAACATCATTGACAAGGCAGGCATGGGTGGGGGGCTCATGCTTGCCCCGTCATGTGAGGTGCCTCCCGACACGCCTATTGAAAATTTCAAGAGATGGGTCGAGACGACGCACACGTATGGGAGGTACCCTCTGCAAGGCAAGGTGATCACAAATGCCAACGGTTAAACAGCCTCTACGGGGGCTCATCCCCTCCTTTTTTGTTATTGTTTTCTCATTGCTATTCATATTTCTCGGGGAGCAAATTTTCAACCTGACTCCCGGTGAAATCGCAGTATATGCGTTGTTCTTTGTCTGGACGGCCTTCGTAATATCTCTGGCGGGGAATTGGCCTGTTAGTGGGTGGAAACAGCCCGCGGTCGGATTGTTCTTCGTGACGGTGGCACTGGTCCTCGGTATCCTGCACCCATTCGTTATGGAATGGCTGGGTTACGGGCCGGAATGGGCGTGGCCGGTGATCTCCAACCTCTTCCTCGGTGTTGGCCTGGTCATGGCATTCGACAATGGCCTGGCGGGGGATATGAAGCAACCAATGGCGGTTTTCAGCAACGCATTGTTCATGTACATATTTGCCATCGTGGCACTCCTGTGGTTCGGATTCGTACCGGCGATATGGTTCGCCATGTTCGTTTTCGTCTTCTTCTGGATGGAGAAATGGCCGTTTCAACAGACCAAGCAGCCAGCCAAGGGTATAATGTTGTTCGTGGTCATGGGGTTCTTCGCCCTATTACTGGAGTACTGCTTTGAGTTTGCCGGAACCACATTCTTCAATCCCGATGCAGGTCTATGGTTCGTTACCTTCGTTTGGTGGCTGGTCCTATCTTCTTGGGTATTTGAGACGTGGCCTCTGCAACAGGTGAAGCAGCCAGCTAAGGGCCTCGGAGGTCTAATACTATCTGTCGTCATGACATTTGCCACCTATTTCATCATAGTGGACGTTCTAGCCTTGGAGGTGGGCGTAGCGGGCATGTATGTCTGGGTGTTCGTATCCTGGTTGTACTCGTGGGACATCATATTTGGCAAATGGCCAGCCGAACGACAAGATAAAGTGTCGACTAAGGACAGAGAAATCACTCGACCGGACAAGACAGATGGCCTGACCGGAGGTGGCCAAAAAGCTTAGCGTCTGCTCATTCTCCTCCGCTTCCGGCGGGACCATCGTCCCGCCGTTTTTCTTTCCAATCGCAATCTTTGAGCGTTGCCAATTGTACTTTTACGAACTCGCCGTTACTCACCAGGTCGGACGTGAAGGTTATCATCTACATCCTCCAATATTGCGTCGATGCAGCGGGCGATGATCATCGGGGCGGCCGGGCTGTTGGGACAGTACATGCGTGCCACTGCCGTGGAGCGCGGACTTGACGTGGCGGCGACGTTCAACCGCACCAGGCCGGAGCAGCGAGAGGTTCCACTGGTGCATCTGGACATCACTGACGCGGCCGCCGTCGACACGGTCATCGCGAAGGCGGCGCCCGACGTCGTCTTCCTGCCGTCCGCGCTGACGAGCGTCGACTATTGCGAGACGCACCCGGGGGAGGCATGGGCCGTCAACGCCGAAGGGACGTTCAACGTCGCCTCGGCCTGCAAGAACGTCGGGGCCCGGTTGTTCTACGTCTCCACTGACTACGTCTTCAACGGGGGCAAGGGCGAGAAGTACTACGAGTTCGATTCTCCCGACCCGATCAGCGTGTACGCGCAGACCAAGCTGGAAGGCGAGCGGTTGACGCTCGACGCCAACCGCCGCAACATCGTTGCCCGGGTCTCCGTCCTGTACGGCTGGAATCGCGTCTCGGATAAGACGAACTTCGTCACCTGGGTGATAAACGCGCTGCGGCAGGGGACCGAGGTAAAGCTGTTCGGCGATCAGAACGTGACGCCGACGTACGCTCCGAACGCCGCCGATGTCATGCTGACCATGGCCGAGGAGAACGGGGCCGGCCTGTACCACGTGGCCGGGCCGAACTGCCTCAGCCGCCATGAGATGGGGCTGCGGATCGCCGAGGCGTTCGGCCTGAACGCCTCGCTGTGCAAGAAGGTTAGAACGGAGGACGTTCCGTTACCGGCCAAGCGCGGACGGGTGACGTGCCTGGACGTTAACAAGGTGCAGGCAGAGTTTAATACGACCATGTCCTCATTCGCCGCCGGTCTTGCCGACATGAGGACCACGGAGTGATGCCATGAAGGGACTCATCCTTGCAGGGGGCAACGGCACTAGGCTGCGGCCTCTGACACATACCGGTCCGAAGCAGCTCATACCGATAGCCAACAAGCCCAACATCCTGTACTGTCTGGAGGACCTAAGGGACGCCGGCATCACCGACATAGGGGTCATCCTGGGTAACAACATGCCCGAGCAGGTCGTAGCGCTCTTGAAGGACGGCTCGGAGCACGGTGTCCGCATTACGTACATCGAGCAGGGAAAGCCGAAGGGCATCGCCCACGCGGTCGGCTGCGCCGAGGAGTTCATGGGCGACGAGCCGTTCGTCGTGTACCTCGGAGACAACATCCTGCAGGGCGGCATCCGCTACATGGTCGACGAGTTCGTCGGCGGCGACATGGAGGCGTTGGTGGCGTTGACGCCGGTGGACGATCCCACGAAGTTCGGCGTGGCCGAACTGGACGCTGAAGGAAACCTCATCGGCCTGGAGGAAAAGCCCAAGCGGCCGAAGAGCGACCTCGCGATGGTGGGTATCTACTTCCTGCGCAGTTCGATCTTCCCCATCATTCGAAAGCTGAAGCCGTCGTGGAGGAACGAGCTCGAGATAACGGATGCCATCGATGCTCTGCGCCGGGAGGCCGGCAAGGTGGCCGCGCGCATGGTCCGGGGCTGGTGGAAGGACACTGGTCGCCCGGAGGACATCGTCCAAGCGAACCGCATGGTGCTGTCCGAGATGAATGGAAATGTAGCGGGCACCGTGGAGCCCGGGGTCCAGCTGGAGGGCGAGGTGACCGTGGGGGCGGGAACCGTGATAAGGTCGGGTTCGGTCATCCGCGGCCCGGTCATCATCGGCCGTGACTGCACCATCGGACCGAACTCCCACATCGGGCCGTACGTGGCCATCGGCGACCTCTGTATCATTGTCGACGGTGAAGTGGAGTCGTCCATCATCATGTCCGGTACGACCATCTCGTGCAGCCGGCGCATCGTGGACTCGCTCATCGGCAGCGGATGCGTGATCGAGTCGCAGCGCAGGAAGAGCGGGCTTCGTCTGGTGCTAGGCGAGAACTCCCAGCTCAGGGCGTGAAGTATTATAGCCAGGCCGCTCGCATCGTTCGACCGAAGGAGGAGCGTTCGTGGCGAGGACCAAGGACTATTACGTCATTCCGGAGCATCACATGGCCCTGTCGGACGACCGTACGGAGCTGGTGTTCGAGCAGCATCTGCCGAACGTGCGGCGGGAGCAGTTGAACGTGGAGGTGCTGGAGCGGTCGATCTGCCTGGAGTTCACGCCCGATGACGGGCAGCCGGTCTCGCGTTGCTACGGCCTGCCGTACCATGTGGTGCCGTCGGAGGCCAAGGGCACCTTTGTCGACGGCCGTCTGGAGATCCGAGCGCGCCTGCGGGACGCTCCGGGCGAGGGGAACAGGCTCGATATGCTCTGATGGCCGCGGGCGCTTTGCGAGCTGGTCGATGCGGAATGCTACTGGACCTGGGTCGTTCGAATAGAATTCCTATGACAACAATCAAATAGTGTCATTCGAAATGCTGTCGGATGACCGGACGGCGCTGGAGATGGTACGCCGTGGGGTTGATCCTCTCGTTCGTCTCCCTGTTGGCAGGCATCCTCGCGAGCGGCGTGATGGCCAGCCTGGCCTTTCTGCCTGTTCTAGTTCTCTTCCTGGGATTGCCGCTGGTTGCCGTCATCGAGCGGTCACGCGCCGTCCCATCATGGTATCTCCTTCCGCTCTCTTTCCTTCTTGGACTGAGCGTGACGGCGGCCGTGCTAATGATGGATCTGGCCGTCACATCAGGCAGCGAGCACGTCGTTCCTGTGACGTCGGGCATCGCCGCCGCGCTCAATGGCATCTTTCTTGTCCTGAGTCCAAGGGATGCTTCGCCCACGCCGCGGCGCCGTATCGACCGGAGGACCGTCGCCGCTGCTTCGGTCTTTGTCGCGCTGCTCGTCCTGGTCGCCTATACTGTGGTGCAGCCGTTCCCTTCGAAGCCGCTCACCGAGTTCTACGTGCTCAACGAGGATGGCAAGGCGACCGACCTGCCTTACCGCGTGTCGGTCGGAGAGGACGTGAACCTGATCGTCGGCATCGCCAATCATGAGCAACGCACCGTACAGTACCACGTGCAGGTATGGCTGGCAGGAATGGATTCTGCCAGCGATCCGAACTCCACTAATTCGATGTACTACTTGGACACGATCTCTGTCACACTAGAGCACATGCCCATGCCCTTGTCCGGAAAGTGGATGCCGCAGCACGAGTTCGACTATGATCTGAACGTACCAATGGACGGCTCATTGCGGCTGTGGTTCTTCCTGTTCTTTGATGAGATGCCGTCAGAGGTCGATGACCTCGATCCCATGACCAATTACTATGATGAAGGAACGGCGCTGATCGAAAAGGCCCGCGATCGACAAATGCTCAGCCTCGGCATCCAGTTATACGCGAGTGCGGCGGGGGCGTGATATTACGGATACGAGCGCCGTCGATGATGGGAACAAGATCCTAGTTCCGGACTTCCTGCAGGCCAACGACTGGAAGTTCGGGCGCTTCGCCGCGCTCGTTTTGACGTTGCAGGCCATTGTCCTGCTGCTGATCTTCCTCGACGGCTATAGGCTGGTGCCGCTTTACCTCAGAGGGCTCCTGACATTCTTATTCTATACTTATGTCCCCGGACTGGTGTTGCTTCGCGTGCTCAGAATGCACAACCTGGGCGGTGTGATGACGACGCTGCTGTCGGTCGCTGCCAGCGTAGTCATCATTATGTTCGTGGGATTTGGACTGAATCTGTTCTATCTCGAGATGAATGGCCCGCTGCCGTTCACGTTTCCTGTCGTGACGATAGGCCAGACGGCTATGTTCCTATTGCTCCTAGGTCTTGCGTTCGTCTCAGATCGGCGGTATGGAAGTGAGCCGATGCTGGACATCTCGCTATTCCTGACAGCGCCGGCGTTCGCCCTATACTCGCTGCCTCTCGTGGCGGTGCTGGCAACGTACCTGCTGAACGGCTGGAACATTGCGTGGCTCCAGATAGTTCTACTGCTCGTCATCGCCGCCGCGGTGCTCGCCCTGCTGCTCGTCCGGGTCCCCTCGCAGCTGTACCCCCTGGCGGTGCTCTGCATTGCTCTTGCCGTTCTCTTCCATACCTCGCTGGTGAGCCGCTTTGTGGTGGAGTGGGCCGACATCTCGTTCGAATACTGGAGCGCCAACCGGACGCTGCTCAACGGCTTCTGGACCATGTCTTCGGGCGAAAGGATGGATTCCGTTCTCAGTGTCACTATACTGGTGCCCGTGTATGTCCTGCTGACCGGACTCGACCTGACCATTGTGTTCAAGGTGTGCTATCCAGTATTGCTGACCTTCATACCACTGGGTGTTTTCAGCATAGTCCAGGGCCGTCTCGGCTCCAGAGGAGCTCTGCTGGCTGCGTTCCTCATAATCTCAGGGATGGTGTTCTTCACCGAGTTCCTGGGCCTTGCCCGCCAGATAGTGGCCGAACTGTTATTGGTGGCCGTTGTTGCTCTTCTGCTTCATCGCTCGGCCGTGCCGGTCAATCGAACTATCCTCGCATGGTTCCTGGCTCTGGGCATGGTGGTCTCCCACTATGGCGTCGTGGCTGTGGTGATCCCCGCTGCGTTCGCATCGGCGTTGTTATTCCTCCTGTTAGAATGGAGGTCTGTGACCTTCGGAATCGTGGCAAAGGTGGCTGGTTCCGCCGTGTTGCTTCTAGCCCCGCCCCTACTTTGGTATAGCAACGTTTCAGGATCAATGGTTCTCAAAGGCATAATGGGTCATTTCGAGCAGATATTGGATGGGGGTAGCTCCTTCGAACTGGCGAAGGATCTCATACCGATTTTGCTGTTCAAAGGAGGCATCCCCCTGCATGTTTGGCTCGCCGCTGTCTCAGCCATCATGGTGTGCGTATTGTTCAGCTATGGCATCATTCGCGTTATAGCATCGAGGGGATCGCTCAACAGTGGGGACAGAGCGTATCTGGCCATCGCCACCCCTTTCATGGCCTACACTTTCTTGGTGTTCATCGATACTGATCTCTTTAGCTTCATAAGCAGGGGGCGACTTTTTCACATTTGTCTGCTGTTCACCGCCCCTCTGGTCGTCTACGGAGGATTATGCGCGTTTCGAGCCTTAAATAAAATACGGCCGCTAGGGACCCTCAAGAAGCCATCTCTGGTCGCATTGGGCTCCATTCTAATCGTGATCTTCCTAGGCAACGCTGGGGTGCTTGATCAAGCAATCAGGCCGACAACCCATATCGAACTGGACATGGACATAAACGATGTCCCCCGGCACAGTGATGGGGCTTTCCTGGCTGCAAACTTCTCCGTGGAGAAGGGAAAGGATGCCTCCAACATATTCGCCGATGCTCACCGGGCATACCTTCTGGACATGCTTGGCGGGCGATACAACCCATTGTATGGTAGAGATGGCCCGTCCATTCACCAGGGAACAAATATTCATTATTTCCTTAGTTCGGAGAATCTCGATGGCATGCTGTGGCTCGAGAATCCCGATTACTACAGAATAAACAAGAACTATGTGCCAATGGGCGTAGCGTTCAGCGATGAGATGCTGAAGATAGACAAGGTATATTCAAGTCAGGAGTCGGAGCTATACTACAAGAAGTTTTGAGCATGGTCGGCCCCAACTTCGGGCAAATGATAAAATAACCATACTAAAATCTACGGGCTAGAGCGTCCCGGAAAGTTCGTTTATAACGGGCCAGGGAAGCCGGCGACGCCATTAATGAATAATTTTCTGAGGTAGATACATGACCCAACTGAACGAAGTGTATCGATGCGAGGTCTGCGGAAATATAGTCGAGGTCGTCCATGCCGGAGTAGGCCAACTGGTCTGCTGCGGCCATCCCATGAAGAAGCTGGTGGAGAACACCGTGGACGCCTCCAAGGAGAAGCATGTGCCATCGGTCGAGAGGACCGAGGATGGTATCCTCGTCAAGGTCGGCAGCGTCGCTCATCCGATGGAGGAAAAGCACTACATCGAGTGGATCGAGATGGTGGCCGACGGTAAGGTCATGAGAGCACATCTCAAGCCGGGGATGGTGCCCGAGGCCAGGTTCAAGTGCACCGGGGACAATTTCACTGTCAGGGAGTACTGCAACCTCCACGGTCTGTGGAAGGTCGCCCTCTAAACCATTTTCTTCATTCCTTTCCGTTGCGTTCGGCGAACACCTGATAAGGGGGCTCAGGTATAGTATCAAGAATCACGGCGGTGTGTTGATGGAAGCTACCAAACCTCGGATCGGCGTATTCTTCTGCGACTGTGGCGAGACGGTCGGCGGCTTAATTGATTTCGAAGGGCTGGGGGAGCACGCCCGCTCCCTCGAGGGCGTCGAGTACGTTGGAACGGGGCGCTTCATGTGCTCCGCTGATGCAGCAAACCAGATGCATCGAATAACGAGAGAGCGGAAGCTGGACCGCCTGGTCATCGGTGCCTGTTCTCCTCGCGTGTACGGTGAGGAATTCAAGCAGGCCGCCCAGGACGCTGGAATCAATCCTTACATGGTAGAAATCGCCAACCTTCGGGAGCAGGTGGCATGGATACACTCGACCGATATTGACGGGGCGACAGACAAGGCCAAGGACGCGGTCTCCATGGCCGTCGCGCGGTCGAAGGAGCTGCGGCCGCTGACCAGGCCGCCACGGGCGTTCGTCATCGAGGGCCGCTGCTCCGGCTGCGGCATATGCGCGTCGACATGCCGCCGCGGCGCCATCATGTTCAAGGAGGACCCTTGGACGGGAAAGCGCGTGGCGCAGGTCGACCCCGCGGAATGCCTGGCCTGCGGAGCATGCGTGGCCGCCTGCCCATCCGGCGCCCTGGACATGGAAGGCTTCTCGAATGCCGAGATCACGGCAGAGATCGACACCTTCTCTGAAGGCCTGATAGACTCCAAGGAACCGTTCCCTTCGATACTGGTCTTTGCATGCAACTGGTGCTCCTATCCGGCCGCCGACTTCGCCGGGCTGAAACGTATGCAGATGGAGCCGAAGTTCCGCATCATCAGGACGCCCTGCTCCGCCCGCGTCGATCCGGAATGGGTCCTGAGAGCGTTGTCGAAAGGCGTGGACGGCGTACTGGTGCTGGGCGGGAAGGAAGGCCACTGCCACTATGAGGGCGGGAACATTAAGACCAAGACTCGCATGGCCCTGCTGTCGAAGGTGCTGAGGCAGGTCGGCTATAATGCCGATCGCTTCCACGTCGACTGGGTCAACAGCGACGAGCCGGCAGCGTTCCGCGAGATAGTCAACGATTTCATCGAGCGCATCGAGGCGCTTGGGCCGAACCCGATACGCGCGCCATCGGACGAGGAGCGGCCGACCTCCGCGCTGTTCCACGGGAGAGACGATTACGAGCACCGCCCGTATCGGTAAGTGTAGTTTTAAAAAGTCTGTGGGACGGGTATCCGGAGGAAACGAACGCGCCGTACGGGCTGGCGAAGAAGATGCTGCTGGTGCAGGCGCAGGCGTACCGTCAGCAGTACGGGTTCAACGCGATCTATTTACTGCCTGTTAATTTGTACGGCCCGAGGGATAACTTCGATCCAAGGTCGTCGCACGTGATTCCAGCGCTGATAAGAAAGTTCGTCGAGGCGAAGGAGCGCGGCGACTCGTCGGTAACGTTGTGGGGGACTGGACGGGCGACTCGCGAGTTCCTGTACGTCGAGGACGCGGCTCGCGGCATCGTCATGGCTGCTGAGAAGTACGACGGCGCGGAGCCGGTGAACCTGGGCGCCGGGTTCGAGATCTCCATCGCCGATCTTGCCGAGATGAATACTCGATACCTTAAGAAATATTTTGGTTTCAGGGCCGGCATGCTGTTCTGCGAGGAGCTGGAGAGAATGGCGGAGTGTTTCGTCGACGTTTATTGATCGAGCAGAAAATAGGTGCCTGGATTTTGTCCCTCACGAAGCCGACGTGCTCATGCATTCGGACTAAGCTCTGCCAGGCACTCTTCTGTATCATTAATTCAACAAGCTTGCGTATTCTATGTGGTATAATCTAGGTAAAGCTAACGTGGATGTCACGGTGAGAAGTTTATAAAGAGCTGATGCCATCCGCCGTGAAGCGGATTTAATCGTCAGTGAAATGGAAGGCACACTAAGTGCTAAAAGAAAGAGCATTGGTTCATGGAAGATAGCACCTTGGAGATTGGCCAACCTAAAATAAGCCTTGCGGCTCAATTGCCGCGCAACCTCGCGGCTAACATCGCCTACTTCCTAGTCAACATCGTCATCGGAATCGTTCTTGTTCCCTACTTCATATCCGCGCTAGGGGTGGCGGCCTATGGTATCATCCCCCTAGCGACCTCGATAACCGGATATGTTGCGATTGTCGTTCAATCACTCAACACTTCTACCTCTCGTTTTCTCACCGTCGACCTCCAGCGAGGTGACTATGTTCGGGCCAATAGGACATTTAACACCGCACTCTTCGGGCTCACCGCAGTCATCCTGCTCATGGTGCCAATTGTCTTAGTGGTCGCGCTCTATGCACCATTGCTCTTCAATGTCCCGGCCGGACAGGAGAACGGTGCCATTATGCTCTTCCTCGGGGTCTCTGCGGCGTTCCTGATCCGTTCCTGGAGCGGTAACTTCACGGTCCAGCTGTTCGCCTTCAACCGTCTCGACCTCCAGAACATCGTCAACTTGGTCAACATTCTTATCCAGACTGGGCTCATCGTTCTCTTGTTCACAGTTTTTGGTCCGGACCTAGCACTTGTTGGTGGAGCATACCTGATTGGAGCGATTGTTGCCTCCTTAGTCTCCATCGCCTTTGCCCGTAAAGTTTGTCCCCAACTCCGCAGTTCAATCAATTCCTTTGATCGCTCAAGGATCAGGGATCTAGGAGGAATGGGGTGGTGGGTGATAATCAATGATATTGGCTCACTCCTATTCCTTCAAATAGATCTCATCATCGTAAACCTGCTCTTTGGAGACACGTCGGCCGGTGAGTATGCGATCGCATTGCAGTGGGTTATACTCTTGCGGGCGGTCGCCGGCGTCCTTTCAGGCGTTCTTACGCCAACAATGTTCTCATACTTTGCCAGGGGGGAAACCGAATCGTTGATTCGAATAACGAAGAGTGCGGTAAAGTTACTGGGGCTCGCTATCGCACTCCCCGTCGGCCTCGTATGTGGACTCGCCCCACAGCTCCTCACTGTCTGGGTTGGGGAAGGGTTTACTTTTCTGGCCCCCCTCATGATCGTTCTGACTATACACTTAACCATAAACCTCGCAGTGTTGCCGCTGTTCTCAATCAACGTCGCGTACAATAAAGTGAGAATTCCTGGAATCCTGACATTCTTTATGGGGTTTGGTAATCTTGCACTGGCAATCGCCCTCCCGCTCCTAACCGGCTGGGGCTATTACGGAATAGCGGTCGCCGGAGCGATTGTACTGACACTGAAGAACGCATTGTTCACACCCTGGTATGCGACCAGGGTGTTGAAGGTCAATAGCCACACCTTCACTGGCTCAATGCTGCCTGGAGTGGCGGCAACCGCTCTGATCATAATTACAGCGATAATATTAGGCATGGTCCTCCCGCTTGATGCCTTGGCGATGCTGATGATGACTGGCTCGATCATCACAGTGGCCTATATCGTGATGGTATGGAGGTTTGGCCTAGATAGGAATGAACGTGAACTCTTCGAGTCGTATCTTCCTAAAAAGCTTCGGAGGAATCCGATTTGAGCTCCTCGATCATAACAAGAGTCGTTAAGGGAGATTTGTGCATCGGTTGCGGCAGCTGTGCTGCACTCTGCCCACAGGGTAATCTAGAGATGGCCTGGAACCGCTTTGGAGAGTATAGTGCAACGGAGGTCAAGCCCTGCACGACCGATTGCGGCCTCTGCTTGAAGGTGTGCCCCTTCTCAGGCGAAGGGGATGATGAGGACGCCATAGGAAAGCACCTCTACGGCGAAGTTCCGGGCATTCACCATCGGACGGAGACAGGATACTTCCTCTCAAGCTATGTCGGATGCTCAGAAGAACATAGGCCCACTAGCGCCTCCGGAGGAGCGGCGACTTGGTTGTTGGAGTCGCTGCTCTCCAATGATATCGTCGACCACATCATCTGTGTCGCCCCTACCGGCGACCCGGATAGGTTGTTCGCGTTCACCACATTCAGCACATTGGGGGAAGTGCGCAATGGGGCGGGTTCGGCCTATTATCCAGTGGAGATGTCCGAGGTCATAGAACATGTCATGGAAGTTCCGGGACGATACGCCATCACCGGGCTCCCTTGCTTTATCAAGGCGGTGCGACTGGCCCAAAAGAAGAATACAAAATTGCGAGAGCGGATCATTGTCACCGTAGGCCTCGTCTGCGGGCAGATGAAGAGCAAACACTTCACTGATTATGTTGCCGCTCTGGCGGGCGTCCCGGACAAAGTGATCAAGGTCAGGTGCCGCGGGAAGAGTCAGGATCGTCCAGCGAGTGATTTCTATTTCAATTTCATTATTGCGGGTGGTGAAGAGCGCAGAGTTCACTGGAGCGATGGAATTGCCGAAGCGTGGACGAACCGATGGTTCACCCCGGAGGCATGCAATTATTGCGACGACATCTTCGCCGAGTGCGCCGATGTCACATGCATGGATGCTTGGCTTCCAGAATATTCAGCAGACTATCGGGGAACCAGTCTGGTGCTGGTGCGGTCACCATTGGTGCAGGAAGTGATCGAACAGGGGCAGGGGATCGATATCGAAACAATATCGGTCGAGCGAGTGGTGAAGAGCCAGGCAGGGGTCGTGTCCATCAAACGTAAACATCTGGCGCATCGATTACATCTCGATGAGCTCGAGGATAGAGAATCGCCGAGGAGAAGAGTGCTGCCGGTGAGGTCGAAGAAGCCCTTCCTGCGACAGGAGGTCGCTCTGAAGGAGCAGATGCAGATCATGAGCCGTGACCTCTGGAACATTGGCTCGATGGATGCTGAGAAATTCCGAGATGGCATGAAGCCGCATCTGAAGCGGCTAGCAGCGAGGAGAAGATTATCATATGCAATTACGTTCCCGGTAAAAGCACTTCGGTTTCTCCGAAGAAGATATGGTGGTAACGAAAATGTCTGATGACAGGCCCTTGTTCATATTGGCCGGGAACGGTTCGTATGACAATAGGGGATGCGAAGCGATCGTTAGAGGGACCACGAAGATCCTGAGGGCCCATTTCAAGGATCTGCGATTCATCTGCGTAAGTCATTTTCAGAGCGATGAGCAGTACCTAAAGCAGAGCGCTCAAGAATTAGATAACGAGATCCTACATCTGCATTCAAACCTCATGAGCAAGAAGAAAATCGCTCAAAATTTCTGGAAGCCATCGTACCTTAGTTATGCTTACAATTACCTCCGCCGCCCGGAGAGAATGAAGTACAAAGTCTACGAGCATATGCTTCCTCACCTCGATAGTGCTGCTGCGGTTCTCTCGGTCGGGGGAGATAATTACTCCCTAGACTATGGAGTTCCGACGCTTTTCACCGACCTTGATGATGTTGTCATCGAAAATGGAAAACCAATAATCATTTGGGGAGCTTCGGTGGGCCCTTTCAGTACAATGCCTGACTATGAACGATTCATGAGCGAGCATCTCAAAAAGACGACCGGCATATTTGCCAGAGAGTCCGCCACTATCGATTACCTGAACAGCATAGGTGTAAACGAAAATGTCCATGCCGTCGCGGATCCCGCGTTCGTCATGGATGCAGTGAAACCCGAAGGGATCGATGATGAAATCCCTGTCGACGAGGAGATGATAGGCATCAATCTAAGTCCCCTCATGGCGAAATATACTACCAATGGAGACCTCGATGCATGGACCGATATGGCAGCGTCGATTATTGATAACGTCTCACAGAATACCGATGTGCCGATTTGCCTTATTCCCCATGTGACTAATCCAACATCAAACGATCATTCGTTTATGCAGCAGGCACTCTCTCGAATTGAGAACAATGGTAAGAAAATTTTCCTTATGCGGCCTAATTATGATGCGGCGGAAACTAAGTGGGTTATTAGTCAGATGGTATTTTTTGCCGGAGCACGGACGCATTCGACGATTGCCGCCCTATCATCTGGCGTTCCGACCCTGAGCTTCGCCTATAGCATAAAAGCAAAGGGAATCAATCGAGACATCTTTGGTCATACCGATTATTGCATGGAGCCTACAGAATTAAATCAGGAAGCGGTTTCTAATCGAATCATCTCCATGCTTGAAGATAACACTATTATTCGAAAGTACCTAACAGAAAATCAATCGAATGTCCAGGGATCCGCGATGGGTGCAGGCATGGAGTTGAAACATCTCATTGGAGAGGCTTAAGATGCCTGTTATACCCACAATCACTGTCGTAATTCCACTCTATAACAAAGCCCCACATGTCGCCCGTGCATTGAACTCCGTCCTTGCCCAGACATTTAATGATTTTGAAGTGATTGTAATCGACGATGGTTCCACTGACGATGGGGCGGTAATCGTCAAGGAATTCGAGGATCCGCGGATTCGCTTGATTCAGCAGAAAAATCAAGGTGTGTCAGCTGCGAGGAACAAAGGTATAGACGAATCAAGAGCAGAGCTGATTGCATTCTTAGATGCGGATGATGAGTGGTTACCGGAGTTTCTGGAAACCATCGTTCGAATCAGGAAAAAGTACCCTGAAGCCGGCCTCTATGGTACAGCGTATGAGATCCACGTCCAAGGTTCGATAGTCAAAAGAACATATGCCGAAGACGAGGGAGAAAGACTTCTATCATCTTATTTCAAGGCACTAGTTGATTGCGGATATAATACGTTCAATTCATCCTCGTTCGCCGCTCCGAAAAAAGCACTGATCGCGGTTGGAAACTACCCTCTCGGCGTAAAATGGAACGAGGACGGTACGCTATGGGGAAAAATCGCTCTTAAGTTTAAGGTAGCATATAGTCCGAAGATCTGCTCCATCTATCACTTATATTCTATAAACAACTCTACAGAGTTATTAGATTATTTGGAAAATCCATTTCCCCAATATGTTTCAACTATCTCCAGTGAAGAGCTTCTAAGGCGCGATGATGCGGAATATTTAAGAGAATATTGCGATTTTTGTCGCCTTTCGGCCATATGGCAAAACATCTATTCGGGTCACGGCATGAGGACAAGGCAGGAACTAAGATCTGTGAACTCATCGCGATATGCGTGGTGGAGGTGTAAGCTCCATGTGTTATCATATGTTCCTGAGAAGTGGATGCGGCTTATACGTAAAAATGCAAAAACCTTATCATATTTAAAGATAAGGATAGTTAAGGAGCGATGGTGAAATCAACTGACCTGATCTGGTCAATGTATGGGCCCTTGACAAACTATACTGAGGAAAGATGTAACTTCAGAAAAATCTTTGCTAGATACCCTCCATTCATTTAATTAACAAGGCTTTTGCACATTCACCCTCGACCCCGCCATTCTTTCCTTAGATCAACAGCGGCGAAGCGCTTCAGCGCTCCGCACATGGTGCCGACGCTATTGGCGCCGCGGAAGATGTGCTGAAAAAGACCGCTGCTGGCAATGCCTTTTAGGAAGGTATAGGCCAGGCTGACCAGAAGGAGGTGTATAACTCCTACGTCGATCGACCGGCCTGATACTCGCCCATTCCCAGGCATTGCTTGCAGTCGCGGCAATATATCTCTATGTCCCACCGCCGCTTATAATTCTTTACGACGTCCTGGACGCTTGCGTCCAGTGCGTTGGTCATGAGGACCAACGCCTTGTCCCCAAGGCGCTGCTTCAAGAACACGAACTTGACCGCGAGACCGCCCTTGATCTCGCTCTTAATCTCGTGAACGAAGCGGTACTCGGTGTCGGTATCCGACCTCTACGAACTCGTTCTGATGATCGGCCAGGTACTCGCGCACCTGCTTCCTGTCGTTGTCGTCAAGAAGCCGATTGCTCTTCGACTCGGTTACGAACTTCAGTTCGCGAGAGCTGATGTGTTTCATCATATCCTGCGACCCGTGCCACGAGTCGAAGACGACGACCCGCGGTCGAACGTGCTTGAGCGCTTTATCGACCAGATCGACGGCCAGCTCGTTCTTCGTTCTGAACTCGCGTGAGGAGTAAGCCTGCGCCTCTTCCTTGACGTACGGTACGAGGTGCAACGGAACGCGCCCATCGCCGTCGGGGTACATCGATGGCACGTAGTAGTAACACTACACATTGCGATGTTGCGAGTGATCATACAGATATCCACTTCCTTCCATCTCGCGGCCGCTCTTCTCGATCAGTGTGTCGTCGATCACCAGCACTCCGCCCGAACGGCCGCGAGCATGCTCGTCCAGTCGGAGGCGGTGGAACGCCTCCGACCACTTCCCATTGTGCAGGAAGCGGTTGGCCGATGACTGCGAGCGCCCGTCCAGAGCGTTCGAGGCGATGTCCATCACGTTCTTCTCCCCTCGGCCGTACAACATCAAGCCTGCGAGAACGGTCTGGAAATGTCGGTACTGCGGTTTGCCTAGACATGCTCGATACGATCGAGCATGCTGGCCAGAGGAAACGACGATATGCTGAAGACCACGCTGGCGCACCCGAATAGACGTTCGAGGCCAGTATTCATAATGCTTGTTGTCCAGCGCCTAGATCTGCAAAAGTCTTGTAACCTAAGTTTGACAGTTGACCCGACCGTTTCTTGATCGGATCACTGTTCTTCAGAACACTGGCCTCCGCTCGATTGCGGAGGCACGAGAAGAATTAAACGTGCCCTCAACCTGTGTCTGAATTGTGAATAAACAAATAAAGCTGAGGACATCTCAGCTTACGCCTAACGAGAATAACTCGTTTTCCATCGGCACCATGCTGATGGTCGACGATCTCTACGAACGCCTCGATCTGGCGGTCGTCATCGGCCGCCATAAGGACAAGGGCATTTCCTTGGACGCGTTGGTGCGCGGCATGCTCGCGTACAAGTTAGGAGATAACTTCAGCGTGCTCCAGGCGGGCGAGTGGTTGAATCGGCCGGAAGTGCTGGACCATCACGAACTTCGGTCGTTCAACGTCAAGACGCTGTACCGCGCCGTCGAGACGATCGGCCGCAATCGCGAACGCATCGTTCGCGAGCTTCAGGACGCGGTCCTGAAGCTGCTGGACTTGCCGAGAACGGACGTGCTGATGGACTGGACGTCCATCGTGTACTACGGCGATCTCGCCTCCCTGGCGAAGTACGGTTACTCTCGCGATCATCGTCCGGACAAGAAGCAGGTGACGCTGGGCGTCGCCCAACTGGCGCCGCCGGTGAACGTGCCTATCGGCCTCACGATCGAGGCCGGGAACATCAATGACCAAGAGCACTTCAGACGCACGTACGATCAGGTGAGGAACGTTCTGAACGAAGACTCGTTAATCGTCTTCGACAAGAGAGCGAACGATAAACGGAACTTGGAGAACATCGTCCTCGACCGCAACGACTACCTCACCTCGAAGAAGCTCAACGCCTCGGACGACGCGGTCTTCCAGGCGTTCTCGTCGAACGCCTGGGAGCGCATCGACGACGACGTCTTCGCGGTGAAGCGTGTGTTCCCGTCACGAGTGAACTATTACTTCTTCTCCGAGAAGCTGAAGGCGGAGCATCTGGCCCGAGACGACGGAAGGCGGAGCGCCTCCTGGCCGAGGCCAGGGCCATCCAGCAGAGCCTGGACGACGGCAAGCGATTGCCGAAGCGGTTCCGCATCAACAACCCGCTCGTCGATGTAAGATTCGATTACCAGACCCGGTTGGTGTCGATGGACGAGGAGGCGGCGCTCCGCCTCCTGCTGGACGAAGTGATCGACGGCCGCAAAGGATGTTTTGTTTGACGTCCAGCCGTAATATGTCCGCATCTGAGGTTCTCAAAATCTACCGCAGCAAGGACGCCATCGAGAAGCTCTTTCACTCGTTGAAAAGTGAGATCGAAGTAAAACCTATCCGCGCATGGTCCGACGACGCCGTCTACGGCGTCCTCCTGCTCGGATTCATCGCTCAATTGATGATTAGTTTGACACGCTATTTCGTTACGCCAGTCAAGACCGTGTCAACGAAGTTCATCGCCAGTTCGCTGCAAAATTTGACAGTTACGCTCGTTCCGAGCGAGGACGGTCGGAGACGACGATTCTATTCGAACTTTGATCCTTTGAATCAAGCGATATTGGCAGGTTTCCTGGCGGAAACCTGGCGGTTCCCGCCCCGGAACGCGGTCCCGGGGGCGGTTCGGAGCGTCAGAAAAGCATGTGTCAAATTCTAAAAGTGAGCGAAAAACAGTTGATTAACTGTCAAAGTTAGGTTGTAACTAACGTACACATGGTAGGCGGATTATGTAGCATGGCCATTTGTGATGTTGATGAGTTAATAAAGAATATCAATGATGATTTGGTATAATTTATCGGGATTCAGTTGAAATCGATAACTCACTTCATGCCATACGCGGCGCCAGCACGGCACACTCCGTCACAACATGAGTGGGTGAATGTATGGAATTCATACTCAATCCCCAAGGCAACTCCTAATTGGTGCGCGGAAGCCTACTGTCGCACATTTAAGGTGACACATGGTTCCAAAACCTAACGCTCGCAAAAGCCAGTCATTTTCAGGCACTATGTGTACATGCGGACTTCCGGATTATTGTAAACCCGATCGAAACCCTCTCTTTCGAGCACAGCCCCTGGATCGTAGCCGAGATTGTATGGCGATCCCCAGAATGCTATTGTATTGCTAGTTACCTCATCTCGGATTACTATCAATCTTCCATCCTGGATGAAGTGCTGATTGAGAAGCGAAGAATCGAACGATATTATCTTTGATGGTTCAATCCCAACATAGGTTTTCAATATACTTGTTTGACGGGATGCGAAATCCCAATCCGATGATATGATCTCATCGAAGTGATCCAGCGTGTATATTGCTGCCGTCATCTCGCTCATAGTGTAAGCGGATCTCACTGAAGTGTGAGAGGATAGGATTGACGAATCGATATTTGCCACGGGGGAAAGGATCATCGCTAGTGATAGTGTGGTCGTAATAATAGCCATAGCAATCGTCTGTACACTCTCTTTCTTTAATGGCCTAATTATTGAAAGAAGTGCCACTGTCAGGGGAATAGCGCCAATTATCTGAGCAAAGAAAAACCATCTCTCCCCTAAAATTGATAGTCCAATAATGGTGGATGCGAAGGGGACGACAACAATTACCATGCCAGTGATGGCATATGCGTAAATGTCTGGGTCGCCTCTCTTACCGGATATCATATATAGGTACCCGATAAGTGTGAAGACCGAGCATAGGAATATGCCTAGCTGTGAGAATAACGTCTGCTCTATTGGGGTCGAGCGCAGGTAGCCACTCATCAATCCTGTCGCTGGATCAGGTATCCGAGAAAAAAAGTTACCATTCAGCCCCAATTGAATGTAATCGATTAGGATTTGACCGTAACCCGTAGCGCAAGTGAACCAGAGGAATGCTATCGCGAGGAAAGCGACCGTTATCAGCGGGATGTATTTCGGAGTATGGCTATTGTTCTTCTTTGAGAAAATAATACTCACGATTGTCCAAGAAAGCAGGACTATTGCTGTGAAGACAATGGCGAACACGTGTGTCATGGTGATGACAGCCATCAACAGGGTGATTAACACGAACAATGCGAGTGGTTTATCTTTCCAAAACTTGACCAGGAGATATATGAGGATGATGATAATGATGAAACCAAAATAGTTGGGTATCGGCCAGAAGCTCATATTGATATGAAAATTCGATACGGTCAGTAATAGAGCGGCCATCAGGCCGACCTTTTCGTTGAAGAAATGCCTCCCTAGGCAAAATATAATGAAAACATCAACTATGATCTGGATCACAGAAACCGAGAGGATTGATGCTAGCTTATAATTGATATCTAGAAGTTGCATCGGGGTAGCGATATTCAGGTGAAACAATGGCAACATTGAATATGAGCCATCGGGCGGGATGCTGCCAAGGTTTACGATGGCCTCGGTGAATGACTGGTGATACCAGGGATCGACCCCTACCACGTTAGGGTAAAGCGTCATCTGAGAAATGCATAAATCCAAACCAAGCACAATGACCTGAGCAAGCACCAGGAGAGAATATTTCCGGCTGGGCAGGAAGGAGACCTCAAGGGCGAGAATGCCTGACATTAGGGACAATATTACAAAGAATTCAATTGGACGTTCATACACCATGGACCTATTGTTAAGTATGACTAGTGTGTAGGTAAAACAGAAAAAGAAGATTGCAGCGAGGTATAGGAAGAAACTAGGGCGCCATTCATTAATAGTTCTCTCGATTACAAAGTGGTTGCGAATACGGAGCCAGAAAAGGCATGATATTGACACTAATGAGCCGACTAAAAAATAGGTCGCTGAGGAGAGAAGGACACTGATGACTATCAGCAGTAACGCCAAAGGGATGCACAGTTTCGCCAGTAGCAAGTCTGCATCCCTATGTAATCCAGCCCATCTCATTTTTTACCTCATCCACCTGTGTGGCTGGGTGAGTTTCTCAGCTGATATATAGTTTCTGACAAGAAAACTCGTTGAATTATTGGCGGAGAGGATTGCCTGGCTTTTTTCGACGTGCTCTGGCAAGGAGGCTCGATATAACATCAATGCCAGGCAGCGCTTCATTGGACAAACGAATGCAATATGATTGAGACATGAACAACGAACGACGTGAGTGTCGTGATGAGTGTGCTGCATTCGATGCTGACAATTGATAACGCTCGCAGCGTCTAGCGGACTGAATGTGTCGCGACCGATCACATGTGTTGATACCAAGATGCCATTGTCACTTCACTGCATGATTGTCGATTCAGTCTCTCGTATAGGTGGTCCAAAGGGTATTTAATACGAATGCTGCTGCCATACAATCTGGAAGCGCTAGGAGTGTCATGTTTTGATAAGTAGGCGTCTGTATGAGACGAAGATGATATCGTCCAGGTGCGGCACATTATTACGATTTGCGCCAATGCATTCACACTGACTTCACGAGGCAAATAGCTTTGAGATTGCTGTCAAAAGTGTCAAGACTTCGTGAAAGCACATGAGGTGGTCGGACATGCGAACGTTCGATGTGCTGGCCTTTTTGAGAATAAAATCGGCAGAAGTTTCTTCCACTTGTAGAAAGATTTAGATATCGACATGACGGGAGCAATCTCAGCACCTGGAGTACCAAAATCAATTGGGCCAGTCTTAGTTATTAGTTCATATAATTATGCTAGAGCTGGACTTATGCTATGTCGCGTTGAAGCGCAGACGTTTCAACTTTTCAGCAACATCAACCCCGGCATTCTCCGTTATAATTCGAATCTGATCTGTCGGAAAATCAAATATGCCTAATATATTATTTTACGGTACTTTTATTTGATTTCATCAGTGGAAAAAGCGATTGCATCTATTCTGAGTTCACTCCTCTATTTGCCTCCTCATATACCTTCTCCATCTGCTTCACGATACTATCCCACACAAGATGCTCCTCAATATATTGCCTTCCTGACTCAACCATCGTTTTATTCTCTTCGAGATGAGTCAGTACATATCGGAGTGCCTCGCTCAAGCCTGCCTCATCCCCGTAATGAACAAGTCGGCCGCACTTCGCTTCTTTGATTATTTCGCCGCAACCGCAATCGTCTGTAACTATTACTGGAGTGCCATGGAGCAACGCCTCGAACGGGACTAATCCAAAAATCTCGTAAGTCGAAGGGTATATTAGAACATCCGAGTCTCGGTAAGCGGTTGAAAGGGATGGTACGAATCCAATGAATCTAACTTTTTCTGTAAGGCCGAGTTGTTCTACAAGGTTCTCGAGAAATGGTCGGAAACCATCATCCGGACCACCGATTACAAGAGTAACATCCTCTCCAGTCCACGTCTGTAGGAACAAATTATATGCCCGTATTAGGAAATCAATTCCTTTCCGTTTATGAATCCGCCCTACGTATAGAATTATGTATTTTTCCTTTATGCCCTGTTGCTTCCTGAATTGTCCAAATGATGGAGTATCAGCGATTGATATGGCGTCAACCCCATTAGGGATTACAGCGATCTTCCCTTCGGGTATACCTGCTTCTTTAAATTGCTCTACTTCGGCCTTGGAAACAGCAACGATTTTGGAAGCATGCTCCAAGATATCGTTACCCCAAAAAAGATCATAAAGCTTTTTGAGCCCCTGGTTCTCGATTATTCTTGGGAGAGACCCATGTGGCTGAACGATATATGGGATGCCATATTTTTTTGCATAGTGAACTGCAACGATGTTTTGGAAATTACGAGTATCATGCAAATGAGCAACATCGAAAGAGCGGATTTGCTTTTTTAGTGCATATATCAATCTTGGATAAAAGAAAAAGCGGTGCCAGGCGAGCGAGTTGCTAATATTTCTGAAATAATAGATCTTTAAACCCTCATGCTCTACATACAGGTCCTTTTGCCTAGCGTGTTCATCTAACGAATCACTGGTATAGACTGTGACATCATGGCCCCTTTTAGCCAGTGCTTTCGATAGATTATATGAAACAGTCACCGTTCCGCCATACGCGGTCGCTGGATAGAAAGTGGGATTTAGTTGCAATATTTTCATTTAATCCAACCTCTACTTCCTGCCATTGGTCGTGAACCCTTGGCAATATTCTTTCCATTAAGCGATTCCCTGGACACAATTATCCGACATTTGGGGATAAGCGGGGATTCCTCCATCGAAGCTAATCCACTCTCTTTTTCATTCACTGTGGCCCACCACAATCTTTGCATTCTACATCATATGAGGATCTTAATATCATTGATTTGGCCATGAAAGTCTTAAGATTACCTACCTGGGCCAGACCCAAATCTACCCGTCATGACTAAACTGGGTAGTATTCTCACCTCTTGACAATCCCATTGGCATATGTGAAATAGACTTCATTTTACCCCTTACCTTTTAGCCTTTACTCCTGCCCAAGAATTGCTTAACCTAGCTATGCTAGATATTACTTTCAGTACTCTCCAAGAGGTATCAGGAATTTTATATTCAACGGGCATCTCGCCACATATGCGTTCACGACTCTCACTTATCGCTGTGTTAATGGCACCCAATACTCCTTCGGCACTAAGGCCAGTTAATATTATGTCCCCCGTATCTAACGCCTCTGGTCGCTCCATCGCCTCTCGGATTGTCACGGCCGGGAAGGATAGGATCGCAGACTCTTCACTAATTGTTCCGCTATCTGATATCGTACAAAGAGCGTTCATCTCAAGATGGACATAATCGAAGAATCCGAATGGTTTGAGGAACCGGATTCTTGGGTCTATCACCATGTGCTGAATCTCTTCCAGCCGTTTTCTTGTCCGAGGATGAGTGGAGACGATGATTGGAACATCATATTTTTCTGTAAGTCGATTCAGTGTGGTAAGAATCTTCTCCAAATTATCAGAGTTATCGACATTCTCCTCCCGATGAATGCTCACGACAAAGTAGCCTTGTTTCTGAAGGCTAAGTTCTTCCAGGATGTTTGAAGTTGCAATTCTCCCTCGATAGTAGGTTAGGACCTCATACATCGGCGAACCCGTGAGATATATCCGGCGATGGGGCAGGCCTTCCGAGAGGAGATGCCGTCGAGCATGCTCAGTATAAACTAGATTAATGTCTGCGATGTGATCAATAATTCGTCGGTTGATCTCCTCGGGGACGTTGCCATCGAAGCAACGATTGCCCGCCTCCATATGGAAAATGGGAATTTTCATCCTTTTTGCCATGATGGCCGCAATACTGCTGTTCGTGTCACCCAATATGAGAACTGCATCTGGCATCTCTTTTTTTAAGACCTGTTCGATTTTTATAAGGGTGTCGCCCAGGACCGTCCCTAATGAGCTGGTGTCAACTTGAAGAAAATAATCGGGTTTTCTAATCGACAGATCATTAAAGAAAGCCTCGTTCAATTCATAATCATAATTCTGACCAGTATGAACTATTATGTGCTGGACATATCTATCCAGCAAAGCCATGACTCGAGAGAGCCTAATTATCTCTGGCCTTGTCCCTAAGATAGTCATGACCTTGAGCGAATTTTGTTCCAATATACAACCTCCCATTTCTTACACGGATTCAGGAAAAGTATCAGGATCATGGGCGTCGAACAATTCATTCGTCCAGAACAATGTTAAAAGATTTGTTGCGCCAATGTTCGTAATGTTATGTGTGTAATATATCGGAATATCAATGAATGACGGTGCTGAGCCTTGAACACGATACTCAATAATATTATCAGTCCCTATTTTTCGAAGACGTATCATTGCCTCGCCCTGGATAACACAAAATCTCTCGATCTTTCGCATATGGTAGTGGTTACCTCGCGTTATCCCAGGCTTTGTCATCGAGAAGAAGACCTGCCCACCAGATAGTTCTTTGAGAACCTCGGCAAGATGGCCTCGGTTATCGGCATGGACCTCCGGATAAACCGGAAAGTGATCAGGTTCAATGTATGATCTGAAGGTATTGAACAAAGCAACATCGATTGGCCCTTCTAGCTTGGGCACAATATGGAGATCGAGATAACTATCTTTGAATTCAACAAGGCGGTGAAGAATTTCACTCACTTTCATCTCTGAAGTGGCGGCGATATGGACCACTGGTTCATCATGGCCGTTCCGTATTGCCTCGAGCATCTCCTTGGAGAGATCCATGACCGATATCAACGAGAGGGGAGCGTCTATCTCGATTATAGGCTCCTGCCCATGAGTCAACTGATAGCAGAAGGTTCCTACGACTGAATTATAAAATGGCCGGCCAAATGGGCCAAAGACATTTGGAATAATGAGAGAAGTATAGTGTGCGTTATTTTTATCGGCCCATGCTTGAAGTAGCTGAGTTCCACGACGTTTTGAACGCCCGTAAGCACTATCTCTTGCTTCCTGGATAGAAGATGCGAATATAACGTACGACGCATGCTTCACATGTTCAAGAGCCGCAATCAGGCATTCAACTAATTCAACATTGGTAGCATACACTTCGCCATCAGGCCCACGATTCATTGCGGCGAGGTGCACGATCACATCGCATTGGCTCACGAATCGTTCCATCCGTTCAGAGTTCTGGAAGAACTTAGTGTCGAAGGGGACTATTTCAATCTCGTCGGGGTGAAGGCGTAAACGCTGAACGAGATGGTAGCCGATGAACCCAGATTGGCCAGTTATGCCAACTTTCAATAGGCTCATATAACGACATCCTCTTTCCCATCCAGCCTCACGGAGGATGGGCCATCCGTATGTATCATAGCACATGTTGCTCGGATTTCTCTGAGAGATAACATCAGATGTTTCGTTTGCTCGAGCGTCAAACGTTCGGTATTTGCAGAAGTGTATCCTTCAGCTGGAATGGACGAGTTCATCCCTTCGGTAAAGTAACGCTCATAATTCATCTCTCCCAGATTTCCAATGCGATAGTAATCCTTGTTATTTTCTGCCCTCATGAGTTCTTCTCTAGTCACCAAGGTCTCGTGGAGCTTTTCCCCCTCACGCGTTCCGATTACCTTGATGCCTACGTCCGACTCGAAAATCTCAAGCATTGCTTGCGCCATGTCCTTTACAGTTGCGGCTGGAGATTTCCGCACTAGCATATCTCCGTTCTCTCCATTTGCCATGGCAAAGAACACCAAATCGATTGCTATCGGCAACGGCAGCAAGAATCGAGTCATATCAGGGTTTGTTATGGTGAGGGGGAGATTGCGCTGAATCTGATCGACAAAAAGAGGGAGGACGGAACCACGAGAATACATAACGTTACCATATCTGACACCGCAGAAGACTGTGTTTGAGCGAGTGCTTCGCGCCTTGGCGATCATCTGCTTCTCCATGAGCGCTTTGGTCATCCCCATTGCATTTATTGGATAGACCGCCTTGTCCGTGCTTAAAACGACGACCTTCCTTACCCCGGCTGATTCAGCCGCGTCAAGGACATTAGATGCCCCCAGGATGTTTGTTTTTACCGCCTCAAGAGGAAAAAATTCACAGCTCGGGACCTGTTTCAATGCAGCAGCGTGAAAGACATAATCGACGTCTCCCATTGCAGCATTGACTGATCCGCTGTCCCTTACATCCCCTATTATAAAGGAAACGTTATCATTTTTGAAGTGATTCCTCATATCATATTGCTTCTTTTCATCTCGGCTAAATATCCTGACCTCTTTCGGGCATGCTTCTGACAAAATGCGCTCAACGACATGATGACCAAAGGAGCCAGTTCCACCAGTGACCAATATTGTTTTATCATCCAGTATTTTCTTTGTGTCCATCAATTTCACCTCAAGAATATCTGGGGGAAGCTAGCCTCCAGCCAATTGAATGACGCCCTAGATTAGAGAGCCATCCATAAGAGTCACTAAAGCATATTTGGAAAGTGATGCGATTATCAATGGTAATTTTCACACATCTCTTATCGCGGGAACAGCGCCCACCCATTTTTCGCGACCAATTCTGAGTGGTAGTGGTCATTTTTCTACGCCCTAGTAAACCAGGAAGTATAAAACCATGCTCCTTTCTTTACGACCGATCTCTTCTAAAATCGGTTACGCGCCATGACATGAAACCCTATCCCAAAATTCTCCTACAATCCCTTTTCTGGTGCAGTTTCTTCTTCCTCTATTAAGGGGAGTAATGCGCACACATACTTTGATAGTAACTATCTCAGCTGACTGGCTTGGAGCTAAGAGCATTATTGAGTATGGTCTTGAACTCGGATACAAGGACATCCCAGTCGTTACCTTTTACCGCTTCCTGAGCTCTATCTCCCTGCTGCTTAAGAAGCCCAGTTTCCCTCAATTTGTAGGCCGCTGAGATGGTTTCACTAGGTTGCCCTATATAAATTACGCCAGTATCATATCCGAATTCTTTCACAAGTCCAGGGAGTTTTGTTGCAATGACTGGTTTCTTTGCCGCCATATATTCTATTATCTTAATGGGGACGATATTTTCCATAATTCGATTATTCTGAGCAGGCAAAATGCAAACGTCCGATGCAGCTATGTAGTTTGGCATCTCAGAATACGGCTTCCAGCCGACTGTGAGTATTCTATTACCTATTTTGTCTACTTGCTTGATCTCATTCAGGGAGTCCCACAGCTCACCGTTGCCGACGATTAGAATTTTCAAATGAGGGTCGTCAGATTCGGCGATCATACGAGCTACTATGTCCAGCCCTGAGAATGTGTATAGCCATCCCATAAAGAACAGTACTATGTCACTATCGGTCAATCCTAGCTGCTGACGGACGCGATTGCCATCAGCCATCTGATATTTTTCAAGCTCGACACCATGCTTCAAAACAATAGTATTGGAAGTCTTCGATCCCATTTCTATGCAATATTCTCTCATTCCTTGATTGTTAGATATGACGAGGTCGGAATTACTTAGGTTCGTGCGCTCTACGATTTTCGCCAGTTGTTGTAGACCCTTGTGGGGAACAAGCTGATGGAGTTCATCGAGTACAAAGTATATGATGGGAATTTCGTGTCTTTTTGCCAATCTTATAGCAATATTCATATTGATTATGCCTAAGCCTATTATGATGTCAGGCTTGAATGTCTTGATCTGCCTTCTAATCTCAACATAATGCGAAAAGAGAATTGATGCATAGTCGGCCACTGGGGCACGAATAAAGGGCGGAGTGATGACGGTAATATCTCCTCCAGGAATTGCCTTGTGAACCTTCAAGTGGGTCGCCCTTCTTGAGAAAAAGCCGCTTTCCTTGGAATTATGCCATCTAATCTGATAATCGATTACTCTCACTTCGTTGCCGTCCAGAGACAATCGCTCTAAAAGATGGTGAGTATCGTGGGGGCCGACTTCCATCCAATCCGATTCTTGGACAACCAATATTTTCAATAAACCACCTCATAAATTGGTATTATTGGTGTGGTCATTCCAATAGTCCTCAACAATCGGTGGTGTGGTGCCCCAATCTTGTTCGGGGCGACGTTATTGGATTTGATCATTGAATCAAGTGCGACAGCAATGTATTGCTCAAATCGGACAATGCTAAATGAACTGCTTTCGCGTTCTGAACTAGCCCCCCAACCGTCGATGATCACAGTGCGACCATCTTAAATCGGGTTTTAATAATGGCTCTCTGATTCCCCATCCTGAGAATGACTGCACGTGATGTGGCTTCCTGAATATAATCTGATAAAAATTCAATACCAAATCGACAAATAACCAAAACTTTGTGAGGGAAAGTAATAATTCTATTGGCCTCAAGTAATGCACATCATGCAAGGACCCGACGACAGAAGACGACGACGCCGCTACGGCCCAACGCCGTGGTGGCATCCGTGGTTCGACCCTCGTTTCGGACCTCCACCCGACGTGATCTACCCGGGATACCAGCCCTGGGACCCCTATCGGCCGTCCATGATCAGGCGGCCGGAGGACGAGATCGCCTCGCTGGAGCGGGAGCTGGAGGACCTAGAGGATGAGAAGGTGGAGATAGAGCGAGCTATCGAAGACGTCAAGAAGGAGATATCGCGGCGAAAGAAGGAGAGCGCTTCACGCTCCGACATCGCCTAAAAAAGGGAAAGGGAAAAGGTTTCAGCCCGCCGTGTTCTCCGCTGCCTTGGCATTGACCCGGTTGGCCGTCAGTAGCGACACGCCGATCGTCACCGCGAACCCGAGCGGTATCGAGACGATGCCCGGATTGAACAGTGAGAACAGCGCGCCCTCGCTCATCATGGCCGGCGAGACGGCGATGAGCGCCACCGACGACACCAGGCCGACGACGATGCCCATAACGATGCCCCACTCCGTGGTCCGCTTCCAGAACAGCGTGCACAGCAGCGCCGGCAGGTTCGCCGACGCCGCTATGGCGAACGCCAGGCCGACCAGGAAGGCCACGTTCTGCCCCTTGGCCAGGATGCCCAGCGCGATGGCGATGACGCCCACGCTTACCGCCGTTATCTTGGATATGCGCAGCGCCCTCTTCTCGTCCGTCTTCTTTCCCAGCACCTCGGTATAGATGTCGTGGGCGATCGCCCCGGCCGACGCCATGATGAGGCCCGCGACCGTTCCCAGGATGGTGGCGAAGGCGATCGACGAGATGATGGCGTAGAACGCTTCGCCGCCGATGTGGAACGCCAGTAGCGGGGCCGCCAGGTTCGCGTCGCTGGGATCAAGCGTCCCGAAGAAGTTCGCCCCCAGGCCGAGGTACAGCGTCAGCAGGTAGAAGATGCCCATGACCACGATGGCGATCACGGTCGACTTCCTGGCATCCGACGGCTTCGGCACGGTGAAGTACCGAATGAGGATGTGCGGCAGTGCAGCCGTCCCAAGGATGAGACCAAGCGCCAGCGAGACGAAGTCCAGCGGGTTGGTGTACTTCATGCCGGGGGACATGAACACCTCGCCCGGAACGGTCTTGACGCCGCCGCTCGCGGTCGGGATGTCCACCGTTCCGCTGAGGAACTGCCCCAGGAACTCGATCGGCCCCATGCCGGCCACGACCAGCACGCCTATCGTCAGCGCTATGGCGGCGATAAGCAGCAGGAAGCCCTTGATGAACTGAACCCAGGTCGTCGAGACCATGCCGGCCGTGGCGACTATGGTGATCACGAGCGCGCCGATGACGACGACGCCGATCTCATACTCAAGGCCGATGAGCGGGCCGACGATGGCGCCGGAGCCGACCATCTGCGGAATCAGGTAGAAGACCGACACCACAAGCGTGCTTATCGCCGCCACCAGCCGGATCTTCTTGCTCTTGAACTTCGACGTCAGCGCATCGGCGAAGGTGTACTTGCCGATGGCACGCAGCGGTTCGGCCACGAGGAACAGCGCCACGATCCAGCCGGCCAGGAAGCCGATGGCGTAGATGAAGCCGTCGTAGCCGGAGAATGCTACCAGTCCCGTTATGCCGAGGAACGACGCCGCGCTGAGGTAGTCACCGGCGATGGCGAACCCGTTCACGACCCATCGGACGCCGCCGCCGGCCACGTAGTAATGCCCGGCGGTGCGGACCCTCCGGGCGGCGTAGATGGAGATGCCGATGGTGGCCAGCGTGATCAGCACGAAGATGGCGAAGGACAGCGGATGAAGCTCTGCCATATTACTCCTCCTTCTCCGCCCTGACGGCGTAGGCGTTGAACCCTATTGCCAGCGCTATCGTGACGATGATCAGCAGGAGGCCGGACACCAGGCCGACGTTCAGGCTGAGGACGGATATCTGGAACACCTCTCGGATGTACGAGCCGAACAGCACGAAGATGGCGTAGCCGATGACGTATATCGTGAAGAGATGTAGCCCAACATGGAACTGCCTCGTTCCCGTGATGGCCGCGACGGCTTTCGCCGGCGTCGGCTCTATCGCCTCCCGAACCCTGGCCTTCGCCGTCCTCATCTCCTCCGGCGTCGGCTTGACGACCAGGACCGAGACGGGCGCCTGGCTGACGACCGACTTGGCGACGCTGCCCAGATACAGCCGGTTCAGGCCCTTGAGCGACGACGTCCCCATGACGATCAGCTCCGCCCCGGTCTCCTCGGCCGCCCGGATGATCTCGCCGACCACTGGGCCTTCCTTGACCAGAACGGTCGTCGGCACCTTGTCCGCAGCGGCGAGCTCCTTGGCATACTCGATGCCGTCCTCGCCTTCGGGCCGCTGCAGCGCCGCCGATTCCGACGCCCTCTCGAGCGTCGTCCTCGGGCTTTGTTCGATCACGCTGAGGATCACCAGCCCGGCAGAGCGTTGCTTCGCCTCCGCCACCGCTTTTACGGTAGCGGTGAGCGCAGGCAGAGAGCCGTCGGTAGCAAGCAGCACTGTGCTCAAGTGATCCCTCCTTTTTCCCACTTAATTCGAACGGATGGTCTCGTAGGCATCGCTCGATGGCCTAGCGACCATACCGTTCTCCGAAGAGCGGTAAGAATCCGCATGATGGGCGCTATGAAAGGAGACTTATATAAAAAAATACCAACTACGCTACGATAATTGCCGTTACATGTCGAGTCAATTACGAATTTTGTATTGTGAGCTGAGTTATTCATTTTTCTAAGCTCAACGTTGTCCATTATACAAATGTCGGGTTCATAATTCGGCGCATGACGATTGTGCCGAGCTGCTAATGGGGGTCGACCATCCTGGTCTGGCTCATCAATTATCGATGATTCATGCATGGTGCGAACGCCCCATCCGCATGCGCTCATCTTTCGCTTCCGGGGACACATTCCTATGATTCTAGAGAGAATATTTTGTGCCAATTCACACCAAACGTTACTATTGTCACGTCGGGTAGATTAATTATTAGATTATCCATGAAGATAACATTAAAATAGAATGGCTGACAAAGAGCCAGATTGGACGAGTGACGCTGATGGAAACGATCCAAGAGGATTTCACCAAGGTCGTCAACGGAGTCGACGTTAAGAAGCTCCAGGCGACCATAGAAGCGATCAATGACGATCCTGACCTGGCAAGCTTCAGTTTTCGTACCGTGACCGAGTGGGTCGATGGGGCGCGGAACAAGACGCTCGTCGAACGCCAGACGTCGGAGGGAAAGAAGGAGGAGCCATTCGTTCTGAGAAGCGACGAACCGGAGGTGCTGATGGGCAGCGACACCGCGCCGAACTCCATCGCGTCGGTGCTTCAGGCCCTCGCTTCATGCCTGAGCGTCAGCATCGTGTATCATGCCGCCGCCCGGGACATACCGATCGACCGGATGACCATCCACATCGACGGGGACATCGACCTGCACGGCTTCCTCGGCCTGTCGTCCGAGGTAAGGCCGGGCTTCCAAGACATCCGGGTCGAGGTAGACATCCAGACCACGGCGCCGCCGGAGGATGTCGAGGAGCTGCTCCGCTACGCTCAGAAAGTGTCGCCCATCGTCGACACCCTGAGGAACCGCATCCCCGTGGAGATCTCGCTGAGGTGATCACTCTGGCGGGGCGGTCCTCGCCGGGGCCTCGGCCGCTTTGCACTCAGGATGCTTCTTGATGTACTTCTGAATGCTGGACCAGACCGTGCCCTCCTCGTCCTGGACCACCTTGATGTCGGCGGAGCGCAGCTTCTTGATCCCATGATGTCCGATGCCACCTGTCAGCAGGACCTTCGGCGCCAGCCTGATGACCATCTCGGCGGCCATGATGCCCGCCCCGACGCCCGCTTCCGGCGCCTCGTTGGGGAACGCCTCCCAGCTGCCGTCCTCCGTATCGTATACCACGAAGAAGGCCGCATGGCCAAAATCATCTGATACCAAAGCTTGCAGGTCCGGTTCTTCTGCAGAGACTGCGATCTTCATGCAACTCCTCGTGTTGATAATGTTCGATTCTGAGTATAACTGTGTTGGCAGGAGCGGGCCCTGTTACGGACATATCGAATGCTCTATCTTACAATCTATTGATATCAGCAAGGTCGTTGGAAGGACCTATGGAAGAAAAAGAAAATAAAAGGGTTTTTTAAATACTGGGGCCGAGCGTTCCCACGCTCCAGATGTTAATGGTGTAATCCCCGGCCACGTTGTAGGTCACGAGGAACTGGTTTATGTGCCCATTGGATTCGCTGGTCAGCGTGACGCCGTCCGATGGTCCAAAAGCACCGCTGAGGACCATTTCGCCCTTGGTCAGGGGAAGATCTTTCCATCCCTTGATCGATTCCTGGACCTCATAATATTGAATGGCGATGTCGCCTTCATTAATGTCTACCAGGTTGCCGCTCGCATCTTTCTTCTTGATCTCAAAGTACGAACGGACGCCTGTGAACGTATCGCCGGGTTGCACTGTCGCTCTCACTCCAATAGCATACCTGACTCCAGTCAGGGTTTCTCCATCAGAATTGTAAACCTCATAGGGGCCGGACACGGCCTGGAATCCCGCTTGTTCATCCAACGTGGCCTTGTCTGTCACGTATTCTATCTTGACGCCGTCCTTGACACTGGTCTCGATAGTGATCATGTTCGATATTATCGCCGCTGCCACTATGGTCCCGATCATTGCTATTGCAACGATCGCGGCTATGCCCGCCGCATGTTTCGATGTCTTCATGTTTCTCCTCCTGTCTGGGTAGCGTGTGAGCCGACCTCCCCAGATTGCTATAGTATCTATATATGATACTAAATACTTTATTTGATTATCATTTTATGAACAATCACTGGATGTTTCATCATTATCATATTAAGAAGTAAAATAATAATGCCTTTTCGAAAGTTCAGGCCGAACGCGAAATTCCACCCTGAAGACAAGCAATCGGTGACCTAAATTCCAATCATCCGAGATATTCAGGCCATGTGGGGGAGGGCATGACACTGTACGATCGCCTGGAAAAGGTTTGCCGGATCGGATGGGAGGTACGGGTTCGATCATTGACCATGAGCGCCCATCATAGGGGGAAGGATATCGAAAAGGCGCTCGTCATTCTGGCATGACGTCCAATGACATCAGGTCCGCTGGGCATACATCGATGTCGAATAATGGCCCGCTCCGTTGAAGGTGACGCAGAGCGGCACAACCTCGTCATATCCATATGGGATATCGAAGCTGGATGACGGTCCGAACCATCCGCTGAGCATGTCAGTATCCCCCTGGACCAGGGAAATGCTCACCCATTCGGCACCATCATAGTATTTGACGGCGACATCATCAGCAACTATGCCATTACCTGTGACTCCAAGGCAGATCCTCACGCCATCATGATCTCCGGCCGATTGGATACGTATGCCCAGTTCGTATGGCACTCCTGCTATTACGAAATCCCCAAGCTCTTCATAGTGATCCAGCGTGCACTGCACCTTTGATACGGTCACCCCCCCGTCCGAGTTGCTCCCATCTGTACCGTTGAATAGATTGTTAGATAACAATGCCGCGGCTATTGCAATGACACCAACAAGGGCAATCCCGAGAAATGTGAGTGTCATACTACCTTCAACTCCTTTTCTGGAACTCATTCGCAACCTCCCGGACTAGGCTCGATCCCCCGCATATGAATGTGCTATCTAGAATAAATCATTAATCAACATTGCATTGGCGGGGATGCTGCACATGCCGCGTAATGAGGGCCCGGTCATTCTCGGGCGGCCGTTCGTGAGCTTTGTTGTGATGCATCATAGATGAATGGGTAGCATCAAGGGGTGCCTCATTCATCCCTCAAGACCTTACATTATGAGAAACGCCGAAGGGAAGAGGAGCAGTATGAACATCAGAGCAGTAAGGCGCGGCGAGGGGTCGGTCAGTCCCCAAGGCCGTTTGGACAACATGTTGCCGAACATGACGAGCACGCCTAGACAGAACAGCTGGATCCCGATCAGCTTAGCTGATGTCACTGCAATACTGCCCACGAGAGTAAAGGATACATTTATCGAGGCAAGCCCCTCGACGGCAAGGATCGCGCCGATCATGAACGATGCAAGACGGATCGCCTTCTGCACCCTCTCAGTCATCTGCATTCTCGGGGCAAACGTCAGGGCCGAGGCCGCGATCGCCATGGCACAGAATATGATGATCTGAGATGCCAGCAGGGAGAGGGCCGCAGGTCCGATCGTACCAAATGCCTCAGATGTAAATGAATGGCCGCCTAAGAGCAGCATGGTGGATTCCAATGCTACCAGTGCTCCCGCCGCCATGATCAGCACGTTGAACAATCGTTCCGTTCTCTCCATCGCTCCTGACCGCCCTGGTCATTGGGGTGCGACTATCTATATCTTATTAATTGCATTCATACATGATAATACTAAACTGGATGGTGAATGGGCATCCAACCGTCAAATGCCGAATTCTCATTATAACGGAGCGGTTGCCGTGATATCGCGAGATATGGTAATTAGGCAGATGGCGCATGAAGAGCGACATAATAGTGGGAATGAGGAAGGCGCTCACACTTGATTTGCCGCATTGCGGTCGCGCTCCAGATGGCAGACGTGTTCGCACGGCGCCAGATCATAGGCTGAATTGGGGATGACGAACGCCCTATCTCCCTTCTTGTTCCTGTTCCCTCTTATCCAGGGCCTCGACGATCTTCTCCACGATGCCGTCGAAGGCCTTGGCCGCTGAGGAGTCGGGCGCCGCGGCAACGATCGGCATGCCCTCGTCCCCGGCGTTTACGACCTCGGGATCGATGGGAACTCGACCGAGGAACGGCACCTTCAGCTCCTTCGCTGCTTTCTCTCCGCCTCCGATCTTGAACAGATCGATCTCCTCGCCGCAGTGCGGACAGGCCAGCCCGGCCATGTTCTCGACGATGCCCAGCACCGGCACATGCAGGTTCTCGGAGAACACCACGGTCTTGCGCGAGTCGAGAAGGGCGACGTCCTGCGGCGTGGTGACGATGATGGAGCCGTCGGCCTTCGGTATCAATTGAGCGATGGTCAGCGGCTCGTCGCCGGTTCCTGGCGGCAGGTCGACGATCAGGAAGTCAAGATCACCCCAGTACACATCCTCGATGAACTTCCTAAGCGCCCCCATCTTCATCGGCCCGCGCCACACGATCGGCTGGTCGCGATCGGGGCTGAGGAAGGCCATGCTCATGACCTTCAGGTGCGGCGGTACAAAAGCAGGATAGATGCCGTTGTCGTCGGCGGCGAGTGAGACATCCTCGAGCTTGAGCATCTTAGGGATGTTCGGCCCATGGATATCGCCGTCTAGGATGCCGACCTCATAGCCACGCATGGAGAGGCCCACGGCCAGGTTGACCGACACGGTGCTCTTCCCCACGCCGCCCTTACCGGACATGACGATGATGGTATGCTTGATCTTGGACAGCCTGCGGATGAGCCTGACATCTTCCGGTTTGGCCGTGATAACATTAATATCTCCCTGCATTGCCTAGCACCTGTGGCCGACGATATCATCGCATTTGATATAAAAACGGGATGACGGGCCATACTTAATTGGGGAATGCTGAGTCATTGCGTTCAGATATTATCGATGTGAGAAACTAATAATAGCTACAATGATGATACCGCGGCGATCTTCATGTTCTTTGATAGGAAGGCCGCGTTCTGGGTGACCTCCACCCTCTTGGTTTGCATGTTCGTGATATTCGTCATACTGGCCGTGCTGGTGACGCCGGAGCCTAGGCTTGATTATAGTGATATTGCTCCTGGTTCCGACACCGAGTACTTGGTCGACGTGGTCCAGGACCTAAACAACATGGTGTGGTGGATGACCGTGGGGTTCATCATGCTGCCCATCATGCTCCTGCTGCTCTTCCTGGCCATATATTTCTTGTTCACTGCAAAGGATGATGGACGGCCTAATGCGGCCGCAGCTCCCTCCATTTCTCCCGGGACAAAAGATGCAGGGGGCAAGGACTCTAAGGGCGCCTCGGAGGCCCGGACGTCTGCTGGCAGCAAGACCGAAACGCTCGATCCAAGCGATGCCCTCGATCTGCGATATGCACGCGGAGAGGTCACGCGCGAGCAGTATCTAGACATGCAGCGGGAGCTCAAGAAAGCAAGGCTGTAATCCTTCAAGTGTTCCTGTACATGGACTCCAAACACCTTCCCTCATTTTCATGAGTAAAGGATGCTTAGCAAGTTCTCACATCCATTGCCTTATAAGATTGGCTGAACGCCTCAACATCGGGCTGGAAATTGCCAAGAACGCTCTAGTGGTCCGGAAATGCCGTGGGCGATATGAGCTAATCCATTATGTGCCGGACTGAAACACATCGGGGACAGGGCTGACAGGGCTGCATTGATGCGCATGCTTGAAACTAATAGCTAAGCTGTCACGTTGAGGTTCAGGTTGAGCGTGTAGGCGTCGCGATTTCCTATCATGGACAGAAATCTCATCTCCGCCTGCGTTCCGGCGTAATCCTCGTACTGCGTTCCCTTGTATGGGGCGTACGGGACATTATCTTCGAGCAGCAGGAACCACAGCTTGAAGTTCCCGCTGACCGGCGCGGAGAACGTGTAGTTCATCTCCCACTGCGAGGTCCAGTTCTTCTCCAGGTCCACCGGCGTATGGTCGAGCGTGACGTTGAAGTCGTCCATGTAGATGAGCTTGTGAACCGTCGTGGCATTGTCGGCGTAGGTGTAGTTCACCAGCCAGACCTCGACCGTATAGTTGATGGTGCGATAGTTGTGATTAACGATGCCGACGAACACCGAAGCGTCCTCGCCGACGGTGAGGTTGTGCGGCAAATCGGCCATCTTGCCGCCCGGACCTAGGAGGTAGAACTCCGAGAACGCCTCGCCCTGCCGCGGCACGGCGATGACGTATATGAGCGCGACGACAGAGGAGAGCATCGCGATGACCAGGATGATCGACAGAACGCGGTCGACCTTGGTCCCCTGGTTGAACTCCTTCTTGGCCATGGCGGTAACGCTCGCCAGCCTGAAGGGCAGGAATGGTTCGACGGTGGTGCTCCTTCTCCACATTCCAACTAGGCTGAACGCCACGTTGAACGCTATGAGCGACCATAGTATGGGGTCGAGGCGAATGCCGAACGGCGTGTAGTTGAGGCCGAACCCGATGAGCGGAGTGACCGCTATGCTCAGGCCGAACGACAGCGCGATCCTCTCAATAATGTCCAGCGACTTCTTCTCTGGGAAGAGGGTCGCGATGAGCGCGTAGCCGGGAAAGAACAGTATGAACGGCAGGCCGATGACGATGCGGCCGGGGAACTCCGGCACGAGGTAGATAAACAGGGCCAGCACTAAAGACAGGATGATTATCAAACTGAGGTCCCAGGACCTTCTTGCCTCGCCTCTAACCACCATGAGTTCGACAATGAGCTAACCTGCTGCCCTATATATGAATTCCTCCATGTGTTTCCCTGGGTTAGTGAGTCGAACGTTGACTGCGGGGGCGGCTTGAGCATCTGTTTTAAAGGGGAGAGTGGCCTGACTCTTGCAGCTGAATATTGAACGCCCTTCGGCTCCAACGGTCGAATCGGTCATTCCCCGCTACGCGTACTGGTTAGTGAAATCATAATTCTCAATATGTAGAATTAGAGGATTAGGATTAAAACCGGGTGCATAATGGCCAAAACGTGGCAATCGATAGTGGGGAGATAGCCAGATTTCCGCTAGATGGCCTTACGGACAAAAAGGGTCCGAGGGCCGATATCGATTCGATAACCGATTCTGTAACAGACCATATTCTCCGTCCCAGGGGGCGGCCCGGAGTCATCGTTCTTATACCTGCATACAATGAAGAGCTCACTATCGGTTCGGTCGTGCTACAGGCGCGCAAGTTTGCACAGCACGTCATAGTCGTCAATGATGGTTCAAAGGATAAGACCTCCGAGATCGCCCGTGCGGCTGGCGCTGAAGTGATCGACCAGCCGAAGAACGGGGGCAAGGCCGCCGCCCTGCAGACCGGCTTCAACGAGCTTAAGAAGCGTGATTATGAGATCATGGTCTTGATGGACGGCGATGGGCAACATCTCTCGAAGGACATCGACGCCCTCATCGCGCCGCTCATCAACCATGAGGCGGACCTTGTCATCGGTTCTCGATTCCTTAAAAAGGACAATTCCATACCGATCTACCGTCAGATCGGACAGAGGATTCTGAACCGAGCGACCAACGCCGGTTCATCAAAGAAGATTTCCGATACCCAGTCGGGGTTCAGGGCTTTCAACCGCGCCGCGTTGAATCACATGACGTTCCATTCTGTCGGCTACTCGGTCGAACAGGATATGATCATTCACTGTTCTGAAAGAGGCCTCCGCATAGCTGAGGTCCCGATCTCTGTCCGTTACGATGTTCCAAATGGACACAAGCAGAATTCTGTCAGGATGGGCATGGGCCTCCTCAACAACATAGTGGCAACGATCGGCTATAGGCGCCCCCTGCTCCTGTTTGGCATCCCCGGCGCGTTGCTATGCTCCGCCGGGTTCATCATCGCTCTTCTCACCATCTTCGAAACATACTTGCTAGGGGGGTGGCTCATGCAGGGCCTTATAGCCGGCTTCATGATAATCGTAGGCACCACCCTCGCCGTGTCCGCTTTGTCGCTGAACTCGCTGGCGCAACTTATGCGCATGAACAGGTTAACTTGAAAATGCGTTTTATCGCCGCCAGCGTAGATGCGCGCCCAATCGACAACAAAACCTCCATTGCAGAGTGCGATAAAACTCACTTAGTCACTCCATATAATTCTATCGATGAGGACTACGTTGTAATATAAATGCAATATTATCCTGCTCAATTGTTTCTCTGAGTTGTTCAGTATTGGCCAAGACTGTCCGATGCTATGTGGTCCGCAAATTGACCACTGCCTATTATTTGTATTTTGATATGTGGGCCTTAATATCGAATCCGCATACTCAGACAGCATCATTTATACAGGGTAAAAAAAATTCGCATAATAATGGGGCTGTGCTCCACCTTAAGGTGAAAGGATGAAATTCAGAGGTAAAGCAATATCTGGAACGAGCATCATAATGTTGCTTGGCGCAGTGTGTTTTGCGACCGTACTGGTGTCGGCGGCATTGATAGCGACTATGGTTTCTACCACAAACTCTCGTGATGTTGTTCAAATACCAGGAGCTCTTCAATTGGTCGATGTTGAAGGAACACATGAGAATTGGAACGTAGAAACCAGCGCCATCGTTGGCACGACTTATGATCAGGGATTGACTTTCACTTCATCGTGGGCAGGAGATTACCAAATTCAAGTCTGTGTGGACGCCACTGGGTCATTAACAGCCACTGACGTTACAGTGACCTGTGATGCCCCTGCCGCGACTATCAGTGGTGAAGGCACAGTGTGGCAAGTCGACAACGGCAAGCTCTGGTACAATCTACCTACTCAGTCATCTATTGGAGACGGCTCACCGGTGAGCTATGTGTTCACAATAACCATCAACACCCCACAAAGTGGCGTCAATATGCACTTCACGGCCGTGTCTCCTGAAAGCGCCTTCCAGGCGCCGCAGGCTTGATTAAATGGAAATAAAGTTGTCTGGCAACATCTGACATCAAGCTGATATGCGAGCGCATGTCGCAAGATCTCTGCTAGACGATTTAATCTCTCTCTTTAATCGAGTGAATGAGCTGGCATAAACTCCTTAATCCAACCTTTTTTTGAACCAACGAATGTGTTTTCATGCATACTACATTGCACGCTCTTTTTCACTCGAGGACATGAACGCTCTCTTAATGTTCCATCTATTTCGACTTACGTCGGAAATAAGCGGTGATGGTCGAATCATAGAAACGCATGGAGCGGGGTGACGCGCTTGATGATGGAAAGCATCACGGTTCCCCTGTCGTCATTCGACCGTGACGTTCCTTTCCTCCTGAGCCTATAAATTTTGAGACCACCTTGAATTAGGCCACAATCTCTAAGTGTCAGCGAAGCGTGAGGTGTCAATGATAGTCAACATTAATGGGCGTCCAGCCACTGCCGATGCCAAGGATCGATTCGAGCATTTCCATACCATTATTCCTTTGCCTCAGTCAATTTCCTTGGCCACCCTTTCAGTTTTATTCATCAACGCTGATGAGTCATCTAGTCATCTCATCGAAGTGCAATAGAAACTGTGAGGGTAAGCGACATGCGCCTGTGCATCCAGGCTCTTGAAGGATCGACAACGTACGAGTGCGTGGCCGACCCTATTGCCACAACTTACTAGGCTCCACTCGCTCGCCCAGGACAGCATCGCCCATCCCAACAAGGGCGCTCATCGTGGCTATTCGCCTCCGCAGTAATTGCAGGTCGCTTTGGTAATATTTATGCAAGTCAAGCCCAGTATTTCAGGCAGCATTCGCCTTTTGTTGGTCTCAGGAGGTAGCAAATGCCGCACTATTAATTATGAGGTTATTTCTCAATAATCACTCCCTTTGGTATCTATTGTTCTTAGTCGGTCTGTGTATCGCCGTATATTTCAATTCAATATTACGCTTTGTGAGGTATGGCTGCTACGCCCTTATGTGTCACAGCTCAGGCACATTTTCTCGTCATATGGGAAAATTTCGAAGAGGTGAGCGGCTTACTGGCAGGACCTAAAGGATTTAGATAATCCTACGCGTATTTTGTCGATGAATCGGTTGTGTCTATGATTTGATAAAAAACCAATTGGTATGCTCATTCTAATGGCAGGGAACCTAATCTCAATAGAATTTATTCTGCCAGTTATTAACGATTATTTTCTCGCCAAATCATTTTCTGGAGTATTGTCGCCTGCCTTCCCAGCGTCTGGGTCGATGGCATTCTTGTTGGTCTGTTTGACGCTCATCTCTGTTGTGATTTATAATATCCATTCGACATCTGGCATTGTTAGAACGATTGCCATTACAGCTATCGGATATCTTTAGCAATCAGCACAATTCTTGCCATCTGGGGCATCGCTGTGATAAATGTATCAGCGACTGCTCTTGGAGACTTGGCCTCAACCATCTCGATGATGGCAGGACAATTCAGCTCTTCTAGATGGGGGCATTATCAATCACATATTTTTCATGGCAGAGGATGGGCTTACTCCGCCAACTCGAATTATGGGCGCTTCCTTCCTCATATCCATATTAATATTGCTCCCGGCTGCCTTCATGATTAACTGATGGAGGCGAATCTCCAATTACTCGAGTCCTAGGCGAGGACGTGTCTATCCCGCGACTTTAAGATGAACTGAGATAATAATCAATTGGGATCGACCGGGCTCATAAATTGATATGGATATTATATCATTCATCTATGGCAATATATCGCAAATCGACACTGCGGAGGTTAGGTCAACGAAAGAGTGCATTGAATAGCCATTATCTGCCACCAACGAACCACCCGATTGTTCGCTCCAGCCCCTGTCGGAACGGCATCTCCGCTCTGAACCCGAACTCCTTCTCCGCCCTCGAAGTATCAAGCGACCGCCGGGGCTGGCCGTCAGGCTTCGTCGCATCGTAAACAAGCTCGCCGTCGAAGCCGACGATGTCCTTGATCATCGTCGCGAGATCAGAGATCGAGATCTCGAACCCGGCGCCGAGGTTCACCGGCTCCGCGCCGTCATATTCCTCAGCAGCCATAGCGATGCCGCGAGCCGCGTCCTCGACGTACAGGAACTCTCTCGTAGCTCTCCCAGTTCCCCACAGCACCACTTGCTTGTCACCACTTTCCTTCGCCTCGACGAATTTTCTTATCAACGCTGGAATCACGTGTGACGACCTTGGATCGAAATTGTCCCTCGGGCCGTACAAGTTGACAGGCAGCAAGTAGATCGCATTGAAACCGTACTGCTGGCGGTACGCCTGCGCCTGCACCAGCAGCATCTTCTTCGCCAGCCCGTACGGCGCGTTCGTTTCCTCCGGATACCCGTCCCACAGGTTCTTCTCCTTGAACGGCACCGGGGTGAACTTGGGGTACGAGCAGATAGTCCCGACCTGCACGAACTTCTTCACTCCCTGACGTCTGGCGGCCTCTATCAGCTGCACGCCCATGATGGCGTTGTCGTAGAACAGCGTGGCCGGGTTCTCCTGATTGTAGCCGATGCCGCCGACCGAAGCGGCCAGATGGAATACCATGTCCTGGCCGTCACATGCGTCCATGCAGTTCTTCCACACCCTCAGGTCGGTATCCTTCGAACGCGGAACAGCAATGTTCTCCCTCGGCAGCCCGCGCCGACGCAGCTCCTCAACTAAATGTGAGCCGAGGAAACCAGCTCCGCCCGTAACGAGCACCTTCTTATCGTTCCAGAACGACATCAGTCCACCGTCCACCACTTGTTCGGGAACTTTCGCCGCAGTATCGCATCGCCCTCGCCGATCGGCTCCAGCCCGGCCGAGCGCATGTCGGCGTCCACCATGATCTTTGCCAGTTCCTCGAACCGGATCTTCGGCGTCCACTTAAGCGTCCTTGCTGCCTTCGAGGCGTCGGCGACGAGCACCTCCACCTCGGTCGGCCTGTAGTACTTGGGGTCGATGCGCACGTGTTCGCTCGCCTTAAGCCCGGCGTACTCGAACGTCAGCTCGACGAACTCTTCGACAGAATGGGTCTCGCCGGTCCCAATAACAAAGTCCTCCGGCTTCGGCTGCTGCAGCATCAAATGCATCGCCTCCACGTACTCGGGCGCGTAGCCCCAGTCCCGCTTGGCCTTGAGGTTGCCGAGGTACAGGTACTGCTGCTTCTTCGCCATGATGGCCGCCACAGCCCTGGTGATCTTCCTCGTCACGAACGTCTCGCCCCGGCGCGGCGACTCGTGATTGAACAGGATGCCGTTGCAGGCGAACATGTCGTACCCTTCGCGATAGTTCCGGGTCAACCAATAAGCGTACAGTTTCGCGCAAGCATACGGTGAGCGGGGCTCGAACGGCGTCGTCTCGGACTGCGGAGGCGCGGCCGAGCCAAACATCTCCGACGACGATGCCTGATAGAACCTGACGTTGTTACCTGACTTGCAGATCGACTCCAATATCCTTGTCACGCCGGTCGCCACAACCTCCGTCGTGTACTCCGGTATGTCGAACGAGACGCGGACGTGCGACTGCGCGCCGAGGTTATAGATCTCATCCGGCCTCTCGTTATAGATGATGGAGTGAAGCGTCTCCCCCTCAGTAAGGTCGCCGTAGTGCAGGCGCAACTTCGCTTCCGGATCATGAGGATCCGCATAGATGTGGTCGATGCGCGACGTGTTGAACGTCGAAGCGCGCCGGATGATGCCGTGGACCTCGTAGCCTTTCGACAACAAGTACTCTGCCAGGTACGAGCCGTCCTGGCCGGTGATGCCGGTGATGAGCGCTTTCTTCGTCATGAGGATTACGCCATTGGGATTGGTTCTATGATTATATCATTTGTTAGCTCTTCTCAGTCTAATAATGAGGCAGTGGTCGGTAGAGGGAAGTAGCTAAGTTGAAGTCCGAAGGATTATATCTCTCGAACCTACTTCCCTTCCGATGAGCGAGATAGTGGTCATCCCTGACCAGTGCTCCGTAAGTATCCAATTCAAGGTTCCTTTTACCTTCCCTGAAGCACAGCTAGAGAAGGAGATGCAATCCAGGGATTTCTCCGTGCCTGGGAATCAAAAAATTTTAAGAGTAGGTCCAGATGGTGCACAGGTATCAGCGTTGCATTGGGTGAAGGGCGTGGATGTACTTTACCTTCCAACTCTGGGACAACTGGTCTGTCAAGGGAGTAATTACGAGTCTGTAGCAGAACGGTCCCTCGAACTGAATAACATGGCGGAGAGCATGTTGGGGAGCGGTTTAAAAAATGCATTACAATGGGCTGAATTAAGTGCTCAGGCAAGGGTCAGGGGAACAAAGCCCCCATCCAATTGTTATAACAGACTCCCTCGCGGACCGCTTGTCGGATCGCTCAATAACATCCTGGGCCGTGATGTCAGCCACCTTGGCCTAAGGTTCTACTGGTCAGAACAGTCTGAACTGGCCGAGCCATTGAACAGTATCGCCGAATGGTTCGACCTAACACTCAACCCATTCATTCCCAATCCATCGTATCACGCTATGAGCGTTGTCTATCGCTCGAAAGACATTGATTCCATTTCCTCTTTTACCTGTGGATTGGGAGCTTTGGGAACCACACTGGTCAGTGAGTTAGAAGCACTCTAAGGTGATATTGTGCATAATCAAACCACATCTGGCTACCTACCGTGTGCACACGAATCAGAGAGTACCGTGGGAGCGGCTGTGCTATCTGGGATAATGGCTACATATAATTCGACCTCCAGGGGTTGCTTCTCTCGGTATGGGGGCAGGTTCAGGAACCACTTCGTTCCTGAGTATTCATCTCTCAAGAGATTCGAAGAACTGGTCCGACATCGGAGTCCTTTTGCTTCAGCCCTGTCCGCTCAGGCAACCATTAATGCTGAAGCACTCCCAACTATTGAATGGGAAAGCACCGTGAACGGCCTCCGAGGTACTCTGGAAACGCCTAAGAATTTTGACATCTCACGCTCAGCGATAGAAAAGGTCGCCGACTTGCCTGGCCTCACAGACGCATTCTCTGCCATCGAGAAATATTTCTATTGCCATAATGTCGAATCCAAAATCAAGTTTGATGTGGTCATAGATTATATTCCTGACCTGGAATGCCGTTGCGGGGAAGAGTTCGAGGTTCGTGTTACTCCGAGCCCAGCAATGAGCATCGATGATGGGATGGCCCTTTGGGACGAGTTAAGTGAGTCATTGCACCGTCACCTGGCCAGTTCACGTTACGGCGACCGATTCTACATTTCCATGGAGTTCTAGGTGTCGGGATGAGTGCCGAGGATATGCTTGGTCTGGCCAGAGCATTGATTGACGATCAGGACTATTCTGAGCAGGCTCGATGGAGGACCACGGCAAACCGTAGCTACTTGGCTGCCGTCGTGACCATATCTGAACTGTTGATTGCTAAAAAGTTAAGGGGGGTATACCCAACAGATCATACTTTCTATGACGCAGTTGAGTACGACCTGCTATGTCATGTAGATAGAGGGGCACAGGACCAGCTCCGGACCTTGAAGGGGTTACGGGCCAAGGCGGATTATAGATATTCTGCCGATTTTAATAAACGTGATGCAGACAAGTCGATCCTTGTAGCGGAACGTCTAGTCAAGAAGGTCAGAGGATCCTTATAATCGTCCCGAGTCGTCTTGCATTACTTCCTCCGCAGCCCCTTCCACACGCCCTTCAGTCCGGACCAGTTCTCTTTCTTGGCCTTGAACGCCAGGTGGCGCACCAGCCCGATGTCGAACCACTTCGAGTACCGCTCCTCCAGCATTCTTCGGTGTTCCGGCACGTACGTCGTGATCGGGATCCACTCGTTGCCGTTCAGGACCTTGTACATATCGTACTGAGACGCCGCCGCCAGATGATAGTACCACAGCTTGTCGTAGATGCCGTAGCGCATGCGGATGACGAAGTTCTCCACCTCGATGCGCGAGTTGGGATTGTTCGATAGGCCTTCACCGGCCCATAGGTAGTAACCAAGGTCCTCGTCCACGGCTGCGAAGTCAGAATGCAGCGCCAGCCGGATGCAGTGGTCGAGGTCGGCCGACGAGCGGAACTGCTCGTCCACCATGCCTGCCTTCTCCAGTAGTGAGCGTCGGAACATGTAGAATGGGCCGAACACGAAACGTCGCGTCGCCTCGCTCTTCGGCAGCCTGGTCGTATCGCGGTACGGACCGTCGGTCGAGCCGAACGACGGCACCACCTTGTACCGGCCGTGCACGATGCCGATGTCCGGCCGCTCGTCAAGCAGCCGCGCCTGCGCTTCGATCGAGCTCGGCGTCCGCAGGTCGTCGATGTTCCATATCGCCAGGTACTCGCCCGACGCGTTGCGGATGCAGTTGTTCCACGACGCCGAGTACGGGACGACCTTCTCCTGGACGGTGTACTTCAGATGTCCAGGATACCGCTCCTGGAAGTCCTTCACCAGCCGCAGCTCCTCGTCCGACGGCTCGTTAAGGTCGATGACGACCTCCAATCGATCGAACGCTGTCTGCTCCGGCAGCTTCTCGAGAAACAGCGGAAGATACTTCTCTCCCCGGAAGCAGGAAGTGAGCGTGCTGACCGTCGGCCTCATGTTATGCTCCATTGATCCGTGACCATCAACCAGGCGATGGCCGTCCCGTGGGACGGATACGCTCTCGCTGGATTAATAGCTTTTAACTCGCCCGCCCGCTTGGCTTGATGCAGCGTTCGATTCTGCCCATGTAGCTTTATCCAGCTGATTAATATATATCAGTAAGCAGCTAATGTCGACGGGCCCATGCGCATCGGATTCTACATGAAGTGGGAGAAAGGCATCTCCCTTCATGGAGGCAGGAACGTCATCGGCGAGGAGCTGTACTTCGAGGCCATGTGCCGATACCTCCGCGGCCTGCCCGAGGTCGAGTCAGCCGAGCTGTACGCTCCTAACCACCTTCCCGATGGAACGATCGACGTCATGGTGCACGTCAACGACACTCCGCCGTCGAACGTCGCCGACCGAAACGTCCTGTATCTACAGAACGGCTATCCGCAAGGCGCCGACGTCGCGCTGGAAGGGTTGACGAAGAACGGCTATGATGGCTACATCCTCCTCTCCGACAAGCTGCTGGACGTCCATCGATCCAGAGGCTTTGAGGGCGTCAACATCCCGCTCGGCGCCGACACCGAGTTCTTCCACCCCCGCGAGAAGGACCCTTCGCTGGAGTTCGACGTCTCGTACGTCGGCAACGACATCAAAGGAAAAGAAAGAACGGAACGGTACCTCATGCCGGCGACGCGCTTCAACCTCGGCCTGTACGGCAACTGGGCGATCGGCAATCCTGTACGGAACGATATCCTCAGCCGCATGGGGATGTCGTACTACGAAAGGTATCGCGTTGAGCTGTCCAAACTGTCCCGCGGCAAGATCCTTCAGGAGCGACTGCCCGTTCTATACTCGAGCGCTCGCATCAATCTAAACGTCACGCTGCAGGACGCGGTGGACTGGGACTTCTGGAACCTGCGGCCGCTGGAGATCATGGCCTGCGGCGGACTGCTAATGACGGACCGCTTCCACAGCCTGGAACGTAAGTTCGCAGGCGGCGCCGTTTTCACCGACGGCGGCGAGGACATGGTCAAGGAGATCGAGCACTACCTCGACAATGAGGATGAGCGTGAAAGGATCGCTCGCAGGGGCATGGAGATCGTGCGCGAGCGACACACGATCAAGGACCGCGCGATTAACGTGTATGAGTATCTTAAAACGGTCTGACGAACCAAATGATATACTGGCGCCAGCGTTCAATGTTATATTCTAACGCATCTTTACAGGTCATTCTACCCCACCTTACCGCAGGCTCTCCGTCTGCCGCATTGGCCGGAGGGCAAAACGCGATAGCTCATAATAGTGGCTCTTCCCAACCAGATAGCGCGATGAAGATCGGACTGGTCACTCTCGGCGATCCGAGGAGGAACGACACCTGGTCGGGAACCCCATACAGCATATTCACCGAACTGTCGAAGCGGCACGAGGTCGACTGGCTCGACCCGGGCGGAATGGACACGAGGGCCATTGACCTGTACCATAAAGCCATGGGCAGGCTGACCGGCCGAACGGTCCGTTCGTACAGCACCAGGCGGTTCGCCTCAGCCCTCGGGCGCAATCTCCGACGGTACGAACTGGAAGAGTACGATCTGCTGCTCTCGATCGGCTCGTCCGAGATCACCCACCTGGAGACGGCCGTTCCAATCGTCCACCTGACTGACGCCACCTACGCGCAGATGGTCCACTACTACGACGGCTTCGACATGAACGAAAAACGAAATCGCGATGCGGACGAGATACAGAGGAAGGCGTACGAGGCATCGACGCAGCTCATATTCGCGTCCTCCTGGGCGGCCCGCTCGGCCATGAACGATTACGATGTTCCAGAGGAAAAGATAAACGTCCTGCACTTCGGCGCCAACCAGGAAGCGCCTGCAGAGCTAGTAGAATGGGATCACGGCGAAAAGCTTCGCCTGCTCTTCGTTGGTAAGGAGTATGAGCGTAAGGGCGGAGACATAGCAAAGGATGCCGTGAACGCTCTTCGCGCCCAGGGCATCGATGCTTCGCTGACCATGGTGGGATGCCGCGTCTCCTCGGACGTGCAAGCGAGTCCGGGCCTGCGGGCGCTGCCGTTCATACAAACGATCTCCACCTTCTTCCGCGAGGCCGACATCTTCATCCTGCCGACCCGGGCCGAGGCCGCCGGCATCGTCTTCTGCGAGGCGTCCGCTTACGGCCTTCCGTCGTTCACGACCGACACCGGCGGCGTTCCCGACTACGTGGAGGACGGCGTCAACGGTCGGCTGCTTTCGCTCGACGCCACTGGCGACGATTTCGCCGACGCCATCATCGAGCTGTGGGGCGATGAGGAAGCGATGGAGTCGATGCGCCTAAGCGCCCGCCGCCGCTACGAGGAGGAGCTCAACTGGGACGTATGGATGCAGCGCTTCGAAGAGATCGCCCAAAAAGCGCTCACTGCGTCGAAGGGGTGACCGTTCCGCTACGCCGTTCCACCTTCGCCGCCGCCGTGCCGTTCAGCCGCTCGATTCCCCGCCTCATAGTCGCCGGCCCGATGCGCGCCGCCACACCGGGACCGCCGCGGGACGCCTGCCACAGTATCATTGGCACCGCCGCCGGCGCCGCCTTGACGCTCCTCGCCAGGATGTGCGACATCCTCTCCGCGACGTCGTCCTTCACTGCCATGAGGTCCTCGCGGCTTCGTTCCTTGTACCACATGCGGAACGAGCGCAGCAGGTAGTTCAGCAGCCATGCCGCTCCGATGGCGTTGCGCCGCCCGACGATGGTGTAGGGATAGATCAACGAGCGAACGAAGTTGCGCTCCACCGGCCTCGCCATCGTTACTTCCATAGCACGCCGCCCACAGTTCACGATGTGCTGCCGCTGCTCCTCCCTCTTCTGCACCGAGACCGCGCCTGGGTGGATGCGATAGTCGAGCAGGACGTCGGGCAGGTTGCTCATCGAGTACCGTCGCATGATGCGCGTCCAGAGCTCATAGTCCTCCCAGTTCCTCGCCGTCGGAGAATAGCCGCCCGTTTCTTCGAACACCGAGCGGCGGAACATGGTGGCGGGATGGCACATCGCGCAGTCGAAGTGCATGTTCCACAGCACCAGTGCCGGGGAGGTGTGGAACCTCCGCGTCCGGATGACATTGCCCCCATCGTCGATGTGCTGGACGGCCGAGCCGACCACTCCGACCGATGGATGGCGATCGAGGTGGTCGGCCTGTTTTTCCAATCGTTCCGGCATCGACACGTCGTCGGCGTCCATCCTGGCAACGTATTTACCTTGCGCAATGGCGAAGCCACGGTTGAGCGAGCGCGCCAGGCCGAGGGGCGTATCGTTCCTCACCACCCTGACGCGTTCATCATCGAACTCGTTCAGCAATGCTTCCGTTCCATCACGAGCGCCCAGCTCCTGCACGACGATGAGCTCGAGGTCCCGCTCGCTCTGCTGCAGGATCGACTCGACGGCGCTTCGAAAATACGGCGCGCTCTCGTACGACGGCATTACGACGCTGACCCGGGGCATCAGCTCACCGTCCGGACGATCACCCTCTTGCCGCCGCCCCCTCCGCCCGGTCCGAGGTCCTCTTCGTCTTCCGAATCCCGGCGGCTCAGCAGCCTGGCGTCCAGGATGTCCAGGACCCTCGCGTCCATCGAGGTGTCGAACTTCCGCGCGAAGAACTTGCCGCTCCTCTCCAGCCTTGGCACGTCCTCCGATAGCAGCGTCGCCGGAAGCGGCGTGCACTTCTTTGACCAGTCGGTGAACCGCTTGCTGTCGTTGATGATCTCGTCCCGAAGCTCAGAGTTCATCAGGATGGTCTGGAAGAACATCTCGTCGGGGATGAGCGAGTGCTTGTAGAACGAGACCACCTCAGGATGCTCCTCCAGGAACGACAGCACGAACTCCACGTGGCTCTTGTGCAAACAGAACCACTGGGAGCCGCCATACGGCCGCATGCCGAGCGGTATCTTCCTCAACCGGGGAACGGACCAGATGCTGGCATGCTTGAACGGCCGGAAGAATATCCTCTCCACGCGCCGGTAGCCGCCCCCTTCGTCGGCCCACCGCTCCCGGGGGAATGGCTCGTACTCAATGAACGATCTGCCGTTCTCGGCCGCGAGGCGCTGCTTTATCTGCTCGACCGGCCGGAGCGGATAGCACTGCCCGGACAGATTGATGAAGTAGTCGTACGGCAACTCACGGAAGTGCTCCATGGCATCCAGCGTAGCCTGCACCAGCTTGAAGGAGCCCCATCCGTTGGCGTACTTGAACACCGTCTCGATGTCCAGGGACGGCCGGTCCAGCGCCTGACGCCACTTCTCTTCGAGACCCTTGTTGAAAACGTCGACATAGTAATGATCGCCCGCGTCGCCTATCCGGTCCAGCAGGCGGCCGGTCTGCTCCGGACGGGTATGAACGGTAAGACAGTAAGCAATTCGTATATTGACCACCCAGGTTGAGTGGTTTGTGAACTGGACGTAAAAAAAGAGTTCGGTTCAGCGAACGTGAAGAGTCCTCATTTGGCTCGATCCAAGAAAACAATAACGACCATACGGATTGGTAAGCTGTATCAAACAATGACAGGTTTCCAGTTTTATTATCCATTCTTTGGATATATATGTGGCCAATTGCATTTTCGGACCACTCATAGGGGGATTTATATTCTTAAGACATCATGGTCATAATATGGCATGCGATCTTTCCAAGGATGAGCTGGATATGCTCTTTTATTTGGTAAGTAGCAGATGCCTCAGTGAAAAACATTCTATCGCGCTTAAGGCAATTGAACGTGATCTCAACACAAAAATGGATGTAAAGAAAGTCTTACAGAGCCTGATGAACAAAGGCTACGCGTCTTGCAAGAAGAAGAAACCAATTAACTACTGGGCAAACGCTGGTGAGTCGGCAAAGGTTCTCAGGATGCATGGTTATGATGTTCCTTTAGGTAACACTCATCGTTTGGTGTAAAAAGATAATTACAGCTATGTAAATCTAAAATAACAATCGATTTATACGGATAGCTTCATCGCGTTATCGGAGGCAACCATGTCAGATAAGCCGTTCGAGGGTGTATTGGGGAACACTGTGCAGCTAAAATTATTGCAATACCTAATGTCCACCCCTAGGCTCGACTTCAATATCACTGAGCTAAAGAGGGTCACAAGGGTATCGAGGCCGTCTGTCGATAGAACTGTCAAAAATTTCGTTCAGTGGGGCATAGTTCGCGAAACCGGCAAGCGTGGCAACATGACATTCTATGCAATTAATGAAGAAAGCCAATTAGTAATATCGATGCGGCGTTTCAATAATGGCTTGATGGAGATAATGTTCCCCGAATTGTTCACAGATAACTCCTCTCCCTTCGCTGCCCCGTGCGTGTCTATAGAGGATGCAAATATCCCAAATACCAATGAGGTATCTTTGACTGGAACTTTCAATATGTTCCCCAAGGATCTTGAATCGTCTGACTACTCGAGGTGTTAAAATGGAGTTGTATGTGAAAAATGAACTGGTCAAGGAACTAATGAATGTTTCAAAAAAAATGCTGGACGACTCCGAACCTGCAAAAAAGCTATACTATTACAGTGCGGCGTATGGCATTGTAGACCGCACCATGAGATATGAATTCAACAAGCAGTTGCTGATGGCACAAACAATCCTCAATGTCACCTATAATATCTACATGGAGAGATTGAAAGCCATAGTAGGCAAGGATGCTGTCGTTCCTCTAACCACAGCGCAGCTAGATAAGACAGCAGAGCTAGTGGGACGCCTTGGAGACGCGTTCGATAAAGATATAGATATTAACGATATCTTGGAAAACATCATGCTACTTGCTTATATGTCGACCGGGCCCGGACATTATATGAACACAAATGGTATGTTCGACGGCCTGGTTTAAACATCTTTTTTAACTACTCCCCATCAAACCGTTCCGTTAGATTATTGAGATATGTGTTGCAAAATATGACCACTTGTGCACATCTATTTTCTTGAGACTAAATCTGGCTTTTTAGAGTATCCTTTCACACTCCCATTTGTTATTATGGCCCTCCATATGATGGTAAGATCTACCCTGGAAATCGGTAGGGGGGTTTACCTTCTCGCTCAATTATTTAATTGAACTATATGGAATACTCGCTCAGTCCAGTTGCCACTCGCGGTTCAGGATGACCGCCGCCTGGTACGGGTCGACCAGTCCGCCGGAGTTGAAATCGTCCGGCGCTGCCACGTTGACGCTCCTCTCGATGCGGTGCCCGGCCAGCAGGTCGATCGACCCCTGCCGCTTGGCGCCCATCGTTATGGTGTAGGCGCCGTTGACCAGGAGCTTTCCGGGGAACGATAGCCGGGCTACGTGCGTTCCCGCTCTCATATCCTCCTTGTTGATGTCCCAGTCTGAGAAGAAAGAGCGCACGATCTCGTCGCCAAGGGCGTTGTTGACGTACACGCCCATGCGCAGCTTCTCCATATCGCGCGGCAGGCGGAACCGGATGACGATGTCGAACGGCCTCGCCCCGTCGATTAGGTTCGTGTCCCGCCCGTTCTGGACGATGTCCAGCGCTTCAACGGTGATCCCTCTCGCCTCGACGGGGAACTCCACGTTGGCGCCTTCCAGCGAACGCGCGTACTCGTCGATGACCTCGTTCGCCGAGCCGGTGGCGGCGATGCGGCCGTTCTTCAGCAGCACCGCGCTCTCGCACAGTGAGCGAACGGCGTGCATGTTGTGCGAGACGAAGATGACCGTGCGGCCTTGACGATACACCTCCTTCATCTTGCCCAGGCACTTAGCCTGGAACTGTTGATCGCCGACCGCCAGCACCTCGTCGGCGATGAGGATCTCCGACTCCAGGTGCGCCGCCACGGCGAACGCCAGCCTGAGGTACATGCCGGACGAGTACCGCTTCACCGGCGTGTCGAGGAACTTCTCCACCTCGGCGAAGCGGACGATCTCATCGAACTTGCCCCTGATCTCCTTTCGCGTCATGCCGAGAATGGCGCCGTTCAGGAAGACGTTCTCCCGGCCGGTCAGCTCGGGATGGAAGCCGGTGCCGACCTCTAGCAGCGAACCCACGCGGCCCCTGAGCACGACATCCCCCTGCGTGGGGTAGGTGATCTGGGACAGGATCTTCAGCATGGTGCTCTTCCCCGCCCCGTTGCGGCCGATGATGCCCAGCGACTCCCCCTCCCGGACGTCGAAGCTGATGTCCCGCAGCGCCCAGAACGACTCCTTGGCGCCCACCATGCCCTTGAACGTGAGGATGGGATGCCTGATCGTGTTCGTTATCGTCTCCGTCAGGCGGCTGCCGGCCGCAGTGTACGCGCCGGTGCCGATGAAGTACTGCTTCGATACGTTGCGGACGCTTATGGCCGGGATCATCAGATCACATCCGCAAGCTGGCGTTCGTACTTCTTGAAGTACAGCAGTCCGATGATGAAGATGATGAAGGACACCACGATGCTGGCCCCGAAGACGGTCATGTCCATCTCCGGACGCCCGAACACGAAGAACCGCTGGGCGTCCATGATGCCGGCCAGCGGGTTAAGCGTCATGATGCTCCTAAGGAAGGGGTCCTGCGCCGCGTTAAGAGGATATAGAATGGGGGAGGCGAACAGCAGCAGCGTGGTGAAGAACGGCACGATGTACTGTACGTCGCGGTACTTAGCCGCCATGGCTGAGAACATGAACGTCAGGCCTGTAACTAGCAAGAACGACAGCGCCAGCGGGACCCAGATGAACACCATCCACGAGCTGAAGACCTCGCCGGTGGCGAACATGATGAGGATGAACACCCCCCACGATATGATGTAGTCCAGCAGGCCCGCCAGCGCCAGGCTGAGCGGTAGCAGGAATCGGGGAAAGTAGATCTTGGAGATCATGTTGGCGTTGCTGACCAGGCTCTGAGAGCCGGAGTTCAGCGCTGACGAGAAGAACGTCCACAGCATAAGCGTGGAGAACAGGAACGGATACACCTCGATGCCGCCGGTGTCGAAGTTGCCCACGCGGTAGAAGATCAGCGCGAAGATGGCCATGGTCAGCAGCGGCTGCAGGACGACCCACACCACGCCGATGGCCGTCTGCTTGTACTTCGTCTTGATCTGCCGGAGCGTCAGGAAGTACAGCAGCTCACGGTAGTCCCAGATGTCTCGAAGGTTGACCTCCCAGAACGATCTCTTGGGACCAATGATCTTCTCCTTGCTTGATACCATTCAATGACGTCCAGAACGAAATCGGGTTAGGCTCTGTGATTGAGCGGGAGATATATAAGTTTCATGAGGCCGTCAACGGTGAAAGGCCAGCAGCGGATGCGGGCGGATCTCTTCTCATTCGATGCGGAACCGCCCGTACGGCCACCGCTCGCGGTTTATCGCGCTGAGCACCGAGTATGTGCTTTCCAATATCCCCCTGGCGTGCAGCTTCCCCTTCATCCACCGGTATTCGATGAGATACTTCACGTTCCTAATGAGCCGCTTCTCGACCTTGGGGTCGACCGCCACCTCCCTGGGATGGGACAGGTTCGCCACGTCGACGGAACATGTCGGAAGGAGGTGGATGCGCATCGCGGTCCCGTCGGAGTGGATGCCATCGAGGCCGATATTGCTCACCAGGTTGCGGCGCGACATGAGGGCGACGCCGTCGGCCGCCAGGCAGGTTAGGAACCACTGCATGTCCCAGGAATCGATGCGGCCGCGGTAGGTCGCCTCGTACACGTCCTCGACGTGGTCGGCAAGCTCCCGGTCCCGATAGGCGCGGTACAGCCCGTCGCTGTCGCGGAACGCCGGCCATTCCCTCATCTCGATATCGTACTTCTCCCACGCCCTCCGCCAGGTCGCCCAGCCCCATATCAGGAAGTACTGGGTGAAGAGGTAGTCGGCGTCGGGCCCGCCGCCGGGGGGCAGGAGGGAGGTCCCCAGGACCATCATGATCCGCCCGTCGTCGCGGTAGCGCTCCAGCATGGCGGCGCAGAAAGGGAAGAACGACTGATCGGGCAGGCAATCGTCCTCTAGGATGATGCCCTCCTCCTCATGCGTGAAGAACCAGGTGATGGCCGATGACACGGCGAGCTTGCAGCCGAGGTTCTCCTCACGGTACAGCCGCCTCACTTCGCATGGCCAGTCAACGGCCTCGGTGATCTTCCTGGTCTCGAGGCACCGCTGCGTCTCGCCTTCCTTATCGGCACGAGGGCCATCGGCCGCCACGTACAGGCGGGACGGTCTCGCTTCCCGGATCGCCTCGAACACCCTGGTGGTAGTATCAGGACGATTGAATATGAGGAACAGGACCGGCGTTCCCAGTACGCTTCCCTCGTCTCCGTCAGCAGGCAACGTCACATCCCCTCCTTTGCAGCCAGGGCGGATCCGAGGTACGCCCTCATGTCCTTGGAGAACGCCTCTCGCGAATATTCCCCGAGGGCGAATCGCTGACATTCCGCGATGGACTCGTCCCGCTCGGGCGCGGGCATGTCCGCCACCCTCGAACAGGCCTGGGCGATCTCCTCCGGCGAGCAGTCGGAGAGGTATATCCCGCGCCCGTCGGGGAGCGTCAGCCCGGTCTCCCTGCTCACGATGGGGTACAGACCGGCCCGCATCATGGTGGCGGCGGCGGGGGATATGCCCTCGCTGCACGACGGCGCCACGAAGGCGATGCTGCGCTCCACGATCTCGCGGAAAGCATCGCTCTCGGGGTCCAGATGGCCGTGGTACCGTATGTTGGGCCGGCGCAGCGCTTCCTGGTAGGCGGCCATGAATTCCTCGTCACGGTCCACGCGCCCGATTACGTTCAGCTTCAGCCCGGGCAGGCGGGAGAACGCCTCCAGCGTCCTGTCGAGCCCCTTGTGCACCGCCCCCGTACCGAAGAACCACACGAACTCTTCGCCCTCCGCCAGCTTCGACGCGGGCTTGATGTAGCTCCGGGAGGCTGACACCCTCACCGGCGTGATCTTCTTCCTGAACCGTTCCGGGAATGTGGACAGCGTCGTCTCGTTCCCGATGAGCGAGCAGCGGTCGGCCGCTTCCAGGGAGCGGTCGAACTCGTCCGGATCCTCTATCCATCGCTTGGGACGGTACGGGCGGGAGGTCCTCTCCTCGAACTCCTTGGCCCGTCTCGCCTCCGCGGCGTTCTGGAACCTCGGATAGGATCCAGTAATATGGAAGAGCTTCAGCGAATCGGGGAGGAGCGGCGCGAGGCGCTGCATGTTGCCATGTATGTCCATGAGGACATCATACTTCCTCCGGGGGAGGAAGCTCTTGTTGGCGTAGAATATGGCGTCCACGCCGTAGCCGAGGGAGTTCAGCGTGACGGCGATCTCCCTGCTCTCCCACTTGTTGCTGTGGCCGCTCAGCCGGGGATCGTCCGCCCTCCATTTCAGTGGCTGGTTCAGATAGCTTAGCAGCGCACGGCCGCGTTCCTCCCTGACGTTCGAGCGGACCACTCTGCGGGCCCCGATGTCGTGAAGGACGTATTCCAGCATCGAGAATATCATTCTGCTATCTCCGGTCCGTCGGACGATCCTCGCGGTATCGGCAGGGGCAAGACCGTCCGCGCACAAATACTCTTACATGGTCTGAAATGTCTGGCGCGAGACCAGGGTGCATGCTCTCAACGGCCGTCTGAACGTTGCAGGGCCGACGGCACACCTGGCCTCGCGCGGCACGAGGGCGGCAGGTCGTTCAAGGGCGGTCGAAGGAACGTCGACCCTGGGGGGTATGGGGTCGATCATCGGGGCGTTGACAGATACCAATAAGATAGGCAGAGGGGATTGAGGAGGCATTACGGTATCATGCGTGTTCTGTTCGATCACCAGATATTCTGGCTGCAACGTTATGGGGGGATCTCGCGCTATTTCGTGGAGCTCATAGAACGCCTGCGGGGGCTGGAGGTCGACGCGCGCATATCGACATGGTGCTCGGAGAACCAGCATCTGCTGGCCTCCCGGCTGATCGCCGACGGCATAGCTCCCTCCCGCCCCGTGGCGTGTCGGGCGGTGCAGTTTGCGGAAAAGGCCGTCCGACGTGACCTGGTGGGGTTTGTAGGCCGTAAGGCGTCGGAGAAGGCGCTGAAGAGGGGCGGCTTCGACGTCTTCCACCCTACTTACTACTATCCTTACTTCCTCGAGCACTTGGATGGGCGGCCGTTTGTGCTGACGGTCCATGACATGATCCACGAGGTCCTGGCTCACGAGTTCAGTTCTTCCGATTTCACGGCGAGGAACAAGAAGGCGGTCGGAGAGCGGGCGGACAGGATCATCGCCATATCCGAATCGACCAAACAGGACATTGTGCGCTTGTACGGCGTCGCCCCCTCCAGGATCGACATCGTCCCTCACGGCTCCTCTCTCGACCCCGCCCTGGCCGCGTCGCGTCCGGAGACATTGCCATCCAGGTACGTGCTGTTCGTGGGGAACCGGTACACCTACAAGAACTTCGACCTTTTCGCCCGCGCCATGTCAGAGGTGATGAGGGAAGAGCAGGATCTCCATCTGGTGTGCGGTGGTGGCGGGGCTTTCGGGGATCCGGAGCTCAGGCAGCTGAACTGCCTCGGGATCGGGGACAGGACGATGTACACCGACATAGACGATCTGTTGCTGACCCGCCTATACCGCGACGCCGAGGCGTTCGTCTTTCCATCTCTTTACGAGGGGTTCGGCATCCCCATCCTGGAGGCCATGTCCTGCGGCTGCCCCGTGGTGGCAAGCAACACCAGCTCGTTCCCCGAGGTGCTGGGCGACGCGGGAGCAATGTTCGAGCCCAGGGACGAGAGGAACATGGCCGGGACCATCCTGGACGTTCTGAGGGACGGGGAGGCGCGGCAGCGCATGAGGGAGCGAGGGCTCGCCAGGGCGAAACAGTTCAGCTGGGACATCACTGCCATGAAGACCCTTGACGTCTACGAGAAGCTGATGTGAGCGATATGTTCGGTCGCTCCTGACGAGCTCGCGGCGCATTTTCTTATGCACTTCGTGAACCACAGGATTGGCGGCACCGTCTGCACGACCATCAGGGCCGTGTTTGGAAACCCCTCGGTACGCGGCGGAACGATCATTCTGCTGGACAGGACCATGGGCAATAAACGGAAGTAAGGCGACGCCGATGGCCGGGCATGGCCGAACGGTGCCGAATATGTGATGCTCCCTCAGACCCAATGTTCAAAGCAAAGGTGATGGGCAAGCACAACGTCCAATATTTCCAATGTCCGAAGTGCGGCTTCGTCCAGACCGAGGAGCCGTACTGGCTGGAGGAAGCGTACGCGACCCCGATCAATGTGATGGACACCGGCATCATGCAGCGTAACATCGACCAGGCCGGTCTTGCTGCATCGGTGATCTATACCTTCTTCGATCGCCGCGGTCGCTTCGTCGATCATGGCGGTGGCTACGGCATCATGACCCGCATGATGCGAGATCTCGGCCTCGACTACTACTGGCTCGATCCGTATGCCGAGAACCTGATGGCGCGCGGGTTCGAGTACGAGCGAGGGATGAAGATCGAGCTGACGACCTCCTTCGAGACGTTCGAGCACTTCCACCGACCGATGGACGAGATCGAGGGGCTGTTCGCCATCTCTCCCAACCTTTTGTTCAGCACCGTTCTGCTGCCGGAGCCAGTGCCGCAAGACTGGTGGTACTTCGGCTTCGAGCACGGCCAGCACATATCGTTCTATTCCGAGGGGGCGATGCGGCATATGGCGCACCGCTTCGGCAAGCACTATCACCGCCTCGGCTCGATGTATCTCCTCACTGACCTCGATCTCAACGACCGCAAGGTCCAATGGGTCTACAGGAACCACGAGCGCAAGGTGCTTCCGCGCCTCCAGCACGAGATGCGCTCCAGGACCATGGACGACTTCGAGTTGATGAGGCAACGTATCGTGGATAAGGTCGCCGCGAGGCGATAAGAACAAGAACGCGGCGAAGCATCAACCAGGTCATGCCCCTCGGCGACCCCATGGGCGGAGAGACGCCCGAATCGGACATAGGCGGACATCTGTACGTCGACGCTGTAATGGTCCCAGTCTCCGACTTCGACAGGGCGCTGGAGTTCTACACCGAGGTGCTCAATTTCACCATCTCTGACGACCGCCGCGACGACGGCCGGGTCGAGCTGTCGCTGCCGGAGGGCGGGGCGCGCATCGTCCTGTATGCGCCGAAGCAGGGCGAGGAGGAGCCGGGCATCCGGACCGGCATCGTCCTGGCGACCGATTCCATATACGACCTGCACAAGGTCCTGGTGGACGAGGGCGTGGAGTTCGTCATCAAGCCGGAGAGGGACCGCTTCGGCCGCCTCATCGTTCGCATCCTGGACTTCGACGGCAATGAGATCGAGGTCGTCGATTGCCCGCCCGCTGTGCCTCCCACGAGGCCCAAGGCCACGGCGGAGAGCATGGCCGGCGGACGATGCCCCAGAAGCAAGCGGTGAGCGCTGCTCCCGTCGATCCTGGTCATTACACACTATATTTTGGTTATCAACTCTTAAAACGCTAACTCGGCATGAGCGCTTAGCGAAGAAGCTTTAGCAACATTCATAGCGATACACATTGATAACCTGTCAGAAAGTGAATGATTACCAATCAAATCCCCTACTCCGCCATATGGTTGCGGCTCAATGCTCAAGGGATGCGTTTCGTCTCCCGGGAAACGATCGGCTTGATGGCTGCTGAGCTGTGCCGGGACACGCAAAAGAGCATCGACTACCTTCAGAGGAACGGCTACCTATACCGAGTGTTCCGAGGGATCTTCTATGTGCCGGATCATAAGGAGAGGGCTCTCGGGCGGCCAGACCGCTCGATACACGAGCTGGTGAGCCAGGGACTCCGTCAAAAGGGTGAAAAAATATGGTATTTCGGGATGGAATCGGCACTGGCCCTGAACGGTATGACCCATGAGCACTTCGACACCGAGTACGTCATCACCGGCTCATACTATACCGGAAGGCCGATCGACATCCTTGGAAAGCCGGTGATGGTCATCGCCTGGAAGGATCCCCTGCTCATCCCTGAAGCCATCAAGAGCATCCGCACTAGCCACTCGGTGACGATCTCTTATTCCGATCCGGAGAAGACGGTGCTTGACCTAGCTTACCGACGGTACACTACACGCAGGAGGGACGTTGTAGCACCCCTCCTTGAATATGGGCCATCATGCGACCGGGACGTCCTTATGCGATATCTGAAAAGGTATCCACCAACCTTCAGGACCATCGTGGGGGCCTGTTATGGATCGTGAGTTCATCATCGATGTGAGCAGGAGCATCGGCACGATCGATTATGCCATGGTGGAGAAGGATGCCATCATCCATCGATTGCTGGCAGGGATCGCATCGGATGAGCACCTTTCGGAGCGTTTGGTGTTCAAGGGAGGAACTTGCTTGGTCAAGGCTCATTTGTCCTATTATCGCTTCTCTGATGATATCGACTTTGGCTGGGCCGATGGTCGCTTGTGGAAGGACAGGAGCAAACGGTCTACGGAGTCTAGCTGTCTGGTCGAGATCAAGAAGGTCATTGAACGAATGACATCGATCGCATCACGCCTGGAGATGGCCTTTGATCCAGCCCTATCGTCCCGCAACGACGTCTTCGTCAGCAATACAGGCACCAAGGTCATGTTCCACCTGCACTACGCACCGGCAATATCCCTATCGTCTGGCAAGATCAAGATGGAGATAAATCTGGTCGATCTTATCTTGCATCGACCGTTAAGGATGTCACTGTCCTCACTTCTCGATCGAGTCGATGCAAGGACCAGGTACGTTCACCATGAGGACGTGCGCACTTATGGGAACCCGGTCCGAATGTTGTCCTACCCGAAGGAGGAGATACTAATCGAGAAGTGCCGAGCCGCCATGACTCGGGGGCAGTACAAGATCAGGGACACCATTGACCTCGCCATGCTCAAACGGAGATTCGATATGGACATCTTTGATTTCGAAGGCGAGATCGAGGAAAAGCTGAGATTCACCGTCGATCGCTTCTAGAGATATAGGGAAGCGTTCAATGAAGCATCGCTACCCGAAGACCCAGACGAGCTGGAGAAGGACATGAATTTACTGATCATCCCGCGGCCTTCTAATCTAATGAATGACATGGTCGAGATCAACAAGCACCTGAACCAGCTGAAGAACGAGATGTGCAAAAAATGAAAACGGTTTGAAATGGTTTCGCCGGGCGCTCAGCGCTCCGGTCATTTCGCCATCATGCCGAGGGACGCCTCGGAGCCTGCAGGGGCCTCGCTCTGCGGCACCGACATGCACACCTCGCGGTTGATGTTCATGATCTGACCGTTCTTCCAGGTGATGTTCATGTCGATGCTGCCGCCAGTAAGGTCGACGGCGAAGCTCCTCATCGAGGCGGTGTACACCGACGCCTTTCCACGGGTGGACGTGCGGACCTTGCCGGTCTCGGCGAGAAGGCCCAAGGTGGACATCTTCTCAACGACCTTGTAGCAGGTCGCCAGGGGGATAGCCGTGACGGTGGAGATCTCCCTGACGGTGAGCCCACGGCGGGCGGTGGCGGCGGCGATGATGAGCACAGAGTTGTCCACGAGCGATTCAACCAATTCGTCGCGGTGCATGTTGGCCGTCCTTATGGCCTCGAGGATGCAAACCT